>Ga0208696_1000787_pt1 | contig 20079 bp, 14 predicted proteins | sample Sb_taG_9_FD_187711 | JGI IMG/M metagenome (GOLD analysis project Ga0208696, IMG submission 187711) | Peat soil microbial communities from Weissenstadt, Germany - Sb_50d_b_LC metaG (SPAdes) (version 2) | ecosystem: Environmental > Terrestrial > Soil > Wetlands > Peat | place: Germany... | reverse complement strand
CGACTGGCTCCCCGGCCGGCCCGACCGCCCCGACCAGAAGCTGCTGCGCCCGAAGATCAACCCGCAGCTGCCGCTTGAGGAAATCACGCTCGCGGAGGCGCTCAAGCCGGCCGGCTACGTCTGCGGCCACGTCGGCAAGTGGCATCTCGGCGGCAAGGGCTTCGGCCCCGAGCAGCAGGGCTTCGACGTCAACGTCGCCGGCGACCAGACCGGCACCGCCCGCAGCTATTTCGCCCCTTTCAAGAGCAAGGACGGCACCTTCATGCCCGGCCTGGAGACGGCCCCGGAAGGCGAGTACCTCACCGACCGCCTCACCTCCGAGGCCGAGAAGTGTATCGGCGCCAACCGCGACAAGCCGTTCTTCCTCTACCTCGCGCACTACGCCCCGCACATCCCGCTGCGGGCCAAGTCGGAACTGGTGGCAAAGTACAAGCCCGGCAAGCACGGCGAGCAGGGTAACCCCAACTACGCCGCCATGCTCGAAAGCGTCGATGAGGGGGTGGGTCGCATCCTCAAGAAGCTCGATGAGGTGAAGATCGCCGAGCGCACCATCGTCATCTTCAACTCCGATAACGGCGGGCTGGCGACCCTGGAGGGGTCAAATATGGCATCGACCTACAACGGCCCGCTGCGCGACGGGAAGGGCTACCTGTACGAGGGCGGCATCCGCGTGCCGCTGATCGTGCGCTGGCCGGGGGTGACGAAGGCCGGCACCAGCTGTTCCGTCCCCGTCAGCAGCATCGACTTCTTCCCGACGGCCCTGGAGGCGTGCGGCGTCACGAGCGAGGCGAAGGTGGACGGCGTGAGCCTGGTGCCGCTGCTCAAGGGCGGCGAACTGAAGCGCGAGGCCCTCTACTGGCACTACCCGCACTACGCCAACCAGGGCAGCCGGCCCGGCGGCGCGGTCCGTGCCGGCAATTACAAGCTCATCGAGTTCTACGAGGACGGCCGCCGCGAGCTGTACGACCTGAAGAAGGACGTGAGCGAGTCGCAAAACCTCATCGCGGACAAGCCGGAGGTCGCGAAGGAACTGGCCGCCAAGCTCGACGCCTGGCGCAAGGACGTCGGGGCGAAGATGATGACGCCGAACCCCGATTACGTCCCGAACCCGCAGGCGAAGGACGGAACCATCACCCTGCCGGGCCGGACGGCGGACGTTCACGGCATCCAGCTGCGCTACGAGCCGCTGCCGCACAAGGACACCCTCGGCTTCTGGACGCGGGCCGACGACTGGGCGTCGTGGGAATTCACCGTCACGAAGCCGGGGACGTTCGCGGTGGAGGTGCTTCAAGGCTGCGGCAAGGGACAGGGCGGCAGCGAGGTGGACTTGGCCGTCGGCGAGCAGGCGCTGACGTTCACGGTGGAGGACACGGGACATTTCCAGAACTTCAAGGCGCGCGCGGCCGGCACGGTGAAGATCGACAAGGCGGGTCGCTATACGCTGACGCTGAAGCCGAAGAAGAAGGCCGCCGCCGCGGTGATGGACGTGCGCTCGGTGACGCTGAAGCCCGTGCCGTGAGGGTGAAGCACGAAAGTCCGCGACGGCTCCGCCGCCGCGGACTTTGCGGGTGGCATTTCAATTACTTGATCGTCAGGGCGACTTCCAACTCCTTGATCGCGTTAACGACGTGAACGGCCCCCTTCGTCGCCGGCGCCCCCGACGCGCCGCTGAGCTGGGCAAGCACCCCATTCAGCACCTTGATGCTCTCCTTGAGTTGGGCGTCGGAGAGGGCCTGCGGCTCGCCTTTGCCCTTGGCGCCCTTGCCGTGATGGTGCTTGTGCCCCATCTCCAGCGCGTGGATGGCGTGGCCGATGTGTTTGACCGCCTCGGCGCGGTGGCCCTTGTAATCGTGGTTGGCCATCTCCAGCAGCACCTTGACGTCGTGCAATTCCTTGATCTGCGCGGCGAACGGCGACGGCCCCTTGTTGCTGGCGGCGGAAGCGGGATCTGCAAGGACCAGCGCGACGGTCAGGGCGGCGGCGACGATGGCAAGGCGGTGCATGATGCCTCCTCGGATAAGACGTGCTCCGACGGGCGAGACACTCCTTTGAACGCGCCGCCCCTCAATTGGTTCCGTGCGGCGCTGATTATTCCCAAAGAGTTGCAGCGCAGGTGATGGCCGGTTATCGTCCGCTCTGAAGCCACTTTCGTCCCGACCATGAGGAGAGATCCCGTGAAGCCGTCCCCCGTCCTGTTCGGCCTGCTGGCGACGCCTTTCCTGACCTGCGGCGCGACGGCCGCCGAGCCGGGAGTTGTCAGCGCGGAGTTCATTTTCGAGAAGGCACCCTTCCCGCAGTGCCACGCCTCGACCATCGTGGAAACCCGGGGCGGTTTCGTGGCCGCGTGGTTCGGCGGCACCCGTGAGAAGAACGCTGACGTGGGCATCTGGGTTTCGCAGCGCGAGGGGGACAAATGGAGTGCGCCTGTTCAGGTCGCTGACGGGATGCAGGCCGACGGCAAGAGGCACCCGTGCTGGAACCCGGTCCTGTTCCGGCCGAAGGACGGGCCGCTGATGCTCTTCTACAAGGTCGGCCCGGATCCGAGCAAGTGGTGGGGCATGCTCCGCACCTCGGAGGACGGCGGCAAGACGTGGTCCGACGCCCGGCGCCTCCCCGACGGCATCCTCGGCCCGATCAAGAACAAGCCGGTGCAGTTGGCCGGCGGCGACATCCTCTGCCCGAGCAGCACCGAGCACGACGGCTGGCGCGTCCACTTCGAGCGCAGCGGCGACAGCGGCAAGACCTGGGAGGCGACGGCGCCGCTCAACGACGGCAAGACCCTGGCGGCGATTCAGCCGAGTATCCTGCTCCACAAGGGCGGCAAACTGCAGGCGCTGGGGCGAACCAGGCAGGGCAAGGTGTTCGAGGTGTGGTCGGACGACGGCGGCAAGACGTGGGGCAAGATGGCGCTGATGGCGCTGCCGAACCCCGACTCCGGCCTCGACGCCGTCACCCTCGCCGATGGGCGGCACTTGCTCGTCTACAACCACACGGCCATCGGCCGCAGCCCGCTTAACGTCGCGGTGTCGGAGGACGGCAAGACGTGGAAGGCCGCCGTCGTGCTGGAGGGCGAGGCGGGCGAGTACAGTTACCCCGCCGTGATCCAGGCGGCCGACGGGTCGATCCACGTCACCTACACCTGGAAGCGGCAGCGCGTCAAGCACGTCGTCCTCGACCCGAAGAAACTCGTCCTGCGCGACCTGACCGACGGCAAATGGCCGAAGGACGAGTGAACCGTGGCGCAGGCGGGCTGCCCGTACCGCGACGACAGGGCGGCTTACGCGCCGATGCCAAGGGGGACGGCCTCGGACCCGGTGTCACGACCGCCGATCTCCAGCAGGCCGCGGACGTGCTTGCAAGCCCGGCCCTCGGCTTCGCAGCGGAAGACGGCGTCGGCGCAACTACAATGCTGCCGCAGAGCGCCGCCCTCGTCGCGCTCGAGCGCGATTTGATAAGACAGCCGGCCGCCGCTGACCTCCCAGAGCATGACGCACCCGGCCGCGTCGGCGTCCGGGTTGCGGTAGGTGAGGCGGTAGCCGTACGGCCGGGCCACGCGCTTGCGGTCGGGGCCGGGCAGGAGAGTGAACAGCACGGCGGGAGGTTCAAAGCGGAGCGTCATGGGTGGTCTTCGCTGGGGACGACTGAGGACGGGGCGGCGCCGCTCGCCTGTCTCGAAATTCCATCCTCATTTTACGCGGCCAGCGGGTGTCATCCCAGGTCAGCCGGTGTCCCCACGAACCGGGCAAGGGACTATACTGTGCGAAGACGCCAAGAATGCACCCGGAGATGGTATGCGTTTAGCGGCGGGTCGGAGACCCGCGGGTCTAAACAAGCGAACCAGGAGTCTCCCGATGTCCGAACAACCACAACCCGCTCCCACCCCGCCGTCGGCCGTCCCGGCACGGCTGCGTGAGGTCGCCCGCCTGCTCCGCGACGCCGACCACCTCGGGCCGGACGCGCAGAAGTCTCTCGCCGACCTTGCCGACGAGCTGGCCAACACCCTGGGCGCCTCCGGCGTCCCCTCGGCCGAGGAGGCACAACTGGGGCAACTCGCCGGCCAACTCATCCAGGCGCTGCACCAGCGGGAGGACAGCGCCCCGGTGGCCGCGAAGCGCCATCGCTTGCAGGAGGCGATCCTGGCGGCCGAAACACGGGCGCCCTTCGCCGCCGGGTTGGCCCGGCAGCTGCTCGACGCGATCGCCAACCTCGGGATTTAATGGCGTCGTTACGGTTCGGCGGCAGGTCCATGCGGCCGGCATACAATGAGGGCGGGTGCGGCGACCGTCGGCGGCGTTCGCCCTTTGAGGTATCCCATGGACTCGAAAACGCCGGTGGTGCTCGTCGTCCTGGTGCAGACGTCGCGGCTACGCTGGTTCGTGGCGGCGATCGACCTGGACGGTCAGGCGGTGCCGCTGCTGCGCTCAGAGGCGGGCGACCTGGAGAAGTACCGCGGCCTCGACTTCGAGGGCCAGGTGACTTTCCTGCGCCACCGCTTCTGTGGCGTCCTGCAGCGCGGCTGTGATTGCCTCTGGTCGCGGGGGCAGAAGGCGCGTCAGTTCGCCTTCGTCTTCGAGGAGCCGCTGCCGTCGCCGACCGGGCAGCTGACCGAGGCCGTCGCGGAACACTTCGTCGAATGGATGCTCAACCCACCGGTCGTCGTCTACGCCGGCGCCGTGGGGTCGCCGGGCCTCAATCGGGTGGCCGGTGCCATCGACGGCGCGCTCGAAGAACTGCTGCGCTCCCGCCTCGGCACGCTGCTGGCCGCCCGCGACGATCTGGGCGCCTGGGAACTGGCGCCGGGGAAGGCCGCCGTGTAGCCGCGCTCCGCGCTCGTAGTGACCCGATTTATCGGGTCGATGAAGCAGGACCGCATAAATGCGGTCACTACCAACGCCGCCGCGCTCGTAGTGACCCGATTTATCGGGTCGAAGAAGCACGACCGCATAAATGCGGTCACTACCAACGCGGCCTTACTCCGCCGGCCCTTCCGCCAGCGCCTGGTCCAATCGCGCCAGCAACTCGCCCGCCCCGTCCTGGCCCGGCGACCTGGCGAGGTGCTCGCGCAGGTCGAGGAGCAGGCGGCGGCGCTGGGCGAGGTGGTCGTAATGCTCGCACGCCTGGTGCAGCACGGCGAGCAGCTCGTCGGGATCCCACGGCTTGGTCAGGTAGCGGTAGATTTGCCCCTGGTTGATGGCGTCGATCACCGCCTTGATGTCGGCGTAGCCGGTGAAGACAATGCGGATCGCCTGGGGGTACTCGCCGCGCGCCCGCCGCAGCAACTCGACGCCGGTCATTTCCGGCATCCGCTGGTCGGTCATGATGACCTCGACCGGGTGCCTGTGCAGCGCCTCCAGCGCCTCGGCCCCGCTGTTGGCCGTGTGCAGGTCGAACTCCCGCCGCAGCAGCCCGCGCAGCGAAAACAGGATCTCCGGCTCGTCGTCCACCAGCAGGATCGAATGCTTGCTCGCCGTCGCCATCGTCTACCTCCGCAGAAAAAAGATGAAGAATAAAGCACGAAGAGGCGGAATCATCGTCCGCCCGTTGGCGGCGGCTGCCGCGGCAGGCGGACGCGGAAGGTGCTGCCGCGGCCGACCTCGCTCTCGACCTCGATGACGCCGCCGTGGTCGCGGACGATGCCGAAGCTCACCGACAGCCCCAGCCCCGTCCCCTGGCCGATCGGCTTGGTCGTGAAGAACGGCTCGAACAGCCGCGCACGGTGCTCCGGCTTGATCCCGCTGCCGTTGTCCTGGACTTCGAGCACCACGTCGTCCCCCTCGGCGCGCGAGCGCAGCGTCACGGCTCCGCCGCGGTCGCACGCCTGCACCGCGTTGGCCAGCAGGTTGAGGAACACCTGGTTCAGCTTGCCGGGGTGGCAGAGCACGGGCGGCAGCGGCCCGAAGTCGCTCTCCAGCCGGACCCCCTTCTGCCTGATCTCGTGCCCCAGGATTTCGGCGGCGGACGCCAGGGCCGCGTTCAGGTCGGCCTCCTTGAAGTCGGCCTCGTCCAGGCGGGCGAAGTCGCGCAGGTTGCGCACGATGTCGCGCACTCGCTGCAACCCCTCCAGCGTCTTGTCGCAGGTGCGCGCGAAGTTCGTCCGGAAGTAGGCCAGGTCCAGTTCCTCCTCGAGCCGTGCCGCCGACGCCCCGTCGCCCTGGCGCCACAGGTCGAGCACCTCCAGGGCGGCCAGCATGTCGCGGCGCAGCACGGCGACGTTGTTGGTGACGTAGGCGATCGGGTTGTTGATCTCGTGGGCCATGCCCGCCGCCAGCCGCCCCAGGCTGGCCAGCTTCTCGCTCTGCACCAGCGCCGCCTGCGCCTCGCGCAGTGCCAGGTTTTGCTCGGCCAGGGTGTGCTCCAGCTGCACGATGCGCTCGCCGGCCCGCACGCGCACGCGCAGCTCCTCGCGGTCGAACGGCTTCGTGACGAAGTCGTCGGCGCCGGCCTCCATCCCCTGCACGACGTCGGCCTTCTGCGTGCGCGCCGTCAGCAGGATGACGTAGACGTAACCGGGGCGCTGGCAAGCGCGGATGCGGCGCACCAATTCGGGACCGTCCATCTCGGGCATCATCCAGTCGCTGACGACCAGCGGAAACGTCGCCCCCTCGAACAGGCGCCAGGCCTCGGCGCCGGTCGTCGCGGCGGTCACCTCGTGCCCCCACTTCTGCAGGTGCCCTTGCAGCAGCAGCCGCGAAATGGGATCGTCTTCGGCGATGAGCACCTTCATGACGGCCCCCCTTCGTCGAGCAGCCGCGCCAGGGCCGGCCGGAGGTAGTCCACGGCGCCGGCCAGGGCGGCCCACGCCTCCTCCGCCCCGGTCAGGTCGCCCTCGCGGCCGAGCACTTCCAGCCGCAGCGCCGCCGCGAACGCCGCCGGCGCCCCGAAATGGCCGACCATTCCCTTGAACGTGTGCGCCAACCGGTGCAGCGTCGCAGCGTCACCGCGGCCGACCGCCTCGCGCAGCTCGGCCAGGCTCGGCGGGTACGTCTCCAGGAACAGGCGCACCATCTCCCGGAGCAATTCCCGGTCGCCCCCGACGCGGTCGAGCAGTTCGGCCTCGTTGAGGACGGCTTGCGGTGGCGCGGCGCTGTCCTCGCGCCTCGCGCTTGTCGCTGCGCCTTCCGTGCCGGGGGCGACGGCGCGGGCGACGGCGTCGAACAGGTCCTGGGCGCGGACCGGCTTGCTGACGTAGTCGTCCATGCCGGCTTCGAGGCAGCGCTCGCGGTCGCCCTTCATGGCGTGGGCGGTCATGGCGACGATGGGGACGTGCCGGCCGGTCGTCTGCTCCGCTCGGCGAATGAGGCCGGTCGCCTCGAAGCCGCCCATCTCCGGCATCTGCACGTCCATCAGGACCACGTCGAACGGCGCGCGCGCCAGCGCCGCGACGGCCTCCTTGCCGTTGCCGGCGACGGTGACGGCGTGGCCCGCCTTCTCGAGCAGACGGACGGCCAGGCGCTGGTTGACGAGGTTGTCCTCGGCCAGCAGGATCCGCAGGCGGCGCTGGCCCTCCGCCGCGGCGGCCGGGGCGTGGTGGCCGTCGTCGCCGGCGGCCTCGTGGCGCGCCGTCAGGATGGCGTCGAGCAATTCGGATTGCTTGACGGGCTTGGTCAGGTAAGTGGCGATGCCGAGCTGCCGGCAGCGGGCGGCGTCCTCCGCCCGGCCGGCCGAGGAGAGCATGAGCAGCACCGCCCCGGCCAGGTCGGGGCTCTGCTTGATCTGCTCGGCCAGGGCGAAGCCGTCCACGTCGGGCATCATGGCGTCGAGCAGCACCAGCGGGAAGGGCTCGGCGGCCGCCGCGGCGCGCCGGAGCAGCTCCATAGCCTCGTCCGCCCTGCCGGCCGTGGTCGGCCGCATGCGCCAGTTGGTCAGCATCTCGTGGAGGATGTGGCGGTTGGTGGCGTTGTCATCGACCACCAGCACGGGCAGGTCGTGCAGGCTGTCCGGCCGGCGGATGCCGCGGCTGGCCGCCGCGGCCTGGGCCAGGCCGAGGCGGGCCGTAAAGTGGAAGGTGCTGCCCTTGCCGACCTCGCTCTCGACCCGGATGCGCCCGCCCATCATCTCCACCAGGCGCGTCGAGATCGTCAGCCCCAACCCCGTGCCGCCGTACTGCCGCGTCGTGGACGTGTCGGCCTGGCTAAACGGCTCGAAGATCAGCGCCTGCTTGTCCAGCGGGATGCCGATGCCGGTGTCCCTCACGGAGAATTCGAGAAGACAGAAGTCAGAAGTCAGAATCCCCGTCCCTTCTGTCTTCTGTCTTCTGTCTTCTGCCTTCTTGACTTCTACGACCACTTCCCCCTGCTCGGTGAACTTGATGGCATTGCCGACGAGGTTGACGATGACCTGGCGCAGCCGGTGCGGGTCGCCGCTGAGGGCGTCGGGCACGTCGGGCGGGACGTGGCAGGCCAGCTCGAGGCCCTTCTGCTGCGCCCGCACGGCCAGCGCCTTCATCGTGTCGCCCAGGGTGTCGCGCAGGCTGAACTCGACGGTGTCCAGGTGCAGCTTCCGGGCCTCGATCTTGGAGAAGTCGAGGATGTCGTTGATGACCGTCAGCAGCGACTCGGCCGACACCCGGACCAGTTGCAGGTAGTCGCGCTGCTCGCGCGTCAGGTCGGTGTCGAGGGCGAGGTCGGTCATGCCGATGATGCCGTTCATGGGCGTGCGGATCTCGTGGCTCATGTTGGCCAAGAACTCGCTCTTGGCCCGCGACGCCGCCTCGGCCGCCTCCTTGGCCCGCCGCACTTCCTCCTCGACCCGCTTGCGCTCGGTGACGTCGCGTATGAAGGCGGCGAACAGGTAATCTTCGCCCACGCGGAGGGGGGCGATGGTCAATTCGGCGGGGAACTGCCGGCCGTCCCAGCGCAGCGCCGGCACCTCGATAACGCGGTTGAGCACCGGCCCCTCGCCCGTGGCCAGGAAGTGGGCCAGGCCGCGCGCGTGCGCCGCGCGGTAGTCCGGCGGGATGATGGTGTCGGCCAGGACGCGGCCGACCGCCTCGGCCCGGCCCCAGCCGAAGATGATCTCGGCCTGGCGGTTCCACTCGGTAATGACTCCCGCGGCGCTCATGACGACGAAGGCGTCGTGGGCGTTGTTCAGGATCAGGCGCGTGCGCTGTTCGCTGGCCCGCAGCACGGCCTCGGCCCGCTTGGCGGCGGTGATGTCGCGCGAGATGCCGAGGGTGCCGACGACCTTGCCGCCGGCGTTGCGGAGCGGCACCTTGGTCGTGGACACCCAACGGACCAGGCCGTCGGCCCAGGTTTCCCTCTCCTCCTTGCCGACGAGGGCCTCGCCGGTGCGCATCACCTCCTGCTCGTCCTCGTAGGCCGGCCGGGCGTGCTCCTCGGTGAAGAAATCGAAGTCGGTCTTGCCCTCGGCCTCGGCCGGGTCGCCCAGCCCCAGCCGCCGGGCCAGGGCGTTGCTGATGCGCTGGAAGCGACCGAAGCGATCCTTGAAGTAGATACTGTCGGTGGCGTAATCCATGAGGCTGTGCAGCAGGTTGCGCTCGGCGACCAGGCTGAGGCGCGTGCGGTGCAGGCGGCGGGTCACAGCGGCCAGGCCGAGCAGGCCCAGGCCGTAGACCGCCGTGGTGCCCAGCAGCGACCACTGCAAGCGCTCGTGTAGCCCGGCCACGCCCCGGTCCAGGGGGCGGATGATCTCCAGCACGCCGCCGCCCGCCGGGTCGGCCCTCGCGTAGCGCAGCGACGGCCGACCCTCGTAGTCCGCGATGCGGGAGAACGGCTGGTCGGGGTGCTCACGCAGCGCCCGCAGCGCCTCCTGCTCAAAGGCGTCCGGTTGGGGCTGGGGAGGTTCCCCGTCCGGTGTCGGCTGGTCATCGAGGAGACGGGCGTGGATGCCGGGCTGCTGGCGGCCGAGGCGCTCGTCGATCCGCCGCACCAGCGCCGCCGGGAGAGGGGCGCCTTCGGGCTCGGCGAGGTCGAACACGGTTTGGGCCTGGACGGCGGCGCCCTGCACGGCCACGGCGCGGTAGAGGCCGGCCGCCTGGCGCTGAAGGGACCAGAGGACGGCCACGACCGCCGCGACGAGGGTGAGGAGCAACGGCAGGCCGGCGCGGCCCTGGATCAGTGACAGGCCGCGGTCCAGGAGGTCGCCCTGGGACTGCCGGTGCCCGGCCAGTCCGACGCCGAGAGGTGCCTCGGGCTGCATCGCCGTCTCCCGCCTGGGGGCGCCGGGGGCCGGCGCGGTGTCCCCGACGGACGGGATCTCGTGCGCGACCGGCGGTACCCTGTGACGTACACGCGACTGCCGTTACTATACCCGCCGGCGCGACGGGCTAGAAGTCCCAGCCGCCAAGCCGCTTGCGGCTTCGCAGGATTGCGAAGCCGCAAGCGGCCGGCCGGGCGCGATTGACACGCCTGAGCCGTCCCATTACCCTATGCGTCCCGCGCCGGCCGCGGCGCAGCCTCGCGCCGGGGCCGGCACCGACCCGCACGCCAGGGAGGGCGTCATGCACCGATACCTCGATCCCATCCGCGACTTCTTGACCGAGAGCCGCTTCATCGCCAACGTCACCGTCAGCTACGGCCTCATCGTGGTGATGATCCTTCTGTCGCTGCTCGTCCGCCGGCTGCTCGGCCACGGCGGCGAGCGGCTGGCGCACTGGACCGGGCTGCACTGGCTCGACGGCGTCGGCCGCGAGGCGGCGCACCGCTCGCGGCGGCTGATCGCCCGGCTCACCTTGCTCGGCGTCGTCCTGCTGCTGGCCGGCGGGGTCGCCTACCACCTCCTCGGTCGCGACGTCCGCACCGATTGTTACGAGTGGTACTCGCGCATCACCGCCGAGCAGTGGCTGGACGTCGGCTTGCGCGCCGCGGCCGTCTTCGGCTTGGCGGTGGCGGGCTGGGTCGGCGTCCGCGTCGTGCGCCGGCTGCGCGCCCTGCTCGAGCCGCGGGTCGTCGCCCGCCTCGGTAGCGCGGTCAAACCGGACGGCGTCGGCCGCTGGTTCACCCTGCTGCAGCGCTTCGGTAGCGTGGCCGTCTGCCTGGTCGCACTGTGGGGCGCCGGGCAGGTCGTCGGCCTGGTCCGCCTCGCCGATCACATCATCGATGTTGTGCTGTACGTGATTGGCATTGTCGTGGGGGCCCGCCTACTGACCCTCGCCGGCCGGGCCGGGTCGCGCGTCGGCGCCCACGCCGGCGACCATTACCTCGCCAAGGGGAAGTTCAAGAACTACTGGGAGCGCGTCAAGATCCTGTTCCCCTTCGGCGAGCGCTGCTTCGAGGCGGCCGTCTACATCAAGGCGGCCGCCCTGATCGCCGAGGTGTTCCGGTTCATCCGGTTCGTCGGCGACTACGGCACGCCGATCGTGCAGTGCATCGGCATCTTCTTCGTCACGCGCGTGCTGATCGAACTGTCGCACGTGCTGCTCTACGAGGCGTTCGGGCTGCACAAGGCGGACTCGACCCACAACCACAAGGGCCGGACGTTGGTGCCGCTCTTGCACTCGACCTGTCAGTACGTCCTCTACTTCGGCGCGGGCCTGGCGATGCTGTCGGAGCTGAAGTGCGAGCAGTATGCCACGACGATCCTGGCCGGGGCCGGCATCGTCGGCCTGGCGGTCGGCCTCGGGGCGCAGAGCCTCGTCACCGACGTGGTGTCCGGCTTCTTCATCCTCTTCGAGACGCAGTACCTGGTCGGCGACTACGTCCAGATCGGCGACGCCACCGGTCTCGTCGAGGCGGTCGGCATCCGCGTCACCCAGGTCCGCGACGCCAACGGCAAGCTGCACCTGATCCCCAACGGCCAGATCAAGGGCGTTGTCAACTACTCGAAGGGCTACATCAACGCCGTGGTCGATGTCAAGGTGCCGACCGGCAGCGACCTGGAGGCCACCTTCCGGCGGATGGCCGAGGCGGGGCGGCGGCTGAAGGAGAAGCACGAGGAAGTGCTGGCCGATACAGAGATCCAGGGCGTCGTCGAGCTGGGGACGTCGGAGATGACCGTGCGTGCCGTCACCAAGGTGCAGCCCGGCACGCACGAGGCGATGGAGAACGAGTATCGCCGGCTGCTGAAGATCGTCTTCGACGAGGCGCAGCCTGCGGGAGGGTTGAAGCTCGCGGCCTGATTCTCCGCTTGCGGCGGCTCGGGTCGGCCCGAATAATAGCCGCATGCGCCCGCGGAGGACGACGATGCCGCCGGAACCCGATTATTTGCTGCTGCAGGTGAAGACGGTCGAGGGCGTGACCGTGGCTCGCATCACGGCGGCGGAATTGTGGAGCGACCATCAGGTCGGGTCGCTCGCCGCGGAATTGATGCACCTGGCCGACGACCTGGGGGCGGCGAAGCTGGTGCTCGACTTCGCCGACGTGACCGGCCTGGGCAGCCGCATGATCGGCCAGCTGGCGGCGCTGCACAAGCAGGTCAGGGCGGCCGGGGGGCGGCTGACGCTGTGCAACGTCCGCCCCGAGGTCGCCGAGGTCATCGAGACCTGCAAGCTGACGACGCTGTTCGGCCTCTACCCCGATGAGCAGGCCGCCGTACGCAGCTTCACCGGGGCCTAACTCACAGTCATGACATGCCCGAGTCATCCTCGCCGGACCACGACCAGCGGCTGAAGGTGCTGGGCATGGTTCAAATCAGGGTAACACTCGGCGCCGTAGGTCAGGCTTTCCAGCCTGACGAGAAGCGAGTCAGGCTGGAAAGCCTGACCTACAGCCGCGCCACCCGACACCGCACCGTTCTGAACCATGCCAGGTGCTGCCTGCCTTCCGCGAACATCGCACGAGCCGATGGACAAACCCCCCGCCATCGGCTAAGTTGACCTGCACGGGTTGAATTGCCTTCCCTCCCCGTCCGCCCAACCCCCCGCGATCGCCCCCCTACCTGAATGCCAAGGTGTCCCGACCTGCTTGTCCGAGGAATCCCATGAGGTGGTGCTGTCTCCGGCCGCCGCTGCTGGCGGCGCTCGCGGCGCTGGTCCTTCCCGCCGCCGTGGCTCGCGCCGACGCGAGCCGTCCCATCGTCCCCGGCTTCGAGCGTTTCCACACCGGCGACAAGGCCGACGCCCGGGGCGGACAACTGCTGCTCACCGAGCTGAGCTGCGTCAGCTGCCACCAGCCGGCCGACGCCTCCCTGCCACGTAAACAGGCCCCCATCCTCGACAACGTCGCCGGCCGCGTCCGCCTGGGCCACCTGAAAAAGTTCCTCGCCGACCCCCAATCGGTGAAGCCCGGCACCACTATGCCCAACCTCCTCGCCGACGACCCCGATCGGGCGGCCAAGGTCGAGGCGCTGGTCCACTTCCTCGCCTCGACCGGGACGCCGAAACAGGAGCGCCCCGACACCAAGGCCGTTGTCTCCGGCCGCGACCTGTACCACAAGGTCGGCTGCGCCGCCTGCCACGGTGCGCGCGACGCCGACGGCCAACCCGGGAAGAACCTCCCCGCCGACACCGTTCCGCTCGGCGACATTCCGGCGAAGTACACCCTCCCCAGCCTGACCGCCTTCCTCGACAACCCGCTCGCCGTCCGGCCGTCCGGGCGGATGCCCCACGTCGTTGGCGGCAAGGAGGCGAAGGACGTCGCCAGCTACCTGCTCCAGGGCATCAAGGTCGATCTGCCGTCCGGGCGCGGCAGCACTACCTTCGCCTACTACGAGGGGCAGTGGGACAAGCTGCCCGACTTCGACAAGCTCAAGCCGTCCGCGAGCGGCACCGGCCCCGCCTTCGACCTCGGCGCCGCCAGGCGCGGCAACGACTTCGCCCTGAAGTTCGAGGGGGTTTTCAAGGCCGAAAAGGAGGGCAATTACCGCTTCGGCCTCACCAGCGACGACGGCAGCCGGCTGCTCATCGACGGCAAGCCGGTGGTCAATAACGACGGCGTCCACGCGACGGCGACGGCCAGCGGCGCCGCGCTGCTGACCAAGGGCGTTCACAAGGTCGCCGTCCTCTTCTTCCAGGTCGGCGGCGAAATCGTGCTCGACGTGCAGGTGGAAGGGCCGGCCCTCGGCCAGCAGCCGCTCGCCGCCCTCGTCGCCGCCACCCCGGAGGCGCTGGAAGCGAAGCCCGCTCCGCCGAAGAAGCCCGCCGACCAGGATTCCCTCGAAGTGCGGCCCGACCTCGCCGAAAAGGGCAAGGCACTGTTCGCCACCCTGGGCTGCGCCGCCTGTCACCAACTCAACGGCCCGGACAGGAAGCCGATCGCCTCCGCGCTGAAGGCACCGGCCCTGGCCGCGCTCAAGGGCGAGGGCGGCTGCCTCGCCGACCGGCCGGCCAAGGGGCTGCCGGCGTACTCCCTCGGCGCCGCCCAGCGCAGCGCCCTGGCCGCCGCCGTCAAGGCGCCGCCGCCGCTGAGCAAGGAGCCGGCCGCCGTCATCGCCCGCACCATGACCACCTTCAACTGCTACGCTTGCCATGTGCGCGACAAGGTCGGCGGCCCCACGGAGGAGACGAACAAGCTCTTCCAGACCACCCAGCCAGAGATGGGCGACGAGGGCCGGGTGCCGCCCCCGCTCGACGGCGTCGGCGCCAAGCTCACCCTCGATTACGTGAAGCAGCTCCTCGACCGCGGCGCCCACGACCGGCCCTACATGCACACGCGCATGCCCGGCTTCGGCCTGGCGAACCTCGGCACGTTGCCCGAGGCGCTGGCGGCCGACACGCTGCCCGCGGCCCCGCCCGTGAAGTTCGCGGTACACGACGCCAAGGTCAAGGCGACCGGCCGCTTCCTGGTCGGCGCCCAGGCGCTGTCCTGCTTCAAGTGCCACACCTTCGCCGGCCAGAAGGCCGAGGGCGTGCAGGGCATCGACATGACCCTGATGACCAGGCGCTTGCGCCGCGACTGGTTCCAGGCCTACCTGCTCAACCCGCAGAAGGTCCGCCCCGGCACGCGCATGCCCGCCGCCTGGCCCGACGGCAAGACCTTCTACCCCGACCTGCTCGACGGCAAGACGCCCACGCAGATCGAGGCCATTTGGGTCTACCTGCAGGACGGCCCGGCCGCCCAGCGCCCCGCCGGCCTCGGCAAGCAGTACATCCCGCTCGTCCCCGACAAGAACGCCATCATTTACCGCAACTTCATCGAGGGGGCCGGCACGCGAGCCATCGGCGTCGGCTACCCCGAGAAGCTCAACCTCGCCTTCGACGCCAATGAGTTGCGCCTGGCGCTGCTCTGGAAGGGCGCCTTCATCGACGCCGCCCGCCACTGGACCGACCGCGGCGAAGGCTACCAGCCGCCGCTCGGCGACGACGTGCTGAAACTGCCCGCCGGCGCCTCGTTCGCGATCCTGGCGAAGTCCGACGCCGCCTGGCCGACGGCGGCGCCGAAGGAACAGGGCTGGAAGTTCAACGGCTACCGCCTGACGCCCGACGACCGGCCGACCTTCCAGTACGCCCTCGGCGACCTGAAGGTGGAGGACTTCGCCAACCCGACGACGGACAAGGAGCCGGCGCTGCGCCGCACGCTGAAGCTGACCGCGGGCAAGGCCACGGACAACCTCTACTTCCGCGCCGCCGTTGGCGCCAAGATCGAAGGGGCCAAGGACGGCTGGTATCTCATCGACGGCTGGAAGATGAAGATCGAGGGCGGCACGCCGATCATTCGCCAGGCCGGCGGTAAGAGCGAATTGCTCGTGCCGGTCACGTTCAAGGACGGCAAGGCCGAAATCGTGCAGGAATTCGTGTGGTGAGCCGCTTGCGGCTTAGCGTTCGCGCCATCCTTCGATGGCGCGAACGCTAAGCCGCAAGCGGCTATCATTCCCGGTACTATCCATCGGAAAATGACATGACCCGCATTGCTCGATACTGCTTCGTCGTCCTGTTCCTCGCCGGTCCCGCCTTCGCCCAGGGCAAGAAACCGGCGAAGCCCGACACCGAGGACGATTACTACAAGCTGCTCCGCTTCGAGCTGCCGCCCGGCAAGGTCCTTGAGGCCGGCGCCATCGAAATCATGCCCGACGGCAAGGTCGCAGTCGGCACGCGCCGCGGCGAAATCTGGATGATCGACAACGCCTACGCCGACGACCCCACCCAGGCGAAGTTCTCGCGATTCGCCCACGGCCTGCACGAGGTGCTCGGGTTGGCCCAGAAGGACGGCTGGCTCTACGTCGTCCACCGCCCCGACGTGACGCGCATCAAGGACAGCGACGGCGATGGCAAGGCCGACGTTTTCGAGGTCGTCAGCGACGACTGGGAGATCAACGGCGACTACCACGAGTACGCCTTCGGCTCGCGCTTCGACAAGGACGGCAACATCTGGATCACCCTGTGCCTGACCGGCTCGTTCAACAGCAACAGCAAGTTCCGCGGTTGGGCCGGCAAGGTGACGCCCGACGGCAAGTTCGTGCCGGTCGCCAGCGGCGTGCGCTCGCCGGGCGGCGTCGGCTTCGACGCCGAGGGCAACGTCTTCTACACCGACAACCAGGGGCCGTGGAACGGCGCCTGCGGCCTCAAGCAGATCGTCGTCGGCGGCTTCTGCGGCCACCCCGACAGCTTCAAGTGGTACAAGGAGAAGGAGGCCCAGTACCTCGGCCCGCCGCCGCTGGTCCCCAAGAGCGGCAGCCGCATCATGACCGAGGCCAAACGCATCCCGCAGTACGTGCCGCCGTCGATCCTCTTCCCCTACGGCAAGATGGGCCAGTCGGCCAGCGGCCTCGACTGCGACCTGTCCGGCGGCAAGTTCGGCCCCTTCCCGAAGCAGCTCTTCGTCGCCGACCAGACGCACAGCACCGTCATGCGCGTGTCGCTGGAGAAGGTCCACGGCCGCTACCAGGGGGCGTGCTATCCGTTTCGCCAGGGCTTCGCCTCGGGCAACGTGCCGGTGCGCTTCGGCAAGGACGGCTCGCTCTTCGTCGGCGGCACCAGCCGCGGCTGGGGCTCGCGCGGCAACAAGTCGTTCGCCGTCGAGCGCCTCGTCTGGACCGGCAAGGTGCCGTTCGAGGTCCACGAGATGAAGGCCAAACCGGACGGCTTCGAGCTGACCTTCACCAGGCCGGTCGATCCCGCGACGGCCGGCAAGGCGGAGTCGTACACGATGAAGACGTTCACCTACATCTTCCGGGCCGACTACGGCAGCCCGGAGGTGGACGCGACGACGCCGAAGATCACGAAGGTGGCTGTGGGCAAGGACAACAAGAGCGTGCGGCTGTGGGTGGACGGCTTGCAGGAGGGGCACATCCATGACCTGGCGCTGGCGGGGGTACGCTCCGCGGACGGGCAGCCGCTGCTGCACCCAGAGGCGTACTACACGCTGAACTACATTCCGGAGAAATGAGCGGCGGAGGCCGCTTGCCGTTTCGCGTTCGCGCGACCCGCACGCGCTCGTCAGGGGATGGTGCCAGAGCATTGTGTCAACTCGCGGGGCGGGTGACACAATACTCCGTTATAGCAAGTCGTTACAAATCAACAGGTTGCGACGCGTGGCGCGAGTATTGTTTCACTTTCTGCGGGTGTGACACAATACTGGGACAGCGCGCCCGGCACCCCGCCACCGCGGCGGGGTAACCAGCGCGTGCCCCTCGCCTAACGCAACATGGAAGGGACGGCCGGGGAAGCCCGGCAGGAGACAGGAACGTCCGGTGCCCACCGCTTCGCACGCGGCGGGCACCGGACGCGGGTCACGTCAGATCGATTACCAGTCCGGGCCGAGGAGGTCGTTGTTGGCGGGGGTGAGCGCCGCCTGCCAGGTAGACTGGAGAACACTCGGGGAAACGGTGCGCGTGCTCGCATCACCCATGCAGACCACCATGCCCGCGGGGTGTGGCGTTTGGGCGTACGTGGAATTGCAGGCCGTGGGGATCGGATTGGTCACGAAAGTTGCGTAGGTATTGGCCGGGAGCGTCGCTGCCGTGCTATTCGCGAGCGCATATCCCGTCGGGGCGAAGATGGGCATGTAGAGGTTTGACGCGCCTGCCGTCGTCGGTCCGCTAAAGGTGCCACCCCACCCCCAGAGGTTGTAGTTGCCGTTGCAATTGGCGTACTTCTCGCCGAAGAGGACCGTGTTCGTGGTCCCGTCCTTGAATGCCTGCGGGAACTTCAGAGGCTGGCCCGGGAGGCTGGTACCCCCCGGGGAGGTCGGAGTCCCCAAGGTAAACGCCTGGTAGTTTGCAGCGTAACTGGTGACCCCCCAGAGGCCGGAGCCCGCCGCAGCGGCCCCGACGGAGACCTGCGACGGGTCGTTGCTGCTGTCGCTGGGGCACAGGTAGACCTTGATCGACTGGGCGACGATGAACCCCGAATTCGGGTTCGACACTGGATCATTCGCATCGGAGTACGAGTAGTAATCGCCAGGGAGGACGCTGCTGTGTGCGTTGTAGATGTTGTCCTGCTCGATGTAGGGCAGGAGCCAGTAGAAGATCGTGCCGTTGCTGCTACCAGTGGCCGTGCCGGAAGGCGACCCGGAGAGGGGCGGCAGCTTGTTCTTGTTGTCGCCCGCGTAGCCGTTGCAGGCGACGCCGAGCTGGTGCAGGTTATTGGCGCACGAGATGCGCGCGGCGGCCTCGCGGACCTTCTGCACGGCGGGGACGAGGAGACCGATGAGGACCGCGATGATGGCGATCACCACCAGCAGTTCGATCAGTGTGAAGCCCCGCCTGCGCTGGCGTAGACTGAGGCTTGGCATAGGGAATACCTCCGGATTGCGACGACCAGGGAAAGAGAGCTAGAATCAACACCGTATGCGGATAGCGGTTTCACAGACCCGACCGGCAAGCGTTGGGTCGTGAGCCGAATTACAGGCGTGTAGGGCACGCGCGCACTTTCATCCCCTCCTTTCGAGACTACTGGCCGGCAGAGCACCTGTCAAGGAAAATCGCCCCCGGCGAGCCCGGCATCCCTATAAGAAAAAGACACCGTTTTCCCGCCGACGGAGCGGCCGCGGCGGCGGCGATCGACTCGGCAATCCGCGGACCGCCGGTTGCCGATCGCCGCAGGGCGCCCAGAATAGCGGCGGAGGGACCCCGCACATGACCGAGCTGTACGACCAGATCCAGGAAGCGACCCGGGCCATCCGCGCTCGCTGGGGCGGCCAGCCGCGCGCCGGCATCATCCTGGGCACCGGCCTCGGCGGCCTCACCGAGGACATCCGCACCGAGGCCGTCATCCCTTACGGCGACATCCCGCACTTCCCGCACCCGACCGTCACGACGCACGCCGGCCGACTCGTCTGCGGCACCATCGGCGGCAAACCCGTCGTCGCCATGGAAGGCCGATTCCACTTCTACGAGGGCTACTCGCTCAAGCAGATCACCCTGCCGGTGCGCGTCTTCCAGGCGCTCGGCTGCGACACCCTGCTCGTCAGCAACGCCTGCGGCGGCATGAACCCGCAGTACGGCAAGGGCGACCTCATGGTCATCGAGGACCATATCAACCTCATGGGCGACAACCCGCTGCTCGGCCCCAACGACGACCGCCTCGGCGAACGCTTCCCCGACATGTGCTATCCGTATGACCGCGAGCTGATCGCCCTGTGCCAGCGCGTCGCCCTGGAGGAGCGGATCGTCTGTCACAAGGGCGTCTTCGTGGCCGTGCCGGGGCCGAACCTGGAGACGCGGGCCGAGTACCGCTTCCTGCGCGGCATCGGCGCCGACGTCGTCGGCATGTCTACCGTCCCGGAGGTGATCGTCGGCGTTCATTGTAAACTTCGCATCCTGGGGTTGTCGGTCGTCACCGACGTCTGCCTGCCCGACGCGCTGGAGCCGGTCAACCTGGCGGAGATCATCGCGGTGGCCAACGCCGCCGAGAAGAAGCTCCGCGTGCTGGTGCGGCGCGTCCTGGAGGCGATGCGCTGAGAGCGTAGGAAAGAATCTCACGCAAAGGCGCAAGGCCGCAAAGGAAGACGAGAATCAATGGGCTTTTTCAGTTTTTCTTTGCGCCTTTGCGCCTTTGCGTGAGATCTTTTCGATTTCTTCAGCGGCCGGTTACGCCCGTCCTGGACTACGGCTTCGGGGGCGAGCCGTTGGGCTTGAGCTTTTTGAGCGCTGCTTCCAGGGTTTCTATGGGGACCGACTCGGCCAAGTCATCCGCCGACAATCCCTTGGCACGTTCCTTCCCGGGTATCCCCTCCATCCGTTTCTCCAGCGATATCCCCTCCATCCGTTTCTCCAGCGATATCCCCTCCATCCGTTCCTCCAGCG
>Ga0208696_1000784_pt1 | contig 20091 bp, 19 predicted proteins | sample Sb_taG_9_FD_187711 | JGI IMG/M metagenome (GOLD analysis project Ga0208696, IMG submission 187711) | Peat soil microbial communities from Weissenstadt, Germany - Sb_50d_b_LC metaG (SPAdes) (version 2) | ecosystem: Environmental > Terrestrial > Soil > Wetlands > Peat | place: Germany... | reverse complement strand
GAAATACACGGAAAAGAGAATCCGAATCAACTTCCCCTTTCCGTGTCCTTCCGTTCTACTAACGTTCAAAATCTTCGAGGCGTGCGCAGATTTCCTAACGCCTGATGGACTCGGAAGTTGTAGGAAGCGCCGAAATTTCGGCGCTCATCGTTCACTCGTGCAGTCATGCGGTTGCGGCACGGCCGCGCTGGGTTTTCCGTGGTTACCCGTTTGTGATGATCTTTCTTGCCGTGGTAATACCGGGCCGATGGGTCATCGTTGATCGGGAGTTTGTGCAGGCCGACGAAAGATAAATCGACCCATGGCGTGATGGCTTGCGAAACCGCTCACTCTGCCCGGGGAAATTGGGGGCCTTGCAGGCCGATCACTGCTTGACGGGCGCCGCCCCTTCGTCCAGCAATAGCTCGGGCAACCGCCGCACCACTGCATTCTCCGCAAGTTGAACTCGCAGGCTCGTGCGTTGGGCGCTTTGACCATAGCGAAGATAGCGAATGCCCGCGTGCCCGGCCGACCCTGGTTCGGCGTCGAGGATGCGAATCCCGTGCTCATTCTCAACGAATCGAGGCTCCCACTCGACTTCGAGGTGAGGGGTAGGCGGTTCTGAGGGCTCTGGCACCAGCGAGCGGATCAGATCGACATTCAGGCGTAGTACCGCGTCGTTGGCTGGCTTCCTGCCGGTCAAACGCCACGCTTGCTCATCCGTGGTCAACCGCTCAGCCCAGATCGAGAGTCGTGGGATTGGGGCTTCTCTGTCCTTGGTGGACAGCTCAAAGTTCGACTGGTGCGCGGCATAACCGTACTTCGAGGTTTTCGCAACACGTATGACCCATTCCCCGGGGGGCAAGTGATCGCCATCGTTCCCCCGAGCCAACGCCCCGCCGAGTTCCGGGCTCGTCCCAGAGGCCACTGGCCGTGCCCTCCATCACACTCTTCGAAAAAGCCTTAGTTTCGAAGCGGCCTCTCGGGGCAGAGGAACATTAATGCGACTAGAGAGATTCCAGAGTCTGCCGCTCTGCGCGTTGCGGTAGAAGAATTCCGTCTCGCCGTCAGGGAACATTTCCAAGTCAAGGTAATGTTCTCCCGACTTCCACGTATAGAATAGCTTGCCGTCGACACCAGGGATCGCATCGGGAACATCTACATCTTCCTCGAACAGAATGCTAAGGAGCATAGTCCAAGCCGATCGCCCCAGTTCTTGCGAGATCTCTCCTTCGCGTGCGATCTTTTGCAGGTAAAGGCGGTGCTCATGCAGGAGACCGGCCAGCGACTTCTTTGCCTCTGACTCCGTCGGTCGTCCCGGGGTTGCCTCAGGCACCCCGAACGTGGCCAAAGAGTCGTCGAAAGCATGTTTGTAGAAGATCCATGGAACATACGATCTATTCGGAATCGGCTTGAACATTGCGAGCCATGGCGATGTCAGCGATTGCGCAATCCGCTCGAAGGAATTGCGCCACCAGTTTGACCACAAGCGATTGAGATCCAGATCATCGTGGCTTGTCTCTCTGGGGCCATCTTGTTGGTAGAAATCCCGGACTCTATTCGTCCGGTTTCTCTCCTCATCCAGAATCTCGCCGGAGATCACCGAGCCGACCACCGAGAGTGTCCTTCAGGGGGAAAGTAGAGACTGAGAATCCGGTCCAATTCAACGCTGACTGGCGTGAAAAAGGCATTCATCTCATCGGGAGCGAATTCTCTAGCCCGGTCGCCATCTACGACTGTGTTCAGATCCTGCTCGACGACTATGACGCGTTGCTCGGGCTTCTCAGCAACTGCCTGCTGGACGCCGGTCCGGCAGCGGACCCAACTGTTAACCTCGATACCTCTGTCGAGCGAATATCGCTTCAGCGCGTGAAGCTCGAATTCCTTCGGCCGATTGATCGGACCAGCAAGGACCTCGTCTCGGCAAAAGTGCCGAGACAGCGTCCACGCGGGGTCATCATCAGTAGAGGCTCGAACCAAGACGCAGGCCAAACGCCCGGCGACACCATCTATGATACCAAGATACCCGGCAAAAAGATCGGTCGCCAGTCTCAGGCTCTCCGAGAGCTGGACCTCCGCCCCCCCCTGGGGCGTCACTGTTCGAATCATATCAAGCCGATCCGCACTCGCCTGAAGGACTGTCAGACCATCTTCACTACGGAGTATTGCGCGAGGAATTTCTGAAGGGACATCCGGCGGTAAGTCCACGGAGAAAGGCTCCCCCCCAAACAACTGTCCGTATGATCCCAGGAAGTAGGAGAACACTCGACTCACCTTTACGGGAAACCTCGGTGTCCAGATGACAGCCTGGAATCTGATATTCCTGAACGGATGCACCGCAGTCCTCCCAGCCGCCCACGCCTGCTTCTCCGATCGGGGGAACCGGATCATAATACCGATAACCCCGAACATAAGGAATGGACGGCGGGGTCGGGAGACCCACGCCGAACACAGCGTGAGCGCCATCCGGTGTTCGTCTGGAAGCGTGCGACGGGCAAGGTCGCCGTTGCTATGCCGGCCGAAAATGGCGCGATCGAAGCCAATCGGGCAACGTCGTCAAGGCTATTCAGAACAAAGATTTAGGATAACCGTCCCGCGAAATCGCCGCGCCGAACGAACCCAATCCTCATGGGGCTGACGGCCGCAACTGGCCAGATGCCTGGCCCCGATCGAGTGCTTCGCCAATCCAGGAAAAGGAAGGGGAATTGAAAGCGGGAATCCGAGGCAGTCGCCCGTCTGCACGCAAGCATTGTGTGCTTGCGTTGACTTCACTTTCCTCGCTGCCTAGCATAACAACGGCACGGTTTATCGAGGTGGTTTTTCCGCGTTGAAGTTCATCGGAGAGGCAGGTACGCGATGGGGACGGATCGGCCCCGGACCGTGGGTATAGTTCCGGGGACACCTGTTCTCGATCCCTGGCAGGACGGCAACGGCCCGCTTTGAAAGTAGCTTCATGAACCGATCACTCGACGATACGGGATGACCATGAATCTGCACCGATTGCTTGCTCAGCGCGCCACCGCGAAACGGCCCTTGCGCCTCGCCTTGATCGGGGCCGGCAAGTTCGGCTCGATGTTCCTTGCCCAGGCGAGCCGCACGCCGGGCATTCACCTCGTGGCCGTGGTTGATCTGGCCCCCCAGCGCGCGCGGGAACGCCTGGCGCACGTCGGCTGGAACGCGGAACGGTTCGCTGCGCCAGCCATCGCGGACGCAGCCAAACACGGGACCACCTGCGTCTTGGACGACCCGCTCGCCGCCATCGCCAGCAGCGAGGTTGAGATTGTGATTGACGCCACGGGCAGCCCGGCGGCCGGCATCCGCCATGCCCTCGCCTGCTGCACGCAAGGTAAGCACATCATCATGGTCAATGTCGAGGCCGATGCCCTGGCCGGGCCGCTGCTCGTCCGGCGCGCCGCGCAGGCGGGCATCGTTTACTCGCTCGCATACGGCGACCAGCCCGCGCTGATCTGCGAGTTGGTCGATTGGGCACGCGCCGCGGGATTCGAGGTAATCGCTGCCGGCAAGGGCACCAAGTATCTGCCGGCCTATCACGAATCCACGCCCGACACGGTCTGGGGCCATTACGGGTTCACCCCGGAGATGGTAGCCCAGGGCGACTTCAACGCCCAGATGTTCAACTCGTTCCTCGACGGCACCAAATCCGCGATCGAAATGGCCGCGGTGGCCAATGCCACCGGCCTCACGCCGTCACCCCAGGGGCTGAACTTCCCGCCCTGCAGCATAGACGAGTTGCCGCATGTGCTCAGACCCCGCTCCGCGGGCGGAGTCCTGCACCACGCCGGACAGGTCGAGGTCATCTCCAGCCTCGATCGGGAGGGGCGCGAGGTACCGCGCGACTTGCGCTGGGGTGTCTATGTCACATTCGCGGCGAACAGCGATTATGTGCGCCGCTGCTTCCGCGAATACGGCCTGGTGACCGACGACAGCGGCACCTACGCGGGGATGTACCGACCGTACCACCTGATCGGGCTGGAGCTCGGCATCAGCGTCGCGGCGGTCGGCTTGCGGCGCGAACCGACCGGGGCGCCCACGGCGTTCCGCGGCGATGTTGTCGCGACTGCGAAGCGCGACCTAAAGCCGGGCGAGAGGCTCGATGGCGAGGGCGGCTTCACGGTGTACGGGCAGCTCATGCCGGCAGCCGATTCGCTCGCGCGGGAGGGGCTCCCGATCGGGCTCGCCCATGACGTGAAGCTGACGCGACCAGTGGCCCAACACCAGCCGCTGACCTGGCAGGACGTGACCGCCATCAGGAGTGACGCAGCCCAGTTCCGGCGCGAAATGGAAGCCGTGTTCTCGAAGGAAGCCGGTGTGCGCGAGAAGGGACCCGGGTCCGCCAGCGAGCATCGGAACGCCCATCACTGACTCCAGTCGGGCCAGAAATACAGAACCGACGGCAAAGGTCTATTTGGCCCCCGAGGAGCAACTCGGAGGCCTGATTGTGCTACCCCGGTAGACTCTCGTGGCAGCGGAGGTAACCGCAGAACATGACTACCCCTGAAGCAAGCCTTCCTCTTGTGGCCCGCGCAGCGGCCCACGCCGACCGCATCGCCGCGGCCGCCCCCGAGGGCACGTTTCGCTACCGCGACCTGCTGGACGCCTCCGCTGCCGTCGCCGCCCGGCTGCTGACCGGAGCGGAGGACCTGGGCGAGGCCCGGGTCGCCTTCCTGGTCCCTCCCGGCCTCACGTACGTGGCCGTGCAGTGGGGCATCTGGCGGGCCGGCGGTGTGGCCGTGCCGTTGGCCGTCTCCCACCCGCCGCCCGAGCTGGACTACTCCGTGGAGGACTCCGGCGCCTCCGTGGTAGTCGCCCACCCCGAAAGGGCGGACCGGCTGTGCCCCATCGCCGAGCAGCGCGGCCTGCGGTTTCTACTGACCACCGACCTGCTGGCCGGCGGCGCCGGCGAGGCCGTATTGCCCGCACTCACGCCGGACCGCCGCGCGATGATCCTCTATACCAGCGGCACCACCAGCCGTCCCAAGGGCGTGGTGAGCACCCACGGGAACGTTCAGGCCCAGGTCACCACCCTGGTGGAGGCCTGGGGGTGGCAGCCGGCTGATCACATTCTGCTGGTGCTGCCGCTGCACCACGTTCATGGCATCATCAACGTGCTGACCTGCGCCCTCTGGTCCGGTGCCCAGGTGACGATCCACCCGAAGTTCGATGCCGGGGTGGTCTGGGAGGCGATTGCCGGCGGGGCGCTGACCCTATTCATGGCGGTGCCCACCATCTACAGCCGGCTGATCGCCGCCTGGGAAGCGGCTCCGATGGAGCGGCAGGCCGCACTGTCCGCTGGATGCCGCAAGCTCCGGCTCATGGTGAGCGGCTCCGCCGCCCTGCCGGTCCGCGTCCTGGAGCAGTGGCAGGAGATCAGCGGCCACGTGCTGCTGGAGCGCTATGGCATGACGGAGATCGGCATGGCCCTCTCCAACCCGCTTCGCGGCCGACGCCGGCCCGGGTTCGTGGGCGTCCCGCTCCCCGGCGTGGCGGTCCGCCTGATGGATGAGCAGGGGCGGGAGGTCCCTCCCGGCACGCCCGGCGAGATTGAGGTGGGGGGCCCGTCGGTCTTCCGGGAGTACTGGCGCCGGCCCGAGGCGACGCAGGCGGCCTTCCGGGACGGCTGGTTCCGCACCGGCGACATCGCCGTGGTGGAGGAGGGCTACTACCGGATCCTCGGGCGGAGCAGCGTCGACATCCTCAAGACGGGCGGGTACAAGGTCTCCGCCCTGGAGATTGAGGAGGCGGTGCGGGAGCACCCGGCGGTCCGGGAGGTGGCGGTGGTGGGCCTCCCCGACCCGGAGTGGGGCGATCGCATCGGCGCCGCCCTGGTGCTGGCGCCTGGGGAGGCGCTCACGCTGGAGGAGCTGCGCCGCTGGGCCGGCGATCGGCTGGCGCCGTACAAGTTGCCCACCCGGCTGCTCGCCCTGAAGGAGCTGCCTCGCAACGCCATGGGCAAGGTGACCAAGCCGGACGTGGTCCGGCTCTTTTCGGGCTTCCCGTCGTAGGGGTTCGAGTAGCGGCCGTGCGGGCGCGGATCACTCGTCAGCCGCGACGGTGCGGGGAGTCGGGGCCGCCTGGAGTTCCGGGGACATGGAGTTCCGGGGACACCATACCTAACTGCTTGGGCGAATTCCGGGAAATCAAGGAGAGAGCAGGCATTGCGGCTCATGGCCATCCGGCAGGCACGCCTGAACAAACTGGGGTTGAGCGCCTTGGCCACGAGAGAACGGTCAACGGGTGAGCGCCGGCGAGTGGAGAGGAACAAATTATTGTAAGCGCTCGCCAGTTGGTGCGCAACCATGGACAAACTGGGGCGGTTGCGGCCGGTGAGAATGGTCGCCTGCCCCCCCGTCCTGGCGCACCAACTGGCGAGCGCCTACGAAAATTTCCCAAACCGTCTCAGGTCGGGACGCCACGATCGTCTAAGTCTAAGGAGTGGAAGTCTTGTCGTGCACAGCATGAAACCACGAAGGAAGGCAAGAGAGGGACAGCCATGAACACGCGTGGGGCTTGGTGGGTTGGTGTCTCGGCCGTTGGGGCTGCATTGCTCGGGCTAGCCTGGACGGAGGCAGCGCGGGCGCAGGGGTTCATCGTTGATCGGCGACCCGCCATCCAGGTCGGGCGGTCGTACGAGATCCGTGAGGTCAGCATCGATGCGCGGGTTCGCGACCAGGCCGCCGAGGTCCAGGTCGCGCAGACCTTTTTCAACCCGGGGTCGGTACAGATCGAGTCGGAGTTTCTCTTCCCACTGCCGGAAGACGGAGCCGTGCAGAACTTTGTGCTGCTCGTGGACGGACGCGAGCTGCCCGGGCGGCTGCTCAACAAGGACGAGGCCAGGCGGATCTACGAGGAGATCGTTCGCACCAAGCGCGACCCTGCCCTGCTTGAATACATGGGCCGCGGACTGTATCGCACCAGTGTTTTTCCGATCCCCCCGGGTGCTTTTCGCAAGGTGACGATGCGGTACACCCAGCTTTGCCGGCGCGACCGCGACGTCATTGAGTTCTCGTATCCGCTGGGCACACAGAAGTTCACCGCCAAGCCGGTCCAGCGGCTGACTGTCAACATCCTGCTCCAGAGCAAGAACGCCATCAAGTCGGTCTACTGCCCCAGCGACGACGCGCGGATCGACCGCGTGGGCGATCATGAGGCGCGGATCAGCATGGAGCGGCGCGATATCGTGCCGAGCAACGACTTCCGGCTCGTTTACAGCCTCAGCGACGGAGCGCTCGGGGCCTCGGTGATCAGCTATCGGCCCAGTTCCGGCGACGACGGCTACTTCCTGCTGCTTGCCAGCCCCGAAGTGAAGGCCGCCGACGCTCGACCGCAGCCGAAGACGGTCCTCTTCGTGCTCGACCGGTCGGGATCGATGGCCGGCACGAAGATCGAACAGGCGCGGAAGGCCTTGAAATCGGTGCTCAACAACCTCCGCGATGACGACCTGTTCAACATCATCGTTTACGACGACCGCGTCGAGAGCTTCAAGCCGGAGCTCGAGCGCTACCGGTCGCAGTCGCGCGCGGAAGCCGAGCGCTTTGTCGACAACATTCGCGAGGGAGGGTCCACCAACATCGATTCGGCGCTCAAGACGGCACTGGGGATGGTCCGCGACGATTCGCGACCCAGTTACGTTCTCTTCCTGACCGACGGCCTGCCCACGTCCGGTGAAACCCAGGAGCTGAAGATCGCCGACAACTGCCGCCATGCCAACTCGCGGCGGGCGCGGGTATTTTGCTTCGGCGTTGGATTCGACGTCAACGCTCGGCTGCTCGACCGGTTGAGCGGGGGCAACAGCGGAACCAGCGAGTACGTCAAGCCCGATGAGGACATCGAGGCCCACGTCGGCCGGTTCTACGCGAAGATGACAAGTCCGGTCCTGGCCGATCTCCGCGTCGAGCTGGCGGGCATCGACGTGAACCGGACCTATCCCGGCGACCTGCCCGACCTGTTTGAAGGGGGCCAGATCGTCTGGGCGGGGCGGTATCGCCAGTCAGGCAGGACGACGCTCAGGATCACCGGGAAGGTCGGCGGCGAGCGCCGGTCGTTCGAGTTTCCGGCCGAGCTGGAGGACAGCGACCGGGGCAGTGCCCATGAGTTCGTCGAGCGCATCTGGGCCACCCGGCGGGTCGGCTACCTGATCGACCTGATCGACATGTCGGGCCAGAACAGAGAGCTGATCGACGAGCTGGTCAGCCTGAGCACCAGGTACGGCATCCTCACTCCGTACACCGCGTTTCTGGCCGATGAGCGCGTGCCCCTGCACGCGGCGATGCAGAACGCCCGCCAGGCCGGTGAAAACCTCGCTGCCCTGAGGTCCGTCAGCGGCGGATACGCCGTGGCCCAGCGCGACCTGAAGCAATTCTACATGCGGTACGAAAAGCCCGAGCAGGCGGGGATGGCCGGAATGGGCACAGGGATGGGCGGGGGCACGCAGTTCTCGGGCGCGTATGGCAACATGATGGGCAAGCAGATGGCCCAGAATGGCCAGAATCAGAACCCCGTGGCGGCCGCGCGCAGGCCCGCGGCAGGTTACGCAAGTCGGGGCGAGGCCCCGGCTCAGCAGGCCGCTCCGGTCCTGGGCGCACCGGGGGGGTTGTTGATGGATCAGCAAGGCGAGGCCCAGAATGTTCAAACGAAGCTCCGCCAGGTCGGATCGAAGACGTTTTACTTCAAGGAAAACCGCTGGATCGATTCGATGGTCATGCCGGAGGAGGATGCGAAGGCCAAGCTGATCCGCCAGTTCAGCGACGACTTCTTCAACCTGGCCCGATCGCAGTCGGCCGAGCTGAACCAGTATCTGACCTTCACCGAGCCCGTCACGATCAAGCTGGCGGGTACCGTCTATCGCATCGATCCGGCCGAAGGCAAGCCATGATCAGGCGGATGAGCACCGGGCGCGGGGCCGAGCCGGCAATCGGCCTCGCTCTCCTCGCGCCCGCGATCACTTACCTCTTCAGGATGTGGACCGAGACGATCTCTGGCCGGATGAGCTTGTCGCCGGCCTGGAAACCCGGGCGCAGCCGGCCGGCAATGGTCTTGTTGCGCTCGGGGTCGCCGGTAGGGACGGTCGTCACCGAGCGCTGGCGGCGGGGGTCGAAGCCCTGACCTTCGTTCTGGAACGGTTCGACTCCCTGGCGATAGAGGGTGTCCTCGATTGCGGTGCGAATGGATTCCAGGGTGCCGCGCAGCGCGGCCGCGTGGTCGGGCTCGTCGGCCGGCTGGGCCTCGATCATCTTGCCGATGTCGTCGTGAAGCTGGATCAGGTCGATGAAGATCGGTCTCTGTACTTTCAGAAGGAGGTCTTGCTTGTACTCCTGGAGCTCGGCGAGGAGACCTGTTCCTGCTCGACTTCTCGGTCGTCGTCCACGGCTACCGGGCCGACTTCACGAACACGTTCGTGGTCGGAGATGAACCCACGCCGCGGCAGGTCGAGCTGTACGAGATCTGCATGGAAGCGCTCGCGGCCGGCGAGGCGCTCCTGTGCCCGGACGTGCCGGCAGCGCAGGTCGACGCCGTGGTGCGGGCCATTTCGCTGCCAACGGGCTCGACGGCCACTTCCCCTCGCACACCGGGCATGGGCTGGGCCTGGGGCATCCCGAACCGCCCTACCTTGTTCCGGAGAGCATCGATACGCTCCAGGCCCACGACGTGGTCGCACTCGAACCGGGACTTTTTCTGCCCGCAGTCGGGGGGATGCGGTTCGAGCGCAACTACCTGATCACCGACTGCGGGCACGAAATGCTCACCCGGCACCAACTGGGGCTGACGCCGCGCGCGGACTTGCCTCGCGAAATCATGGGATCGCCGTCTCGATAGCGATCACGCCCCGGCGGCCGTCTTCAGTGCGCTCAGGGCCGGCTCGTAGTCGGGCTCCTGGGCGATCTCTGGCACGATCTCGGCGTAGGTGATCTTGTTCGAGGGATCCACCACGAACACGGCGCGTGCCAGGAGGGCGATTGGCAAACCCTGGATGAGCACGCCGTAATGTTGCCCGAAGCTATGGTTGTGCACGTCGGAGAGGTTCTTCAAGTTCTCGATGTTGGCCTCGGTGCAAAACCTTGCCTGGGCGAACGGCAGGTCGAGGCTGACGGTGTAGGCGGCGACCTTATCGCCCAGGGCCGTGAGTTCCTCGGCGAATCGCTTGGTCTGCTTGTTGCAGACGGGAGTGTCGAGCGACGGAACCACGTTGAACAGGCGGGCCTTGCCGGCGGTGTCCGCCAGCTTGACCAGCGAGAGTCCGGCTCCGACGCAGAGGAAGTCCGGCGCGGGGTCGCCGGGTTTCAGCTTGGGACCAACGAGCTCGATCGGATTGCCCTTGAACGTCACTTCGCCTTTACGTGTCTCTGCCATGGTTGTCGTTCCCGATGGATGGTTTGATGGGGTCTTGATCCTGAACCGCAACGCGAGATGTCCAGAGTAGCCTGAGATCGCGGGCAGGTGCAAGCCATCGGGTGGCATGCTGCAAAGTTGGTCTTGACCGCCCTCTGATCCCGACTGCTTTCGTTGCGGATTTGTTTCGTTCGGCGAGGTTCTTCAGACCCCGCCATTCGGTGTTTCGTTCGGCGAGGGTCTCCCGACCACTGCTGTGAAGATCTTCAGGCCACTGCGGCCCCTCGCTTCTCTTTCTTGAGTCTGAGCTGATGGGCCTCCAGGATCCGGTACACAGAGCTATGCGTCCGCTTCTGCTGCTTCTGCTGCTGTGGGCGTCGCTTCCTCGGCGGCGCCTTCAGCCACCGGTCCTTCCAGACGTCGCTCAACAGCTCGCTCAGACGGGCCTTGACCCGGACCGCCGTCCGGGGCTGCTCGAAGTCCTCGATCGTTTCCTCCGGACGGATCGTTACGCTCTAAGTGATCATCTCCCGTTGCACGTCCTCGAACAACTTCTCCCCGGAGATCGTCTCGCGCTGCCGTCCGGTCTCGACCGCGATCACCCCACGCATGACTTGGATCCTCAGATCACCCAGAGCTCGAGTTGTTCGAGGCGATCCCTCCACCGCTTCTTGAATTGCTTCATCCACTGCCGATTCTTGGTCAGATCGGGTACGTCGATGACGATCCGCACGAGATCATCTCGATAGAGGACGCCTCCGTGTCGCCAGTGGCCCTCGACTTTTTGCGTTTCGTAGCTGGCGGCGCCGAAGTGATCCACGACCTCCAAGACGGCCTCGGCGAGCCATTCCGAAGGCACAGCGCGGCCGTCATTGAACTGGACCGGAAGCAGCACCTCGTAGCGCCGCCATCTGCTGCTCATAGGTCGCCTTCCCTCGCACGGCAAAAGGGATATTCTGGTCGGCGAGTGCCTCCAGTGCCGCCTCGGGAACGATGTGTTCGCCCGATCGCAACACCCGGCCCGAGAAGCGACCAATCAGGAAGGCGAGCGCACGCTTTTCCGCCTCGCGATCCGGAAACGTGATCGTGACCATCTTCACACGACCTTTCCTCGCGAACTCTTCCCTGGCAATCCGCACCCGGCGTTTCGCAGATCGCTTCGGCGGCCAGGGCTCATGACAGTGTAGCCGAGACCGCGTCCTATTGCGAACCGTCCCGGAGGGTCCCTATCGATCAAGGCCGCTGGAGCAGAAACGGGGACGCAGCTAGAATCGATAACTAGCTGCGTCCCCGTTTCCAGTCCCCGTCCCCGTTTCCAGTCCCCCGTGGGTCGCGTCGCTCCGCCTCAGCGGCAGGGTCTCTTGCGACGGATTGGTTCGTGGCTGGGTTTATGACTTTCGGCAGGGCGACCTTACCGCTTGATCTGGATGGGAATCTGGTTGATCTTCGCCGCCAGGATGAAGTCGTTCTCGCTCAGCCCGCCGATGGCGTGAGTCCAGAGCTCGACGGCAACCTGACGATAGCCTTCGAGATGCAGGTCGGGATGATGGCCTTCGTCTTCGGACAGGGCCGCAACCTTGTTGAAGAATTCCACGCCGGCCATGAAGTTGCGGACCGTCCAGTTCCGCCGGATTCGTTGCCCATCTTGAACCAGCGACCAGCCCTCGACGTGCCGCACCTGATCTTCGGCTTCGGCTCTTGATAGGGGAGGAATGCCCCCCTCGCAAGGAGCGCACTTCTTGTGGACCAGTTGTTCTCCTGTCAGTACGCTCATGAGACGATGTCTCCCTGGGTGAGAATCAAGAAAGGTGTGTGGAGTGATCGGTCTGGACCATCAAGCTCGCTTAGCGGAAGCTCTCGCTCGAGCCGGGGAAGGTGCCGCTCTTGACGTCCCGCACGTAGTTCGCGGCGGCGGTGCGGATTGCTTCACCGAGGTCGGCGTACAGGCGGGCGAATCTGGGCCGAGAGCCCTCGAGCAGGCCGAGCATGTCGTGCAGGACGAGCACCTGGCCGTCACAGCCGCTGCCCGCGCCGATGCCGATGGTCGGGATCGACAGCTCCGCCGTGATGCTCGAGGCGATCTCCGCGGGCACGCATTCCAGGACAACCGCGAAGGCGCCGGCCTCGGCTACCGCCTGGGCATCAGCCCGAAGGACATCCTCGGCCCGCTGGACCTTGTAGGAACCCAACCGGCGAATCGACTGGGGCGTCAGGCCGATGTGGGCCATTACGGGAATCTCCGCCTCGACCACGGCCCTGATGGTCGCGGCCATCCGTTGCCCGCCCTCGAGCTTCACGGCCTGGCAGTTGGTCTGTTTCAGGATCGTGCCGCTGGAGCGGATGGCCTGGCGTCGCGAAACCTGGTATGAAAGGAACGGCATATCGGCCACCACGAGCGCCTTGCGGGCAGCCCGGGCAACCATCTCCGCGTGGTAGACGATCTGCTCGAGGGTGACTCCCAGCGTCGTGTCCCGTCCCTGCACAGTCGTACCCATCGAGTCGCCGACGAGCAGACAGTCGACACCGGCGGCATCGAGCAGCCGGGCGGTCGGATAATCGTATGCAGTCAATACGGAGATCTTCCGTCCCTGGCTTTTCCATGCCGCGAAGTCGGGGATGATGACGGCACGATCTTCACTGGCCATGCCCGGAGATCTCGGAAGGGCTGAGTTCTGCGATGAGGACTGATGCACAATCCACCCTGACCTTGTAACGCCGTCGGATCGCTTCGTGCAAGGCTTTTCGGTGTTCATCAGCAGGATCAGGCACGACGTCAGCCACGAACCGGGCACCTTTGGTCCGATAAAAATCAATCAGATCGAGCGGTCCCTGGATGCGTCCCGCGCCCGTTTGCGGCCATTCCGCGGCGGCCCGAGCCGCGGCCCTCGGTGTGAACTCCAGCCGGCAGCCGCGGCGATCTGCCTGGTAAAGCAGCGGTTCCGACGCCACCAGCCAGGCTCCCGTGGGAACGACGTCCTGAACAAGCCGCGCCGCCGTTTCGAGATGCTCCCATTCCGGGGGGGTTTGCCATGTTGAACGCGACAGGAACGCGCTGGAAAACAAGAAGACAAGACCGATTCCCCAGGCCAGCCCGCGCCGCCACTCCGCCAAGATCGTCCAGCCGCGGCCAATCCCCGCCGCGACCGCGGGAGCGAGGATGAGCCAGTAATACTCATGATGGAGCTTGCCCGCCAGGAGCGCCATCGTCACAGCCGCCGTCAGCCCCCAGACCCTCCACAAATCAAGAGATTCCTGACTCCTTTGCCGGTGGCAAAGGCCCCAGATGCCGAGGGCAAGACCAGGAGGGGTGAAGGCCCGGACGGCAAGGAACCGCCAGAGATACGTCAAGGTCTCCGGACTGCCGAGGGCCGAGACGCCAAGCACCGTCATCCAGATCGCGCGGTTCTCCGCCGAGGCTCGGGAGCCTCCACTCGATTCGATCAGATGATTGGCCCAGGCATACCAAAGCAGCACCAGCCCCAGCGCGGTGACGGCAAACAACAGCTTGGCCGTTGTTCTAGGGCGCATGATCGCGACCGACAGCGGGATCAGGACAAGGGCCGCGGTGACCTTGGCGGCAAATCCCAAGACCAGGAAGAGCCAGCCCGCAACCAGCCACCATCGGCCTCGTCCGTGCTCGGCGCGATCCCAGCAATTCAGGCCCGCCAGCACCGCTCCCAGCATCAGCGCATCGGGCTGAAAGGCCCTCCCGTAGCGGATCGTCACTGGAAAAAGCGAAAAGGCAATCACGGCCGCGAGGGCGACCCGCTCCCCCTCGCGCCGCCGGATCAGTCCGAACAATCCCCAGGCCCCCAGGGCCGTTGCGAGGGCCGAGACGATCCGTCCGCAAGCTTCAAGCCTCCACCCCGCGATCCTGTGCAACGCCACGACCGCGAGTTCATAAAGCGGTGGCTCAACCAGAAAGAAGTTCGGGAACGGGGCCGTATCGAGCAGCGGTCGCAGAAATCCCGAACCCCGGTCGAGGTTGCGGGCAACCATGGCCGTCGGCACCTGGCGGCCCACATAGTTCTCCACAATCGGCTGGTGAGCGCAGAGCAACCGGAGGACGACGATCCCCAGCAGCGTCGCCAGCAAGGTCAGTCGCACCTTCCAGCGAGGCGGTTCCGCAAGGACTTCGTCACCGCTGCTCTGCACGCCGGAGCTCACCGATCATGGTCCTCACGACAAGGCAAGCCGGCTTCGGTTACGCCTCCGTGCTCGCTTTTATCAAAGAATCTGCCTCGAATTTTTGGTCTTTCCAAAAAAGAAATTGAAACGGCGTCGAGAAGATGTCAGTATAGGAGTACGGTCCGCATCCCAGTCTTCAGTTCCAGAGCGTCGTGCGAGCGGTTCTCTGCCGCTGTTGCGCTCGAGTGTCTCTCGGGGAGGGAGCACCATGCTGGTTCGCGATGTCCTGCACGCCAAAGGGAACCGAATCGTCTCGATCGACCCGGAAGCGACGGTTCACGAAGCGATCGCCAGGCTCGTGCAGAATAACATCGGATCGCTGCCGGTAGTTGATCACGATGGTCGGCTGATCGGAATCTTCGCGGAGCGGGATGTCCTTCGGATCATCCACAATCGGGGCGAGGGATTCGGCAGGATGCGGATCTCCGAGGTCATGACCCGTGATCCCATCACCTGCGATATCCTCGATGATGTCAACGACGTCATGGGCCAGATGAGCGAACGGCGGATCGCCAAGGTTCCCGTGCTCCATGCCGGTACGCTGGTCGGCATCATCTCGGTCGGCGACGTCATCAAGGTCATGTACGAGAAAGTCGCAACCGAGAACCTTCATCTCCTCTCATATATCCAGGGCGCCATCTAGTAGCGAGGTTTCATTTTCTTGGCTCGGACCAGGCTTGCATGCTTTGGCCCCGTCTTTCGGGGCTTCGTGTTTTTGCGCGCGGAATCGCCCCGGCGCGGGCTTTTCGTGCCGGTCTCTCGTGGTTTGAGCCCAGCCGCCAGCACCGCGCCTCCTGCTCTCAATCCTGCCGGGGTCTTTGCCATCTCCAGGTCCGTCGCCACGTGATGCGGATCAAGCCGCAGCGGGATCGTTCCATTCCATCGCGAATAAACCGCCGTCAGCGCGGCGAGATGATTCTTCACCTTGGCGCTGAGCTGGGGGGCGCGATATCTCCAGCCCCAGTTGCCCTCCGCCTTGCCCGGCACGTTCATCCGCGCTGAGCTGTCCAGCCCAAGAACGTCTTGCATGGGGATGATCGCGATCTCGGCGATCGAGCCGAGAGCCAGGCGAATCATGTCCCAGTGGAAATCCTTGGCCGTGCTGCCAGTGTAGCGCAGGGCGTAGGCCCGCTCGGTCTGGACCCGCTCGGCGGACTGGGTCGTCTGCACGTGCTGGGAGGTCAGCCAGCCTCGCGAGGTGTCGTTGTCGTGTGTCCCCGTGTAGACCACGCAGTGGGGCACGAACCGGTGCGGAAGGTACTTTTCATCCTCGGCACTGGTGCTGAACCCGAACTGAAGGACACGCATTCCGGGCAGCCCGATCTCGTCGCGCAGCGCCTCGACCTGGGGTGTGATCACGCCCAGGTCTTCGGCGATCAGCGGCAGGTCGGTGAATCGCTGCTGCAAGGCTTTGAAGAAGGCGATCCCCGGCGCCTGCACCCAGCGTCCTTTCGCGGCGGTCTTCGCTTTCCCTTCCACCTCCCAGTAAGCCTCGAAACCGCGGAAATGATCGATGCGTATCAGGTCCACCCATTTCAAGAGAGCGCTCAGGCGATTGATCCACCACGCGAATCCCTCTGTCTCGTGAGTTTCCCAGCGATAGAGAGGGTTGCCCCAGAGCTGTCCCGTCTCGCTGAAGTAATCTGGCGGTACCCCGGCCTGGACGGTCGGACGGCCGCGCGCGTCCAGGAAAAAGAGGTCCGGCCTGGACCAGACATCCGCACTGTTGTGAGCGACGAAGATCGGGATGTCGCCGATCAGCTTGATGCCTTTCTCGGCGGATCGCTTGCGCAGCGACTGCATCTGGGTCTCGAAGACGTACTGGACGAACTGGTGGTAGCGGATGCTCGCGCCAAGCTTGTCTCGCCAGCGGGCCAGCGCGCTTGCCTTCCGCGCGGCCACCTGCGGCTCCCACTGATACCAGGCCTTGCCTCCATTGGCCTCCTTGAGCGCCACGTACAGGGCGTAGTCATCAAGCCAGCCAGAACTGGCCGCGAGGAACTCTTGGTAACCCGGGTCATCCGGGGAAAAGGTCTGAAACGCCCGGCGAAGCAGGTTTTCCTTGGATCGAGCGACTCCGATGAAATCGACCTGATCGGTCGGAAGGGCCGGCAAATTGTTCAGGTCCGACGAGCGCAGCCACCCCCGCTCGACCATCGCCTCGGGACTGATCAAGAGCGGATTGCCCGCGAACGACGAGTGCGACTGGTACGGCGAATTCATGCCCCCTGTCGGACCCAGAGGCAAGACCTGCCACCAACGCTGCCCGCTCTCAGCGAGAAAATCCACGAATTCCTGCGCCCGCGGGCCCAGATCACCGATGCCAAATCGCCCCGGCAGCGACGTGGGATGAAGTAAGATGCCGCTCGATCGTGGAAACTTCATTCCTGCAAACTCCTCGTCGATTTCGTGCTCTGGTGTCCGACGGTAACAGATCGCTCATGATCGCTTCCAGAGGCAAAAAAAAAAGGTCCAGGAGAGCGCCAATCATGAAGGCGGACTCAGGGCTCTCTGAGTTCCACTGGCCCCTTGAATGCAGTTTGAGCATCACTTGCCCACCCGTTCCAGGAAGCGTTTCAGCTCCTGGCCGAACAGCGTCTTCTCTTCGATATGTGGCAGGTGCCCGACGTTGGGTAGAACGACCATCCGGGAGTCCGGCAGCCCAAGGGCGAGCTGGGCGGCCACGCGTGGCGGATTGACCAGATCGAGCTCGCCCACGAGGACAAGGCAGGGTACGTGAATCCGCTTGATCCTGGTCCTGGCATCGTGCTCGGCCGCGGCCCGGGCCTGCCTGGCAAAGGCCTCTGGATCCTGCGGCCAGGGGTTCTGTTCGGCAAATCGAACCAGGCCCTCGATCTGGCTCTTGTGGTGATAGAATGCCGGCGCGACCAGCCAGGGCAGCGTGGCTCGTGTGAACAGACCAATCGCGACCTGGCGACGAAGCAAGACCCACGACTCGATCAAGGCCCTTCGCCACTCGTCGGCCCGCGAGTGGGTTGATGCAAGCACAAGGCTTTTTACCAGGTGGGGATGCCGCAGCGCCAGCTCCTGGGCCACCAGACCACCCAGCGAATGGCCGACAACATGGGCTCCCGGCGCTGCGATGGCCTCGAGCCACCCTGCGACGTCGCCGGCCATATCGGCCGTCGTGTAAGAGTCGCTGAACCGGTCGCTCCGGCCGGCGTCCCGGGCGTCAAAAGCGAGCGTCCGATACCGCGGTCCGAAGTGGCGCTGGGCCAGGCCAAAGGCCCGATGATCGCCCCCCAGTCCGCTCAGGAACACCAGAGGCTCCCCGTGCTGGCCCGTCTCCTCGTAATGGAACGAATGCGTGTTCACAAGAATACTGGGCATGTTCCGAGAACCCACTCCCATCCTCAAGCAGTGATCGTCCCGCGGCCGAACTCATCGTGATCCTGATTGTCAGAGCATACTGGAAGATGGGGTCGGTTCAATATGCTCCGAAGGCTTGACTCGCCGGATGGGTGGTTTATGATAAATCGACGAAGAACGCCCCCATCGTCTAGCGGCCTAGGATACTTGGTTCTCAGCCAAGGGACCGGGGTTCGAGTCCCCGTGGGGGTGCTTCAAATCGAGCCGTCGGCCCGAGGTGGCGAAGTGCTGGCCGGTTACCACGGACGCTACGTCCGGGTCGATGCGGCGACTGGAACCTCATCATCCGAGGCTCTGGCCCCGGAGATCCTCCGCAGGTTTGTCGGCGGTGTGGGCCTGGGGACCTGGATCCTGGCTGTTGAGACGGAACCGGGTACCGACCCGCTGGCAGAGCAGAGCGCGCTGGTCTTCGCCCTCAGTCCGCTGGTTGGAACTCCCCTGACGACCTCGGCCAAGTTCGCCCTCGTCGCGATCAGCCCCCTGACCGGGCGTATCTGCGACGCTCTCTCTTCATCCCATTTCGCACTGGCCGCGAAGCGGGCGGGGGTCGACGCGATCGTGATCACGGGCCGGCGTGCCGAGCCGTCGATCGTCTTCATCGAGGGCAACCCGGACGGGTCTCTCCGGGTCATCTGGCAGCCGGCGGCTGCGCTCTGGGGGCTGGCTGCGCGACAGGCCGAAGAGCAGATCCGCGCCCGTCATGGGGCGGACTGGCAAGTGGCGGCGATCGGGCCGGCGGGCGAGCGTTTGATTCCGTTCGCGACCATCAGCCACGACGGGCGGCACGCGGGGCGCGGCGGCTTGGGCGCGATTCTGGGATCCAAGCGCATCAAGGCCATTGCCGTCCGCGGGTTGGCGCGAACTCTCCTTGCCGATGCCCCGGGAACGGTCGCCCTGGCCCGGAAAATGTCGGCCCTTTCTTTCGGCCCGGCGACCGAAAAGTACCGGGAACTGGGCACGGTGGCGAACCTGCTGACCTTCAATCGCTTGGCAACGCTTCCCACGCGCAATTTCCAGAGCGGTTCCTTCGAGGACGCCGAAATGCTTGCCGCCGAAGCGCTGGGGCCGGCGCGCCGGATCGCCCGCAACTCGTGCGCCTCCTGCACCATCGGCTGCGAGCACATCTACGCTGACGGCTCGAGCCGCGGAGTCCGGCTGGAATACGAGTCGCTTTTTGCTCTTGGCCCGCTCTGTGGAGCCAGCGATCCTGCCGTCGTCCTCCGCGCGGCGCAGGCTTGCGATCTGGCGGGAATCGACACCATCACCACCGGGGCGACGATTGCCTTCATGATGGAATGCTCCGAGAACGGCTGGATCAGCGGCAAGCTCGAGGGCTCGGGTCGTCCCCTCCGGTTTGGCGATGGAGAGGCCGTGCTGGAGGCGATCGAGGCGCTTCTGAGCCGGCGGGGCGCCGTCGGTGATTTGCTGGCCCTGGGCAGCCGCGAGGCGGCCCAGATGCTCAGCGTGGTCACCGGCTGGCCGTTCTCCGCCCTCGAGCTCGAGACGGTGGCGAAACGAGTTGTCAATGCACGCAAATGCCTCAATCAGCGCGAGGGCTGGACCGCCTGCGAAGACACCCTGCCGGCTCGTCTCTTGACCGAGTCACCTCCCCAGCCCGGTGCCTCGTTTCTGTCGAGAGCCCGCCTGCAAACGATGATCGCCGCCTACTACCGGGAGCGAGGATGGACCGAGCAGGGGCGGGTCCCTGGGGGTCTGCGCGCGGAGCTGGGTCTCGAGGATCCGGCCTTTGGATAGGCCTTCGTTCCGGACCTTGGTCGATCCAAGATCGACAATTCCGGTGGAACATGCCATCGGGCCGAGTTGCTCTTGCGATAGTCATAGTCAGGACGGGTACGCTTCGGGTAAACTCGAGTTCTGGCCGATCGAACCCGAGTGCCCCAGGAGTGTCTAACAGGTCGATTTCAGCCGCACCAGAGCGATTTTCAATCGCGTGGATGACGAACCTGGCACAACGCAGAGGCACTCGAAACACCCCCCCTACCCCCCCCTTCGCAAGGGGGGGAAAAGACCAGACGCCGCCGACTTTCCCCCCCTTGCGAAGGGGGGGGTAGGGGGGGTGAAAGCCGCGGCGCATGCAATGCATCTGAAAACCGCTCTAGAATTGCTCGTGATCCAGGAAACGCGTCGATCTTCCCGCCGGCTGACGTTGGACTTTTCGGAAACGAT
>Ga0208696_1000771_pt1 | contig 20315 bp, 23 predicted proteins | sample Sb_taG_9_FD_187711 | JGI IMG/M metagenome (GOLD analysis project Ga0208696, IMG submission 187711) | Peat soil microbial communities from Weissenstadt, Germany - Sb_50d_b_LC metaG (SPAdes) (version 2) | ecosystem: Environmental > Terrestrial > Soil > Wetlands > Peat | place: Germany... | reverse complement strand
CGTGAGGATCGACGATGTGGTCCCGCGAGGATCTACCCGCAGGCTGAGGGCGACCTTGGCGTAGCCGGGCTCGTCATAGGTTGCGAACTCGGCCGGCGCGGCCACCGGGCTGGCTGTGGCCCCAGCGGCCTTCCAGGGACGGCCGACCTGGCCAAGGACGATCTCGCTGGGGTTCTCACCGAGCAGATCCCAGCCGTAGCGGGTCATATCTTCTACACGGAACGTGGCGGGGAGGTGGTCCCCGCCATCACGGCGTCCAGTCAGGCGGCGGGCGGCACGCTGGGGCAGTGCCCGCAGGTCCAGCAGCACCCTGATGGCGGGGTGCCGGAACAGGTCAAGGTTGCGTGCCGCCCGCAGGCAAACCTCGGGCGAGACGCGGAACACCTGCGCGTGCACGACTGCGAAGTCGTAGCGCGGCAGGAACTGATCGATCAGCAGCTGTGGTCCCTGCGCTGCCCCGGCAGCGGGGACGGCGGGGACTTCAGGTGGCGGCGCCGGGAGCGCGTCAAAGGCGGGCATCGTGTTGCCTGTCAGCTGTCCGCGCCGATCCGTCGGCACCCTCGATGCCGAGCGCGGGGTCGCGGGCGATGCCGCGGGCCCATGCCTCGATCTGCGCCCAGTCGCGGAAGTCACCCTCGGGGAGCAGGGCGCGGCCGGCCGGCAGCTTCCTGATCGCCCGCTCATCCAGCCCAAGCCTGCCCGGGTCCAGCACGCCGAAGAAGACACGACGCCCGCGGGGATGAATAGCCCCGGTGAACTCGGCGAGTTCCCTGGGCTCTGCCGCGACGGTCAGGTCCCGGCCCTGGGCGTCGACAGGCTCGGTGCCCAGCGGCCCGCTGCTGAACAGCCACACCGGGCGGCCGGCCAGGACAGCGCAGTTGCGCCGGACGAACTCCACCGGCTCCTTCTACCAGTGCCCCATATACACGGCGCTGCCCACCACGAAGGCCTCATAGCCAGTCAGGTCGCCTGCCGCCGTCACCGGGCGCGCCTGCGCCTGCTGTCCTGCTGCCGCCATCGTCTGCGCGACGCGCTCGGCGATCTCCCCGGTGGCACCATGCTTGCTGGCGTATACGACAAGGACCAGCATCGCGGTCACCTCCTCATCCAGCACTTCCACCGTGACGCCGGGGGGGCGAGGAGCTAGAGGCGAACGTCCCACCGGGCTCGCCAACTGCGCGTCGGGCGCGATGGAAGCCTGCTCATGGCCGCTGCCAGATCCAGATGGCCGCCAACGCCAGGCCCGGCGCAAGATTGAGCTGCCGGAGGAGCGCGGGATGCTCACGGAGCCTTGCCGAAGCGTCCCCACAGAATGCAGCCGCTGGATCTGCAAATAGCGAGGTCGCTAACAGCGGGCTGAAACGCTCGGTGGCCAGCGACGGGTACGGCATCCCGCTGGGCATCGCCTCAGCCGGGGCGAACCGGCACGACTCGCCGCTGCCGGCGCCCACCCTGCAGGCCGCCAGCCGGATCACATCCTGCCCGAGAACCGCAGCTGCCACCAGGACCGCGGCTATGACAGCCAGCCCACCCGCCAACTGCTGGATCAGCTGGGCTTCAACGGCCAAATCGCCCGCAAGGGCGTCCCCGCCCCCGTCCAGGCCGGTACCCGCTGGGTCGTGGAGCGGACCCACGCGTGGATGAACGGCTACGGCAAGCTGCACCGGTGCACCGAGCGCAACGCCAAGATCGTGGACTTCTACCTGTACCTCGCCGCCGCGCTGGTCACGATCCGCCAGCTGATCCAGCGAGCCCGCGCGCGCTACCGGTGGGACACCCGCCCGACCACCTAGCGGCTCAAGTGACACCTATTGCCAGGCACTCTAAGCCGGGTATGCCCAGCTCCCGTGTCGCCGGCCTGCGCAGCGAAGCGATGGTCCTCCGGCTGGCCCAGCGCAGCCACGAAGTCGCGCACGGCAGAGGCTGGGCATTCATCGCCGCGGACGCCGGCAGCGCGGGACCTTCGGCTCTGGTGGATGCCTGAAGACAAACCATCCTGGGACATGGATCAGATCCGGGGAGAGGGTGAGGTCGGCAGAGGCCGGCTTACGCCAGCCCCGTGGTTGCAGCCGGGAGGCCGCTGCTATGAGTGACATCCTGGTGGCATTCGCTACCAAGGCCGGGTCGACTGAAGAGGTGGCAGCGGCCATTGCCGACGCCCTGCGCAAGTCCGGGAACATCGTCGATCTCCGGCGCGCCCGCGACGTCCGTGAACCCGCTTCCCGCTGGGGGTGCATCGTGCTCGGCGCGCCGATCTACTCAGGGCGGTGGCATCGCGACGCCCACCGCTTCCTCAGGCGCCACCGCGGCGAGCTCGAACGCGTGCCGGTGGCGGTATTCGGCATGGGACCCAGATCCCCGGAAGAGGAGGCGTGGCAGCGGTCGCGCAGCCAGCTCAACCGGGCCCTGGCAAAGAGAAGCTGGCTGACTCCCGCGGCCAAGGCCGTCTTCGGGGGCGCCGACCCGCCGAACCGCCGCCAGACCCCCCGGCGGGACCTGCGAGACTGGGCGGCGATCGAGAAGTGGGCCCGGGAGATCTCCGCCATCGCGGCCAGCCGCCCGGCCTCAACCGCTCAGCTGTAAGCCCGTCTCACCCGGTTTCGGGCGATCTGGCCGTCCGCCAATTCAGGGGGGGCAGGTGATGAGCGAGCCCACCGAGCCGGCCGAGATCCACAACGGCCTCGCTCTCTACCAGCGAGGCCAGGGCCACCCGCTGCTGGCATTGCCATACCCGCACGCCTCGGGCGGGGGTCCGATGATCGACGGCCCGCTGGTGTCCCTGGCGGTCGGATGCGGCTTCCGGGTATCGACCTTCGACCCGCCCGGGCAGTACCGCTCGACGCGGCCAGCCCGGGTAAGCTTCGATGAGATGCTGGACTGTGCCACCGAGACGCTCGGCACCCTCCGGCTGCCAGCGCGGGTCGCGGTGATCGGCCACAGCATGTCCGCGCTGTGCGCCTTCTACCTCGGCCTCGCCCACCCGGACCGTGTCGCGAAGCTCGTTCTGGTGGGCATGCCGCCCGGCAGCGGCCTGGCCATCGTCCGCTACCGGGCGATGCCCTTCCACTGGCCTCCCTGGAACCCGAACCTGTGGCGCATGGCCGGCTGGGGGATCCTCCTGGCGTCGGGGCACGGGAGCCTTGAGACACACAAGAAGATGGACCTGCTCAGTGAACGAAGCAACTTCGTCAACCAGGCTCTTGTCTCCCCGATCGTCATCGAGCCCGGCGACCGCCACCGGCCAGCGCCGCCCGGCGACCGATGGTGGCTTGCCATCAGGAAGACCCGTGTAATCAGCCGGGCACGCGAACTTCGCTGCCCCACCCTGCTGATCGTCGGCCGGCACGACCCGCAAACGCCGGTCAAGATCAGCAAGGCGATACACAAGCGGGTCCCGGACTCCCGCCTGGAAATCTTCGAGCGAAGCGGGCACTCACCCTTCCTGGAAGAACCAGAGCGATTCACCCAGGTCCTCAGCGCCTTCCTGCAGTAGGAGGCCGGGCACCGCGAACCGTGGGCGGGCGTCCGGCACGTCGGCAGGCTCAAATAGCGGTCTCGATTGCGGCCACGAGACCGGCCGGGCGGCCAGTGCCGGGAATGACGCTCGCGCCGGGACGTCCGGGGAACACGCCGAGCCGCTGATGCGCCACGACTCCATCCACTGACCGACGTCCGCCAGCCTCAGCCGCTGGGCGGTAGAGCGGAACCCACTCCTGGATGAACGGATACGGCAAGCTGCGCCGCTGCACCGAGCGCAATGCCAGGGTCGTGGACTTCTACCTGTACCTCGCCGCCGCTCTCGTCACCATCCGCCAGCTGATCCAGCGAGCCCGCACGCGCTACCGCTGGGACACCCGCCCGATAACCAAACTCCTCAAGCGACACCTATTGCCGGGCACTCTAAGTGGCATTGACCCTGGACCCGGCGGCCACTCCCAGGAATCTTGGCGCCTGCGAAAACGGACAGGCCCAGGACTCTGATCGAACAATGAACGCGGCCTGGCCGCAGGATGGCGGGACCATCGTCCCTTCTGAAAAGGGACAGATGGACAGGGTGGCGCCGGCGGCAGCGGGCGAGACTGAAGCGATGAGAACCGAATCCCTCGGCACCTCGTATCTGGCGCTGCCGGACGGTCCGGCGCCGTATCCCGGTGTGGTTGTCATCCATGAGGCCTCCGGGCTCAACGACAACATCCGCGACATCTGCCGCCGGTTCGCCGCAGAAGGTTACGCGGCGCTGGGAGTGGACCTGTTCGAGGGCCGCAACCGCGCGGCGTGCATGGCCCGGATGTTCATCGGCGGGATGGCCGGAAACCTCAACTACTACGGCGTTCCCGCGCTGAAGGCCGCGCTCGGGCAGGTGGCAGGGCATCCCGAGGTGGACGCGGACCGGATCGGCGCCATCGGGTTCTGCCTGGGCGGTTCGATTGTGTTGACCTGGGCATGCACCGACGGGCGGCTGGGCGCCATTGCTCCGTTCTACGGCGCCGCGCCCAAGCCCAGGGAAGCTATCCGCCGCCTGTGCCCGGTCGTGGGGTCATGGCCGGGCAAGGATTTCACCACCAAGGCCGCCGGGGTGCTGGAGGCCGACCTGACGGCCGCCGGGATCCCCCACGACCTGAAGGTCTACCCGGGAGCCAAGCACTCCTTCTTCAACGACCAGTGGCGCAACTACCACGCCGCCGCCGCCGCGGACTCCTGGCAGCGGGTCCTGGCCTTCTTCGCCGAGCACGTCCGGGGCAGCGCGGCAGCAGCAGACTAACCGGCGGCTGTGGGGCCAGCTGGATGCTCTCCGCGCCGGTTGGCGGGGAACCCGGCCCCGAAAGGAGCGAGGGTGGCAGTTACCGCTTCGGCTGTGGTGCCTCCAGGTACCGCTTCATGGCTGCCCATACAGTCCGCTCCTGGCGTTTGCCCATCCAGTTGATCACGGGCGCCAGCAGCTTGGAGGGACCCTTGGGGCGCACCTGCCACGACCAGTGCATCCGCGGCCCGTCAGGCACGGGCTCAAATGTGAGCGTTCCGTCTATGTCTGCCTGGCGCATCGTGGCCCGCTCGGCCAGCCACGCTGGCCTGTCATAGCCGGTGAGGTCGATACGCATCTCGGCTGCCCTGCCCATGGACTTTGCTGCCGAGTGAAACACGGCGATGAGCCCGGGCAGCGGCATGTCGGCTCGGAGTTCGTGATCACTGCTTCCTGGCGGTCCGGGACGGGCTCTTGTGGGCCATCCGGGTAAGGTGCTTCGCTCATTTGAGATCGAACGTATGAACCGGTGGGACGATGACCGCGACTCGGCGATCATGGCCTGGTACGTGCTCGATCTGGCACCACTCCGAGCGTCGTAGAACGTCCGCTTCTGCCTGTGGTGCATTCTGCTCAGGTCGTGCCCGGCCGTGGGGGGCCGATCGTGTGTGGCCGTGGGGACGGGGTCAGGCGGAGCGAGCGGGTCCATTGTTTTCGAGCTGGTGCTTCAACTCGGTCCAGATTCTGCGCTCCATGCGGCCACCGACGGGCCCGAACAGCGGGCCGAGCATCCGCATCCAGCCCCTCGGGTGCACCTGCCAGTCCCAGCCCATCACCGTGCCCTCGCCCTCGGCGGCAAAGGTCAGCGCCCCGGAGGTCTCCATCATCGAACTGGTCGTGCTCGAACCAAGCCGGTGCGGCCGGTCGAACGCGGTCAACTCCACCAGCATTTCTGTGCCCGCCCTGCCCATGCGTGCACGGAACCGCGTCCCCAACCCGATAGGCAGCGGGGTGAGCAACTCGACACCAGCCATGGCTGGGTTGAACGACGGCTCGTTACGCGAGTCGGCGACCGTGTCAAATACCTGCTCGACCGGCGCCGCGATGCGGACATGACCGGTGATGTGGGCCACGGTTCCACGGTACTCAGGCCGCTACTCACGGGAGCGTATGGCACCACCGCGTCCTCCCGGTCTCCTCGCGTACGCCGAACGGGTGCAGAGAGGCGTACCGATAGAGGTTCAGCCGCTCGACGCGGAACATCCTCAATTGCCGCCGTGAGGTACATCGGGACCGCGGCGGGTGTCAGCTGATCGCCTCCACGGCCCTCACCAGCTCGTCCTCCTGGGCCTAGTTGCCGGCGAAGTGCTGGTTCGGCACCTGCATCTGGTTGTAGTACCACCAGAACATGTAGATGCCGAACGAGAAGACGGCGGCCACGATCCGGCCCACATAGTTGTCTGGCCCCTCCACCCGGTCCTGATCGGGTGAACGCACGTACTGGCCCAGCCGGCCGTAGATCAAAGACGGCTCGTACTCGACGCCGACCTCGGCTCGGTCGTGCTTGATGAGGTCCTGGTCGAGCAGCACGAACGCGACGATCTCGGCCACGCCGCGGGCGACGATGGCAAGCACCACCCAGATGACGGGCTCACGGACGTCAGTAGTCATCTGCCTCAGCACGGCCAGCTTACCGGCGGCCCGCTGGAAGGAAGGCGCCAGTTCCTGCTGCAGGCCCTGGCGTCCGGCCTGCTCCCATGCCACGGTGGTCGACGCGTCGAGGAGTTCGAGCCGGCGGGCGTTGTGATCACGCATCCGGCGGACGAGCTGGTAGAAGACATAGAACCCGTAGATCCCGAAGGTAAGTACGGTCCAGCCAAGCGCCGACCAGTAGCTGAAGACATAGTCCGACGCGCCCCGCTGCTGCGCTGCCAGGCGGACCCGCTCGGCAGCGGGCATCGGCGGCGGGCCGGGCATGCTCCCAGGGCCCCCAGGCTGGCTCGGCTGCGCAGCCTCCGGCATCGGCTCCGGCTCGTGCGGCTCCGGGGGTTGTTCGGTCATGAATGCTCTTCAGCAGTCGCCGGACGGCGTGTCCGCCCGGAGCTTGGCTTAAAGATCTTCAAAGGCGGGGGTTACAAGCTCTGGTGACGGCGGTGCCAGGGTCCCGGCATGGTGGCGTGGTGTCCGGTTGATGGCTTGATGCTGGTCTTGGCGTGCGTCAGTCGGGATCGGGCTATGGCATCTGTTCGAGTGGCCAGACCTCGACGACACCGTGAGCAACAGCGCAGGGAGTCCGCGAGACGAGCTCCACGGCCTCCGCCAAGGTGGCGGCCTCGATCACGGCGAAGCCTGCCACGGGCAGCGCGGACCGCATGAAGGGGCCGGTCTCCGTCTCGACACCAGCCCCATCGTGGTTACGCACCTGCACGGGCGTACCGGCGACTCCCATCTGTGCTCCCTCGCTGAGCAGCCGCGCGTCATGCTCGTGCGCCGCGTCTCGCACGCCAGGGTCGGTATGGTCGTATCCCTCGCGGTCGCCGTAGCCAATCGTCACGAACTTCGCCAACGTGGGCCTCCCTTGCGGAGATGAATACAATTCTGAGACCTTCAACCCCGGAAGCCGCAGGTCACGGCTGAGTCTGCCAGGCTGCAGAGGCGTAAGTTCGGATTAGTGAAAGTTGTCTATTTCAGCGGCGAGTTTTCGGGTGAGATTCCCGGTGACTTGGAGCGTGCTATCGCCCCTGAATCTCCTGTCCGCGATGTCGCGGTCGTGAACAGGATCGCGGGCGCGGGAGACGACCTGCTCACGTGCGTCTCCCGGGCGTTGTGGACGGCCTCTAGGTAGGTGGCGATCAGCAGCCCAAGCCGGTGGGCGTAGCATCGCTCGGTGTCGGCGCGGCCGAGCGGGCCGGTGAGGAACTGATGACGCAGCGGCGCGTTGGCGTGCCCAGCGGCCATGATGACGGTCTCGCGTCATCCACTTCCTCGATAATTTCTACGTTCTCTTCCAAGATATCTTCTCCGGGCGGGCGGGCCTGCTCCGGGTATGTCGCGCGTGCCGCGTCTACGGTCTCCCTGATTGCGCAGTCGGCCAGCGCACTCGGATCGTCGGCTATCCCCCAATGGTTTCCCGTGAGGAATGCGAGTAGGTGCCTGGCTGTAGGCCGTGCCGCCGCCTCCTTGGCGAGAGCAGACTCCAGGATCGCGTGCAGGTCGATGGGCACGCCGGTAAGGTTTGGCTGTCCTTCCAGAACCTTAATGTAGAGCGCGATCATGTTGGTGTCTGGCCCGCCGAAGGGCTGATGACCGGTTGCGGCATAAACCATCGTTCCGGCCCAGGAGAACACGTCTGACGCGGAGGTCAGCTCGGCGTCTTTCCACTGTTCGGGTGACATGTAGGCGGGTGCGCCGACCCGGCTGCCGACCTGAGTGAGCCTTGTCGTGGCGCCGAGCGACCGGGCGATCCCGAAGTCGATGACCCGCGGTCCGAAGTGCGACAGCATCACGTTGGATGGCTTCAGGTCGCGATGCACGATGTCTGCATCGTGAATGGCGATCAGGGCTGCGGCTGTCCCGATGGCCACTGCCTTCGTCTGTGACGGCGAAAGCGGCCCGTTCCTGATGACCTCGTCCTCGAGAGTAGGTCCGTCGACGAACTCGGTGGCCAAGTACGGATGGCTGGCATCGGTACTTACCGCGACGACCTTCGCAGTATACGTGGCGTCTACCCGGCTCGCGTGCTTCGCTTCCTGGCTGAAGCGGCGGACGAAATCCGCGTCGTGCGCCCATTCCGGCCGCATAACCTTGAGGGCGACGTTCCTTCCGTCATGGCCGTATGCAAGGTAAACCGTGCCCATCGTCCCCTGGCCGAGACGGCTGAGGATCGTGTACTGGCCGATGGCATCCGGATCTCCGGCTTCCAGCGGCGCGCCGGGCGGCAGGACGTTGGCGCGTGGTCCTGGCATGAAGACCTGCGTAGTCGGCACCTGAGCAGGAGGACAGCCGTCAATGGCTTGGACCCTCTCGGCCCGCGGACCTTTGGTGCCCCGGCTGGTGGTGAACTCGACCCGCTGGTTCTCCTCGAGGGGCCGGTAACCGTCAGTCTTGCTAGCAGAGTGGTGGACGAAGACATCAGCAGTGCCGTCGTCGGGGGCGATGAAACCGAAACCTTTTTCTGCGTTGGACCACTTCACTGTTCCCTGAGGCATGGGATCTCCGGTCAGGTGCTTGTCTCGTCGATGGCTTCTACGTACAGAGGTGTCGCCAAGAGATATTCGGTACATACTGAACCGGCGGGCAGAAGGCCACGCTGGATAACAATAGCCAGGGACCGTACCGGCTGTGGCGGCGTATCGCGGATCGCTAGCGCTGCGGCCTGTACATCGCCCGTGATGTCACCGGGCGTCCCGCTGCCGCGGAGGGCCGCCCGGATTGCGTACGGATGGGAGCCGACCTGACCCGTTTTCGATGGGTGGTTGAGCAGGTTGCCGATCGATCCACCCAAGACCAGCAGCAAGGCCCCGGCGTAACCGCAGAACAGAACGGTCTCGTTGTCATCGCATGGCTGCCAGGCCATCTCGACATCGGCCGCGAAGTAGCCACGGCCCGCTGTCAGGTCACCGATACCCTGCTGGCGCCTAATACATTCCTCGACTACTGCGGCCTTCTCTGCCCAACTACGCTCGGCCAGTGACCTATTGACAGCGGGGCGGGTTAGCCTGAGGCTAACCAGCTTTACGTCAAGGTCAAGTTCCGCCGTGACACGCCGCCAGGTTGGCTCTCCTATCTGACGCAGCAACATATCTAGCTTGGTGTCAGAAACATACCAGAAATAACGCAAAGGACTGGACTGCCGACTCTTTGATCGGAACAACATCGTTTTCTCCCACGGGCCGACTGCCGTTCAATATGTACGCAACAGTTCAGATATGCTGGGAGTATGCTAAGGGAACTATAAACGATCTCCGCATCGTCGGCTGGCCTCCTCCTCCTTGAGATCCTGCTCAAACAGGCGTTCCATGACGGTGCGCCACCGAGGACGAGTTTTGCGCTGCTCCGCCGGGCGGTCACCGGTACGACTCCGTCGACCTCCTCGGCTGCCGACATGCTGGCCATCGGCGGGCCCATCAACCTACCAAGGACGGGCACCGCTGGCTGCTTCTGCGCGATCCCGATCGGCGGCCGTCGGCGGCAAGGTGGTCCAGAGAGAACTGAGCAATCTGTGCGCGGCCACCCACGAAATCAGCGGCCGCGGCATCCGTAAATAATCGGCGTTCGGCGCTGTCGGGCGAGGATTCGGTCAGGTGTGGCCGGCTCTGTGTGGCGGTGGTTGCGGGTCAGGTGTTGTTGTCCATGATGCGGTCGTAGCTGCGGCGGGCGCGGGCGCTGCGGGCGCTGGCGCCGTAGCGGGTGAGCATCTGGGGGGAGGTCCAGCCGTTGAGTTCCATCAGGTCGCGTTCGGCTCCGCCGCGGTCGAGCCAGGTGTGGCTGAAGTGGTGCCGGAACCGGTGCGGGTAGGCGGTCACGCCGCACTGGCGGCCGCGGCGGGCGATGATCTGGTAGATGCCGGCGGGGGTGAGCGGCCCGCGGCTGGTGGCGCCGAGCCATAGCTGGGGCCGCCAGGCCTGCGGGTGCCGGGCGCGGGCGCGCAGGTAGCGGTCGAGGCTGCGGGCCGCCTGGTGGCCGATCTTGACGGTGCGGGGCTTGCCGGCCTTCCCGGCGATGCGGATCTCGCGGGCGTGCAGGTCGAGGTCGCTGCGGGCGGGGTCGCCCGGGTGGTAGCGGATCCCGGCCAGTTCTGAGAGCCGGATGCCGGTTGCCTGGAAAACGGCGATGATCGCGGCGTCGCGGCGGGCGGCGAACGTGCTGCCATGGCAGGTTTTCTCCAGTGCCGATAGTTCTACGCTGGTGAACACCGGGACTTCCCGCGCTGCCACCCTGGGCGCGCGGAGCCTGTCCATCGGGTCGGGGATCTGGTCCTCGGTGGCCAGCCACTTGAAGAACTGCCGCAGTGCCCGGAACTGGATGCTGGCGTAGGCGGCGCTGTACCGGTCCAGCAGCTGGACCATCCACTGCTCAATGTCCTGCCCGCTGACCTGCTCCCAGCTGGTCTTGCCGGCCTGGCCCAGTAGGTAGGCGGCGGCGAACCAGCGCACCGCCGAGGTGTAGCCCTGCACCGTCCGGGCCGCCTTGCCCTCGGCGGCCAGGTGCAGCCGGAACGACCCGATGTCCGCGCCGAGCGGGCCGGCGTCCGGCAGTCCGGGCCGCCCGCGGCGCCGCCGCGGGCCGGCCATAGTTTTACTCTCCTCCGCCGGGCCGACGGCCGCAGCCGGGTCCGCAGCGCGTCGTTCCTGCGGGTGACAGGGCCTGGGTAGATGCGGTTCGAGGGCCATGATGACCTCAGCCTTTCTGCGTGTCCGCAGGTAATGCAGGCTGTCTTGCTGACGTCGGCCGGGCTACCGGAGGAGGAGCGTCCGCCTGAAAAGTGGGGGGTCCTCGTAGCACTGGCCGTAAATTCAACGGGCTGGCTGCCAGCATCCGGCTCACCTCGGCGAGCTCCTCGTCCCGGCCGACGAAGCTCGTCGCTGACACGGGCAGCACCTGCTCGCCTGGGAGCTGCTGGGCGAACCGGTTGAGCGCTGACCGGTCCGGCAGCGCGAGCTTACGCAGCAAGGACGGGACGTGGCTCTCGACGGTCCGCACCGATATGAGCATCCGGGCGGCGATCTCACGATTCGACAACCGCCGGCCAACCGCCGCCAGGATCTCGGCCTCCCGGGCGGTGACTCCAGCCGTGTCCAGCCGAGCCTGCCCTGCGCCCGCGCCTGGAGGTCATCTGGCCGCGCATCAGAACTTCCGCCGACCGTGGTACGTATTAACAGACAGCGTCGCCGGTAGCGGGCGTGCCTGAGAATCGGCATTGGGCCCGGGCCGTACCGGGCGCGCCTCGCCCGAGAGGGGCTGTTGGCAATGGTTGAAACCATCTTGATCATAGTCGCGGTACTTGTCGTGTTGGCCGTGATCGCGGCGGGCCGTTCTGTCCGGGTAGTGCAGCAGTTCGAGCAGGGCATCGTGTTCAGGTTCGGCAGGATCCAGTCGCCGCCGCGCGGCGCGGGACTGACGATGATCAGGCCGGTCGGCGACCGCATGCAGAAGGTCAACATGCAGATCATCGCGATGGCGGTTCCGGCTCAGGACGGCATCACCAGAGACAATGTGACCGTCCGGGTGGACGCGGTCGTCTACTTCCGGGTGGTGGATCCCATCAAGGCCACGGTGAACGTGCAGAACTACTTGTTCGCGGTCTCTCAGCAGGCGCAGACGTCCCTGCGGTCGATCATCGGCCAGTCCGAGATGGACCAGCTGCTCTCGGGGCGGGACTCGGTCAACCGCGAGCTGCGCCGCATTATCGATGAGCCGACCGAGGGCCCGTGGGGCATCCGGGTCGAGCGGGTGGAGATCAAGGACGTCTCGCTGCCCGACAGCATGAAGCGGTCCATGTCCCGGCAGGCCGAGGCGGAACGGGAGCGCCGGGCCAGGATCATCACCGCTGACGGTGAGTACCAGGCGTCCAAGCGGCTGGCCGCCGCCGCCAACGTGATGGCGCGTGACCCCGCGGCGCTGCAGCTGCGGCTGCTGCAGACCGTGGTTGAGGTGGCCGGGGAGCAGAACAGCACGCTGGTCATGCCGGTACCGGTTGAGCTGCTCAGGTTCTTCGAGAAAATGACGCCCGCCGGGCCAGGTGCCGGGCTTTCGCCGTCGCTCGCGGACTTCGGCGACGCTGAGGTAGCGCAGGCCGAGGCCGCCATCGAGGGCCGCCCGTCCGCTGCCGGGCCTGACGCCGTCCCGCCGGTGGAGGCGATCGCCATACCGCCGGTGGAGGCGATCGCCATACCGCCGGTGGAGGCGATCGCCATACCGCCGGTGGAGGCACCGGACATCACAGTTCCCGAGATCACCGCGGACACTGAGCAAGCCGAACGGCCGTAGGCGGCGGCTCCAGGATCATGGAGAACTTGCGCAGCCCGGCCTGGAATCCGGTGTCGGTGGATGCTCCCCGGGCCCGGGGAGCGATCCGCCCGGACTCCGCCCCTCCTCCGGAGGCGGCTGCCACTGCGGTGCCGGAACCGGCGCGCACCACCGTCCCCATCAGTGCGCGGCAGCTCAGCTCAGCCAGCGGCGTGCCAGCCGGGAGGACTCGGGGAGTTTCTCCGCGGGCGGTGACTCAGCCGGTCAGCACCGATTCCTCGCACTCCCGCCCCGCGGTACCGGGGGAGTGGGTATCGTCGTCGCTGGCCGTGATTGCCGGCGCCCTGGCGGTGACCACGGTGCGAGCCTCATCGTCTGCTGGCAGCGCCGGGAAACCCCGCAGGCCATGGCGGGACTTGGCCGCACAGTGCCCTGATGGTGGCCGGGCGATGATCGTGTGCTGGTGGCTGGATCAGGGGCAGGATCAAAGTGGCTGCGTTCTCCCGCTCGCGGGACCAGCTGTCACATGTACTGGCCCGTCGCCGCACTGTCTGTCTTCGACACCCGCACCGATACCACGTTGGCCAGGTTGATGATCACGCCACTCTGGTGGGCCTCACGGTCATATCTCGCCTGGGTCAAGACCAGACTGCGCCGGTCGTCCAGCGCCTGAGCGATGGCCTCAAGCGCCTCGCGCTCCCCGCCAAAGTCCTCCGATACCACCGAGACGTCTTCACCGCCCACCGGGTGAAATCGCATGATCAGCACGACGTTGTCAGGCACAGCCGGTACCTCCCTGCGAGAATCCAGAAGACCGCCCGCCCGGGCGCTGTGGCCCGGGAGCCCTCATCCGGCGAGGGTCACTGCGGATCCGGACACTGTAAAGTGTGCCTCGCCTGCGGTCCGGCAAAGCCCGGCCCAGGCGGCCAGGCACCTCTGCCCGCCAGCGATACCCGCCGCGGGCCGGTGATGCGCACGAGCCTGGCCACCGGGAGCGCGGGCGCGGCCGGGCAAGAGAGGCCGGGCAAGAGAGGCCGGGCAGCCCGGCGCGGCGTCCGGTGCTCATCAGCACGGCGAGGCCGCTGGCGTCACGGCAGCTCGCCCGGGACAGGCCGGTGACAAGCCGGCTGACGGCAACAGGGGAGCAATCCGGGGGAGATGCTCGCGGGGCTCGGACGGACGCGATGCCGGGTTCGCCGCTGAGCGCGGCGATGGCATGGGCGCCTCGGTTCATCTGGGGGAAGGCCCGGGCCGGGAAGGACGCCGGTGGTCCGGGTCCATCGCAGAGCTCCGGGTCGGATGCGGCGGCCTCAGGCTGGTCCGGTCCCGGTCAGCTGCAGTCTCGCGCCGGCGCCCGCGAGCAGGGCCAGGACGCCGCCGATGGCAGGTTCCTGGCTGGCGGGTTCGGCCAGCGGAAGGTGCGCCTGGGTCTGGTAGCGGTTGCGGCGGCCGTCTTTCTGCTTCGCCGCGTAGCCGGCTGCGGTCGGGTCGGTGACGATGCCGTAAGCGCTGCGCTCGGTGCTGCCCGGGCCGGCCGCGATGTCGCGGAGCCGCACGCCCGGGTCGCGGGCGATGCACAGCAGCAACCGGGCGTGGCCGGTCAGGACACTCCAGCTCGTCACCCTGAAGAATACTCACGATTTCTAGAAATCTATTGCTAGTTTCTAATTGCGAGCGTAGTCTGAGGGCAGACACCCAGGGATTGGCCGCCTACGGCGGCCAAGGTGCCCCGGGGTCACCGGAGGGAGCCGCCCATGGTTCTCATCGGCCCGGTCATCATAGCCATGCTCATGGTGATCGCGGTGCCGCGCACTATCCGGCGGCAGATGTAACTGCCGGACGTGGGTTCGCCGGGCCAGGGACCCTGGCCCGGGGCGGCGACACCATAAAACGCCCTCACCTCCGACGGCGGCTGGCAGGCCTGAATGCGGAGCGGCCGGAGAACCACCGTGCCGTATGAGAGGACCGCGCCAGCCCAGGCCGCACATGGTTCCCGGGCACAACCACACCAGGAGGCAGCGATGTCAGTGACCAGGTTCGAGCCCTACCGGGACCCCTTCCGGGAGTTCGACCGGCTCTTCTCCATGGCCGCGAGCGGGACGCGTGCCCCGCTCAGCATGCCCATGGACGTCTACCGCGGCGAGGACGGCAGCTACCACGTCGAGGCCGACCTGCCCGGCGCCGACCCTGACAGCGTCGAGGTGACCGTCGAGCACGGCGTCTTGACGATCCAGGCCGGGCGCACCCCTCACTATGGCGACAGCGGGCAGGTCATCGTCGCCGAACGGCCCCAGGGGTCGTTCGCCCGGCAGCTCTCCCTCGGCGAGGGAGCGGACTCGGAGAACCTCACCGCCGGCTACGCCGACGGTGTCCTGCACGTGACCATCCCCGCGTCACCGAAGACCCAGGCCCGCCGGGTTGAGGTCACCCATGCGGCCGGGGGCAGCCGCATCGTGCCGGGGAGCACCGTCGAGCCGGGTGAGGCGCCCGCCGGCAGCACGGGCGGCGGCGCCGGCTGAATGTCCCTGTACCCGGCCACCGGAAGCCGTACCGGCTTTTCCCGCCTCGGCAAGCGGCCACGCTGGTAGCCCATCTAGCAACGCGGGCTCAGGAAAGACAGGATGCTGACCGAGGAAGATCCGGTCCACGCCGCGATACCGCCTGGAAGGACCGCCGGCCGGACCGCGGCCAGGACTGCCGTCACCGCGGCTGACCTTCACCGGCCGGTTCCGCGCCGGCAAGGCACCCGAAGTGCTCGTCGCGGCACTCGCCCTGCTTGCCGCGCCGCCGGCCTACCCACGGCTGCGGCTCGCAGCAAGTCAGCAGATCACTTCCACCACCCCAACATCTCCTCCCGGGACCGCAGGCCCTGAAGGTGACACAGAAGGTGCGAACCGGCCGGGGCTGACCCCGTCAGCTTGACGAAACAAGCGGCGGCGATGGCATTCCGCATGTCTGTCCGGTAACGGAACCTGCCGGTACCCGCCGCCTGTCACCCGCGCACACCCTCTGCCCAGGCCCGGCGCGGCACCAGCCGACGCCGGCTCTGACCCTGTCGCGACGCCGCCTCCCGGGCACCCACAGACATCCGCTCATCAAGCAGATCGGGCTGACTCCGACCGCCGGCAAGGACGAACGCTGAGCGGGGCGACCGAGCCGCTGATCTGCGGCCCGCATCAGCCCCACGACGCACAGCCGGTACCCGGCAACTAGCTGGCTGCCAGCGATCAGCACTCAGATGGCCTACCGGACCAGCCAGGAACCAGACCGGCGGCCGCGGGCCACGCACTGGTTCGCAGACAAGGCAGATAACGACCGATCTGGGCGGCCACGGCCAGTGACCGGTGGCACCCAGACGAACAGGACGAAGGCGGACCGGCGCCCTTCCTCACGGAGCCGCCGTCACGCGCGGTGACCAGCGGCAAACGTGCCGGACGACCGTCATCGCGGCTAGAAGCGGATGTTTCCGGGGCCGGTTCGGCCGTTCTCTCTGAACGCATGTGGGAGGGCTGTGACCTGGCGGCCTGTAGGCGCGGCCATCTCGGTCAGGACTGCAGCCCACACGACCAGGACCGGCACCAGAAAGCGCTGGTTTCAAGGCCATGGCGCGCCTGGCTTCCCGGCTCTGCCGCGGCTGGCGAGCAGCTGGCGGTAGGCGCGGGCTTATACCGTGGCCGCTGCGCTGGGGGTGAACTGCCGGGCGTAGGCCCGGCAGAGGGCGGGGTCGGGACGCTCGCCGGCCAGGACGCGTGACAGCGCCCCAGCGAGGGCGCGGGGGTCCTCGGGCGGGACCAGGACGCCGCGGCCCTCGCCCAGGGTGCGCGCCAGGCCGTCGACTCCGCGGTGCCGACGACCGGGACGCCGAGCCCAGGCCAGCACGGCGCTTTGCGACCACGACTCCTCGCGTGAGGGGACGACGTGCACGGTGGCCTGTGCGATGTAGCGGGCCGGCTCATAGGACCATCCCGGCAGATGCACGACAGCTTCCAGCCCGCGGGCCCGGATCAGCCGGGTCAGCGCGCCGCGCAGCGGGGCCGTCGCCGACCAGGTGGGCGGACGGCGGCGCGTCGATCAGGGCAAGTGCCTCGATGAGCACATCTGGTGCCTTGTCGCCGCGGAGCCGGGCGGCGAAGGTCAGCTTGCGGCGAGGGGAGTCCCGGCAGCGCCGCGGCGGACAGGCCTTCCACCGACGAGCGCCCGTCGCGCAGCCGGCCGTCGTCCAGGCCGATCCGCGCCGCCCAGGCGCGGGCCGACGGCCCGTGGGCGAAGACCAGGTCGACCCGCCGTGCCGCATCCCGGGCCCGCGGCGTGTGGTCGCCGGCCGGCCAGGACATCTGGTTATGCTCGCTGGCCACCAGCGGGACGTGCGGCGGCAGGGCCCGTGCCGCGGCCAACCAGGCGCCCACCATGTGGGCGTGCACCAGGCTCGCGCTCGTCGGCGACCCCAATCCCGGCGCTCTCCAGCGCTGCCCGGCATCTGGCCACGGCCTCGTCGTCCAGGAGCACGTGCACGACGCCCCGGCCCTGACCGGTGAAGGCCGCCAGGCCACGGTACTGACACCGCGGCGTTGCGGCGATCTGATCCTTGGTCAGCCCCTGCCCGGTCAGCCGCGTGAAGCAGCGATGACACACGCCACCGAGCCCGGTATGGATGGTCGTCCGGGCTGATCCGCCGCGGCGTGCCGACCGAGGTCGTCGCCCGGCTGCTCACGCATCGCTCCCCCGCTGCCACCAGCCAGACCTGCATCCGCCTCGACGCCACCGGCGTGCCAGAGGCCCTGACCCGGGCCGGCGTGTGGAATGAACCCACCCCATCCGCGTCGCCCCCACCGCCAGCGGCCGCCGCGGAACACCAGGACGGCCACGCCGAGCAGGCGGCACGTCAGCGGGTAGACGATCTTGAGCAGCACCCGGCCAGCCAACCATCACCATGTCCACCTGTCGGCAACAGTGCAGGGCAGCAATGCAATCGAGTATCCGGGCGGCACAGCATGGTCGAGGCGGTGCAGCGCCGCTGGCGGCGCCGGTCAGGTCGCCAGGCGCCCGTCGGTCCCGCCGGCGCCCGCCTTGCTGTCGATCTCGGCGGGCGGCGTGTCGGGCACCTCGTCGGGCTTGGGCACGCCCTCGAACGTGAACTGCGCTTCCGGCCCGGTGCCCTCCACATCGACTGTGACGATCTGGCCGGCCCTCAGCTCGCCGAAGAGGATCTTCTCGGACAGGTTGTCCTCGATCTCCCGCTGGATCGTGCGGCGGAGCGGCCTCGCGCCGAGCACCGGATCGTAGCCCCGCTCGGACAGCAGCGTCCTGGCCGCGGGCAGCAGTTCCAGGCCCATGTCCCGGTCCTTGAGCCGCTGATCGACCTTGGCGATCATCAGGTCCACGATGGTGAGAATCTCCTCCTGGCTGAGCTGGTGGAACACGATCGTGTCATCGACGCGGTTCAGGAACTCCGGCCTGAAGTGCTGCTTCAGCTCCTGCTGCACCGTGGTCTTCATCCGGTCATAGGAGCCGCGCGACTCGCCTGCGGTGCCGAAGCCGACAAAGACGCCCTTGGTGATGTCCCGGGTGCCCAGGTTGGTGGTCATGATGATCACCGTGTTCTTGAAGTCGACCGCCCTGCCCTGCGCGTCGGTGAGGCGCCCGTCCTCGAGGATCTGCAGCAGTGAGTTGAAGATGTCCGGGTGAGCCTTCTCGATCTCGTCGAATAGCACCACGGAGAACGGCTTGCGGCGCACCTTCTCGGTCAGCTGGCCGCCTTCCTCGTATCCGACGTACCCGGGCGGGGAGCCGAACAGCCGGGACACCGTGTGCTTCTCCATGTACTCGCTCATGTCCAGCTGGATCAGCGAGTCCTCATCGCCGAACAGGAAGTCCGCGAGCGTCCTGGACAGCTCGGTCTTGCCGACCCCGGACGGGCCGGCGAAGATGAACGAGCCCCCGGGCCGCTTGGGGTCCTTCAGCCCGGCCCTGGTGCGCCGGATGGCCTGCGAGAGCGACTTGACGGCCACGTTCTGCCCGATCACCCGCTTGTGGAGCTCGTCCTCCATCCGCAGCAGCCGCTGCGATTCCTCCTCGGTGAGCTTGAACACCGGGATGCCCGTGGCGGTGGCCAGGACCTCCGCGATCAGCTCCGCGGTCACCTCGGCGACGGTGTCCATGCCGCCGGCCTTCCACTCCTTCTCCCCGGCATCCTTCTTCCCGGTCAGCTGCTTCTCGCTGGCGCGCAGCGCGGCGGCCTTCTCGAAGTCCTGGGAGTCGATGGCCGACTCCTTCTCCCGGCGGACGCCGGCGATCTTCTCGTCGTACTCGCGCAGGGCAGGCGGCGCGGTCATCCGGCGGATCCGCATCCGGGCCCCGGCCTCATCGATCAGGTCGATCGCCTTGTCCGGCAGGAACCGGTCGCTGACATAGCGGTCCGCCAGCTGCGCGGCGGCGACAAGGGCGTCGTCGGTGATCGACACGCGGTGATGCGCCTCGTAGCGGTCGCGGAGGCCCTTGAGGATCTCGATGGTGTGCGCGATCGTCGGCTCGGCCACCTGGATCGGCTGGAACCTGCGCTCGAGCGCCGCGTCCTTCTCCAGGTGCTTGCGGTACTCATCCAGCGTGGTCGCGCCGATCGTCTGCAGCTCGCCGCGAGCCAGCATCGGCTTCAGGATCGAGGCGGCGTCGATCGCGCCCTCGGCCGCGCCGGCGCCGACCAGCGTATGCAGCTCGTCGATGAACAAGATGATGTCCCCGCGCGTCCTGATCTCCTTCAGGACCTTCTTCAGCCGTTCCTCGAAGTCGCCCCGGTACCTCGAGCCGGCCACCAGCGCGCTCAGGTCGAGGGTGTAGAGCTGCTTGTCCTTGATGGTCTCCGGCACCTCGCCCTTGACGATCTTTTGCGCCAGCCCCTCGACCACGGCGGTCTTCCCGACGCCGGGCTCGCCGACCAGCACGGGGTTGTTCTTGGTGCGCCGGCAGAGCACCTGCATCACGCGCTCGATTTCCTTCTCCCGGCCGATCACCGGGTCGAGCTTGCCCTCGCGCGCGCCCTGGGTGAGGTTGCGGCCGAACTGGTCGAGTATGACGGAAGTGGAGGGCGCCGTCTCCGGCGGCGCGGCTGCCGCGGCTGGCTCCTTGCCCTGGGAGCCCTGCAGCAGCTGGACCACCTGCTGGCGGATCCTGCCGGGGTCAGCGCCCAGCTTGACGAGCACCTGCGCGGCGACGCCCTCGCCCTCACGGATCAGGCCGAGCAGGATGTGCTCGGTGCCGATGTAGTTGTGACCGAGCTGCAGGGCCTCCCGCAGCGACAGCTCGAGGACCTTCTTGGCGCGCGGAGTGAAGGGGATGTACCCGGAGGGTTCCTGCTGGCCCTGGCCGGTGATCCCCCCGACCTGCTGGCGGACCGCCTCCAGGCTGATCCCCAGCGACTCAAGGGCCTGGGCGGCGACGCCCTCGCCCTCGCGGACCAGGCCGAGCAGGATGTGCTCGGTGCCGATGTGGTCGTGGTGGAGCATCCTGGCCTCTTCCTGAGCCAGGACCGCAACCCTCCGCGCCCGGTCGGTGAACCTCTCGAACATCTCGTCGCCCCCTCACCGAGCGGCCGGCGAGGCAACCGAAGTCT
>Ga0208696_1000769_pt1 | contig 20329 bp, 19 predicted proteins | sample Sb_taG_9_FD_187711 | JGI IMG/M metagenome (GOLD analysis project Ga0208696, IMG submission 187711) | Peat soil microbial communities from Weissenstadt, Germany - Sb_50d_b_LC metaG (SPAdes) (version 2) | ecosystem: Environmental > Terrestrial > Soil > Wetlands > Peat | place: Germany... | reverse complement strand
TGGCCGCGATGTTCACGAAGCGGACGTCCAGGGTGTCACTAGCCGCCATGCCGGTCGCCGGCCACGTGCCGGGAACCGGGGAAAGATCGCTCGTGCTGACCGCGAAGAGCCGGCTGCCGTCCGGCGCCGCCGCGGTCACCAGCGCATGGGTGCAGGAGCGGGCGCCGGAGCAGTACTGCTTAGTGCCGTCCAGGCGCCAGCCGCCGCCGGTCCGGCTGGCCTCCAGTCCTGGGCCGGGAGGCTGAGCGGCCCACACACCCCAGCGGCCTGCGGCCGGCGGGAGGGCGGCGCCGAGCTCAGCCAGGATGGCCAGCGCATCGGCGTGTCCCTCGGCGAGCCGGGCCAGGGAGAGATCTTCCCCGGCCAGGTCCGCGAGAGCCGCCCAGCGCTCGCGGGTCCGGCCGCTGCCGGGCAGCGGCAGGTTCAGCCTGCCCGACTTGACCGCGGCGGCGAAGGCCGCGGCGGTCGCGGCGCCTGTCCAGCCTGCACCGCGGCCCTGACCACCCAGCGGGTCCGCGGCGGTCAGCAGATGAGCGGCATTGATCATTTCCACCCCCTCATGACTGAGCACCGCTGCCCATCACCGGGCCAGGCAAACACGCGGGTATGGCGGTAAGGCGGATCAGGGCGGAACCGTTATCGTCGCGTTAGCATGCCAGTCGCCAGGTGGTGGCCGAGACCGTAGCACCCACCCCGTTCGGCTAATTGAGATCTTTTTCCCGAACGGGTGGGTGTATGCAGCGGGCTCACTGTGAGCCCGGCCCGCCGGATCGGGTGGCAGGCCGCCGGTCACCGCCTCGGCGAGGGTCGGGTAGACGGCCAGCACGCGATGAACGCCGGTGAGCTCGAGGACGCGCCGCACGGGGCAATCGGAAGGGACGGCGAACCGCAGCTGCACCTCGCTCGCGCTAGCTCGCTCATGAGCCAGCAGGAGGTGGCGGACGCCAGAGGAATCGCAGAATGTCGTGGTGGTCAGGTCGGCGATCACCTCGGTCACGCCGGGTTCGAGGCCGACGACGGGGCCGCGATCATGGTGGAGTGGCACGGGTACGGCCGCGCCTACCCGCCGGGACGCCGCCAGATCGTCGGTGCGGTGTTTCGCCTGGCCGACCGCGACCCCTACAGTCGGCTGAACGACGTCGTCTGCGTCTGTGCCGGCGAGGTCCTCGCCCCCGGCGATCCAGGTCAGCCCGGACCGGATCTCGTCGTCGATGTTGCCGAGTTGGTCTGGGAACCCATCGCCGAATGACGCGACGGCAGGCTGCCTCCCGCTTGCCGATGCGAGCTGACCGCCATGCTGGAATCCTAGGATGAGCATAATGCGCCATGCGCCAGCGGCCGGCCCGATGGCGGCTAACCGCTGACATCGCAGCAGTCGTCATGAGGTGAGGTTCGGGTGATACGAGTACAGGGCGGGCGCGGGCGTCGTAGCCGGCCGGGTCGTGGTCTGTCGCTGGACCGGATCGTCACGGCCACGCTGGAGCTGGTGGATGAGCAGGGCATCGGGGCGGCGACGATGCGGGCGGTGTCGTCGCGGTTGGGGGTTCGCTCGATGTCGCTGTATAGGTATGTGCAGGACCGTGATGAGCTGTTTGACGCGGTGGTGGAGCGGATCGTCAACGAGCTCGCCGACGATCCGGAAGTCCAGCTGCGTCCGGTGGACGGGTGGCGACCGTATCTTGCCGGCATGGCGCACGGAGTACGCCGCTACGCCCGGGCGCATCCCCATGCTTTCCCGCTGGTTGCTACCCGGCCGCCCGCGGCTCCGTGGGTGAACCCGCCGCTTCGGTCGCTGCGCTGGGTCGAGGCGATGCTGACCGGATTGGCCCGGGAGGGGTTCAGCGATGAGCAGGTACTGTTCACCTACCGTACGTTCAACAGCTTCCTGCTCGGTTACCTGCTCCTGGAAACCAGTGCCATGACGCTACGGGACCCGAAGCCGGGCGACGGATCCTTCACCGGTACCGACACTATTTCGGATGATGGCGGATCCGCCGGGCAGGCAGCCGCCAGCCCGGTCATCGGCGGCCTGAGCCCCGCCCGTTCTGCCGAGCAGCGAGAGGAACTCCAGGACGCCGACAGCCCACGCGAGCTGCTCGATCCCGCGGACGGGATTGACGCTAGGCGTTTCCCGACGGTGCACCGCCTGGCGGCGGGACTCGCCCAGGACCGGTGGGACGGGGAGTTCGAAACGGGCCTGGAAGACATGCTTGACCGCATCGCGGTGTTCGTGGCCGACGACCCGGATGTCAGGCGAGATTGAGGCCGTAAACCGCGGGCGTTGCCTGCTGGGGACCGTCTGCCTGATCTTTCCTGCCGACGCCGTCTCCCTGATCCCGGTTCTAGCACAGGCGGCAAACCCCGGCGGTGAACGGCCTCGCGGCCGAGGTGCTGCCCCGGGCAGAATGGCCACGCCGCTAAGTGGACACCGTAAGCTTCTCAGGTAAGCTTCTGATGTAAGTTTAATGTGTAAGCCGTCCGGCTGCGGGTAGTGGGGGGCCAGCCGGATGGCGGGGACCTGGCCCGAGCGGGCTCAGACGCCGCCGCGGCCCGCTGGTTGCGGTGGCCGCAAATCGCTCAAACGAGGAGATAGCCCGGATGACAGACAATTACCTGCCCGCATCTACGCCGCCACAGCGCGGCGAGCCGCTCCGACCCGCATCGGCGGAGGAGCAGGGCACGGCTCACGTCGTTAAGGATCAGGCGACCGACCTGAGTCACAGCAGTATTCAGACAGGAAAGCACGTGGCCGACGTTGCCCGGGAGCAGGCTTCGGGCGTTGCGGTGGAGGCCGGGCGTCAGGGCAGGGACCTGCTGCACCAGGCTCAAGGCCAGCTGGAGGAGCAAGCGGCGCAGGGGCAGCAGCGGCTGGCGAATCAGCTGCTTTCGCTCAGTGATGAGCTCCGCTCGATGGCAGGTGCCTCCGGCCAGGGCGGCATGGCCGCCGGCCTGGCGAGTCAGGCGGCCTGGAGGGTCCGTAATGCCGGGCAGTGGCTGGAGGACCGCAAGCCCGGCCAGGTGGCGGATGAGATGCAGTCCTTCGCGCGCCGCAGGCCGGCGGTATTCCTGGCCCTGGCGGTGGGAGCGGGCCTCGTGGCCGGCCGGCTCACCCGGGGACTTAAGGACGCAAATAGCGATAATTCCGCGGCGGCCGCGGCGCCTGCAGCTACGCAGGGGCTCAGCGGGCAGCGGGCCCGGCCATCTGACCTGGCCAGCTACCCGCCGGCAACGGCTGCGGGCGCCAGCGATCAGACGCCGGGCCTTGCTGTCCCGGCCAGCGGTCTGCCGCCAGCCGGCGGTGATCCGGCCTGGGAGGCCGGTCCAGCGTACGGCGAGCGGAGCCCCCTGGTCACTGATGACCAGGCGGGCCGTCAGGGCACCCTGTGAGCAGCCCATTCGATCCGGCCCTGCCGCCGCAGCCCGATTCGCGGCCGTCGGTCGGCGAGCTGTTCTCAGATGTTGCCGTGGATCTCAGCAAGCTCATACGCCAGGAGGTGGAGCTGGCCAAGGCCGAGCTCCGCCAGTCAGCCACCCGGGCCGGCAAGGGCGCCGGGCTGCTGGCGGGCGCAGGCATCAGCGGCTACATGGTCTTGCTGTTCGCGTCGGTCGCCGCGTGGTGGGGCATCGGCGACGCCACCGGTCATGGCTGGTCGGCGCTGATCGTGGCGGCAATCTGGCTGATCGTCGCGACGATCCTCGGGCTGACGGGGCGCCGGGAGATCAGCGCAGTATCGGGCGTCCCGCAGACCGCGCAGACGGTGAAGAAGATTCCTGACGCGATAAGAGGAAACGAGGGCACATCATGACCAACGATCCGGACCAGATCCGCGAGCAGATCGAGGAAACCCGCGCCAGCCTAAGCGAGGACGTCAATACCCTGGCCGACACGGTCAACCCGGCGCATGCCGCAAAGCGCAAGGCAGCCAGCGCACGTTCTGCCGTGCTCGGAGTAAAGGACAAGGTCATGGGTGCAGCGTCACAGTCCGTCTCCAGCACGACTTCTGCGGCGGGAGAAAAGGCATCGGCGGTTCAGGAAAAGGCGTCAGCGGCTCCAGACCGCCTTCGCCGCCAGGCGGCGGGTAACCCGCTGGCGGTCGGCCTGATCGCGGTCGGCGTCGGCTGGCTCGTCGGCTCGCTTCTGCCGGCCAGCAGCGCCGAGGAGCGTGCGGCGATGAAGGTCAAGGAAGCCGCCGCGCCAGCCGTCACCGGCGCGGCCAAGGATGCCGCGGCCAGCCTCCAGGACTCAGCAAAGCAGGCAGCCGAGTCGGTCAAGGCCGCAGCCGCCGACGCCGCCGGCACCGTCAAGGATGAGACCGCCAGCTCGGCGCATGACGTCCGGGATCAGGCACGGGCAGCCCGCGACACCGTGACCGACAGCCGCCACTAACCATCCTGGCCGCCACGCGCGGCTTTATCCTGGCGGACCGCTCTAGCCCCTAGGTCCTTCTCCGGACTTATCCGCAGCCCGGAATCTCTGCCATGCCCGGTAACTGGAATCCAGCCGCCACGCCGACGAGTTAGGGAGGGTGATCGCCGATGGCCAGATCGCAGACTACGGACAGCAGCGCTCGCGACGATGTGCCGAACGACCCGACAGATCTGAGCGGCGGGTCCTGGCTCGCGGCTGCCAGGCGAGCCCTGAAGGAATATAAGGCCGACGACCTGCAGGACCGCGCGGCGGCGCTGACCTATTTCGGCATCCAGTCGATCTTCCCGGGCCTTCTTGTCCTGGTTTCCCTGCTCGGCGTTCTCGGTAAGTCGGCCACTCAGCCGCTCATCACTAACCTGGGCAAGGCGGCTCCGTCGTCCGTGCGGAAGATCATCATGAGCGATGTCACCCAGCTGCAGCACAGTCATGCAGCCTCCGGGATCCTCGGCATCGCTGGAATCGTGCTCGCACTATGGTCAGCGTCCAACTACGTCGCGGCCTTCATGCGTGCCTCCAACGTCATTTACGACGTGCCCGAGGGCCGGCCGATCTGGAAAACCGCGCCGATCCGCCTGGTCGTCACCGTGGTGACGATGATCTTGCTCGTTGCGTCGGCCGTCATCGTGGTCGTGACCGGCGGCCTGGCACAGAAAGTCGGGAACGTGCTCGGGCTCGGCTCGACAGCGGTCACTGTCTGGGACATCGCCAAGTGGCCGGTGCTGCTGATCATCATCGGTCTGATCCTCGCCATCTTGTTCTGGGCCAGCCCGAACGTCAGGCACGGCTTCCAATGGGTCAGCCCCGGCGGCTTCATCGCCGTCGTGCTATGGCTGGCTGCCTCTGCCCTGTTCGCCGTGTACGTCGCCAACTTCAGCCACTACAACAAGGTCTACGGCAGCCTCGCCGGCGTCATCATCTTCCTGATCTGGATGTGGATCTCCAATGTCGCCATCCTGCTCGGCGCCGAGTTCAACGCCGAGCTTGAGCGCGGCCGCGCCGTGGCAGCCGGGCATCCAGCCGCGCAGGAGCCTTTCTCGGAACTGTGGGACGACCGCAAGCTGCGGAAGAAAGACAAGCAGTCGCGGAGCTGAGCCAGCGCGCGGGCCTAGGCCACTGCCCTTAACTTGCAGGACTTCTGTCCGGTAGTGCCCGATTTCCTGGGGGACGGTAACGAAGTGGGCGCAGGCTGATCACGAGACGGAGAGTGGCCGCGAAAGTGCGAACATAGCAACGAAGCTCCCGGTAGGACGTGAGGTGTTCAAAGCCCGTATACGTCCGTGATCAGGAGCTTCGTTGTCTCGTCATTGTGCCATGCTCGTGTCGTCTTCGCAGGCCGGGCCGGTTATCCCGGCTGCGGGAGAGGACGGGAAGGGCAGCGCGGAAGACCGGCTGCGGGCGGACCTGGCCCGCCGGGTGGTGGCCGGGCCCGGCTTGTGGACGGACTGGCTGGAGGACATCGACCGGCGGGGGCTGATCGAGGAGCTGCTCGCGGACGGGGTGATCGAGGAGGCGGCAGCGTCCGCGCCGCATGACCATCAGCTGGACCGGGCGCTGAACGCGAAGATGACGGTGATCTGCCTGATCGTCGGGTGCCTGTTCCCCGGGGAGGGCTATGACGGGGCGCTGCGGGTCGCGTTCAGCCTGCCCGGACTGGGCATCAAGCCCGGCACCCCGGTCCCGAGCGGCCCGGCCCTGTCGAAAGCCCGCGCGCTTTCCGGGGAGCACGTGATGAAACGGCTTTTCGAGCTGGATGCTGCCCGCCCGGACCCGGAGCCGGGAGCCGGGTCGCTGTGGCACCAGATGGAACTGACCGCGATCGACGGGACCACCGCCGAGCTGTTCAGTAACGACGAGCTGGCGGACGAGTTCGGGGTGCCCTCGGGCGGCACGAAGCCGAAGCTGAGGATCGTCGCGCATGTCCGTACCGGGACCCGCCGGTGGATCGGCGCGGCGGTCGGCGGCTACCTCGACGGGGAGAACACCGTGGCAGACGAGCTTGCCGGCACGTTCAGGCCCGGGATGCTGAACCTCGCGGACCGCGGGTTCTTCTCCATGAGCCGGTGGATCCGCCTGTCGGCCACGGGCGCGCACCTGTGCTGGCGGGTCAAGAACGGCGCCGCGTCCGTCCCGTTCAAGACCCTCCGGGTCCTCCCCGACGGGTCCGAGCTGGTCCGCCTGCATGAATCGGACGGGATGCTCAGCACGCGGCGCCGCGACGCCCGGGACAAGGCCCTGCCCCGGCTCCCGGACACCACCGCCAGGCTGGTCTGCTTCACCGTTACCGCCCGCACCCCGCGGGGCCACGTCAAGACCACGGCGATCCGGGTCCTGACCACCTTGCCCGACCATGCCGCGTTCCCGGCTCACGAGATCGCTGCGCTGTATGCTGAACGCTGGCAAATCGAAATCGCGTTCCTGCACCTGAAGAAAACGCTGCGCGGTAACCGGCGGGTCCTGCGCGGCCGGTCGCCCGTCCTGGCCCGGCAGGAAGCCTGGGCGTTCCTCCTCGTCCATAACATGATCACGACGCTGGCCGCCCGCGCCGCGGCCCTCGCCGGCGCCGGCCCCGACGAGATCAGCTTCACCGCCGTCCTGTCCATGGTCCGCGCCGGGATCTGGGGCGATACCTGCTGCGAGCACTGCGGCAGGCGCCCTCGGAACCCCCTGGGCCGTCTCCTGCGCAGCATCATCAGCAGCCCCCGTAACAGGACTGGCCGGAAACGGACCTCTGGCCGTACGGCAGCCGAACGCCGGACCCGGCATACCGAAGACGCGACATATACCATCGCCATCACCCCGTCAAATCTCCCAACATGGGATGAATCTCCCGGAAGTTAAGGGCAGTGGGGCCTAGGCTCACGTAAATCCGGGCTGGGGCCGGCTGAGGCTGGCGATCCAGTGACGCGCCGCCCCGGCCGGCGGAGAAAGGCCATGGGCCGAACGGCCGTGGTGTCTGTGGTCGCTATGTCCTGCGGCCTCGGGCTCAATCGGACAGACCGGGCCAAGCCCCGGCCGGGGGCGACCTGGGGTTCGTTAGCATCGAGCCTGATCACTAGCCTGGAGGAGGTTCCATGCCAAAGCGGAACCATGCGGGTCAGCGGGGTCGTCGTCCCGGCCTCCCCGGCGGCGTTCGCGGGCGGTGTGTTTACTGACCTGGGCCAGGCGCTGGCCGCGCTCTGCGTGGCGGGCATCGCCCTGGACCGGCGGGCCGTGGGACTCCGCCGGGCGCTGGCCGGCGGCACCAGATGGCTGCGCCGTCTGCACAGCGGCCTAGTCGGTGATCAGGTCACCTGGCTGGTGGCCGGCCTCGCGCTGCTCGCCGCCCTCGGCGAGGCGGCGCTGCACTGACCGGGTACCCATAAGTACGGGGGTGACCGCAGGAGCAGGGCGGGGCACCACGGCTCGTTCGGGAGACAGGACGGCGGGAGGCGGGGACCGGTGCGGCTTGTTGTCAGGCTGGCCTGGTCGCGGCGCCGGCGGTCAAGGTGGAATCGAGCAGGCCGGGAAGCGGCGATCTACGTCGTCCTTGCGCAGCCGCGCGTAGCCCTTGGCGCCCTGGATGCGTTTGGTGACCAAGCCGGCCTCGCGCACTATGCGCAAGTGGTGGGAGAAGGTCGACTTGCTCAGCTCGAGCCCGGCCTCCTGCATGACCTGGGTGCACAAGGACCCGCCCTCCTTGAAGACCGCGCGGTCCACGCCGCGAGGGAGCCCTGCTGGTCTACGCCGACCCGCAGGACGTCCTGGCGCCGTTCCCCGGCAGCCTGCTGGCCGGTCCTGGCGCGGGCTGACTCCCTGGGCGTCATCGGCGATCAGGCGCTCAGCAGGCAGGCGAACGGGCCCTTGTCCTGATGACCGCCGGACGGGATCACGGGTGATTAGCCGGTTTCAGCTTGTGCGCCGCCACTGCGCTGAGCGCGATGTCGGTGAGCGGCAGGCGTTCTGGTACCGGAACGCCTGTAAGCCGAGGCGCCCCGGCCGACGCCGTGCAGGTCCCCTCATGGCCGCGTTCCCGCGTGGCGGGCGCTCGTCGCCGCCGAGGTACCGGCGCATTCCCGGTGCCAGGCGCCCGGCAGCCGGTCCTTGGCCTGGCTGATTGCCGCCATGGCATCGTCGCTGCCCGGGCAGCCCGGCCAACCTCCGCGACTGGCCGGGGTAGCCGGTCTCACCTCCGGCAGCCGTCAGGTGCCCAGCATGTCGCGTAGGGTTCGTGCATTTCGGACGGCATTGGCATCGCCGTCGTTGTTGAAGTACGCGAGGGTGCCGGCGCCCTGGGCGGCCCACTCCCGGATCCGCTCCGCCCACCAGATTAGGTCGGTGTCGCTGTAGGACCCGCCGTACAGATGGTTGCCCGGCCCGTGCAGCCGGACGTAGGCGAACGGCGCGGTGAGCCGCAGCACGCACGGGAGCTGCGCGCCGCTCATGACGCAGTAGGCCGCCCCGTGATGCTCGAGGATCGCGAACACATCCTCGACGTGCCAGGTCGGATGCCGGAACTCCATGGCCACCGGGATCCAGGCGGGCATGGCCGCGAGGAAACGGTCGAGCACGGCGTTGTCGCGGGCGTGTGCCGGGCCGAGCTGGACCAGCAGCACGGCCCGCTTGTCACCCAGCTCATGCCAGCCAGCCGCGATGCGCTCGACCCAGCCCTCCGGCTCGCGCAGCTTGCGGGCATGGGTGAGGCCGCGCGGGGCCTTGACCGACATGCGGAAGCCACCGGGCAGTCGCTCACGCCAGCCCCGGAACGTCGCGGGCCGGGGCCAGCGGTAGAAGCTCGCGTTCAGCTCGACGGTCGGGAACTCCGCCGCGTACCGGGCCAGGCGCTGTCCCTGGGGCAGGCCGGGCGGGTAGAGCTCCGGGGTCCAGTGGTTATAGCTCCAGCCGGAGGTCCCGATGCTTGCCACGACCGATTCGCCTCCGGCCTGTTCGCCGTGTTCACCGCCGAGCCGGGTCGCGGTCCGGACGAGCCATCGCGGATCGCGACCTCGTTATCGCTATCTACTTCTTCGCGGCCTCGACACCGGACGGTCGGGCTCTGTCCGGTGGCCGGGCCTAGTCGGCCTGCTAAGAGTGAAGCGGTCCTGCGTGAGCAGGGCCGAGGTGGCGGCTGCCTGCGCCACGATGGCCGGATGCGTCCGGCTCAGCGGGCAGGTCACTGCGGTGGTGACCGGCAGCGAGCAAGCCTGCGAGATCGCGCCGATCATCGACCAGACGAACCCGCTGTTGCCCTGGGCGTCTAGCCACGGATGGAAGTGATCGGAGATCCACAGGCCGTCGAACCCGGCCTCCTCCGCCAGGCGCGCCTGGCGGACTATTTCGCGGGGATCGTGCTCTTCTGAGGAGAGGAAGTAGCCAAACCGCGTCACGGGTCACCTCATTCCGGCGGACGGCCAGCCTGATATCCGTAGGTAGCTGAACAGTTCCGGTGTCTGCAGCTACCCGCGCCGCGCAAGGTCACACCCGCTGAGGCTGCTCGCGGTCGGCCGTCCGGGTGCGGTGCAGGCGGGTCATTACCGCCCGTTCCCTCCTCGGACGGCGCCCTGCTCGTTCAGTTGAGCGGGCACCTGCAGCGGGCGCTCAGCCGGGCCCATCGGGCTGATCCCAGCCACCATGACGGAAGACGCATAAGCCGCCGCCTACCGGGTAACCGGGAGGCCCGGACTGAGGCGGGAAGGCGGGCGGCGTGAGCGACGGCACGGAGAAGGGTCTTGAGCCGATGCCCCCGCATGCCCTGCGTGACTATGCGCTGCTCGCTGATGGGGAGCGCGGGGCCGTCGTCGGCCCCCGGGGCGAGATCGTGTGGATGTGCGCACCGCGCTGGGAGTGCGATGCGGTATTCGCCAGTCTCGTGGGCGGCGAAGGGCTGTATGCCGTTACCCCGAGGTCCCGGTTCGTATGGGGGGGTTACTACGAGGAAGGCACGCTGATCTGGCGCAGCCGATGGGTCACCGGCGAGGGTCTTGTCGAGTGCCGTGAAGCGCTGGCGTTCCCCGGCGACCCGCACCGCACGGTTCTGCTCCGTCGCGTCATCGCCGGGCATAACCGCGCGAGGGTCCGGGTCAGGCTCGATCCCCGGGCGGAGTTCGGCCGCAAGAGCCTGCGCTCGCTCCGCCATGGTCATGGCTGGTGGGCGGGCAGGCTTGGTGATCTGTACCTGCGCTGGTCCGGTGACCTGAGCGGTGCGAGGGTCCTTCGGGCCGGCCGGGGATCCCAGCTTCTGCTGGATCTGGCCGTGCCTGCAGGAACGAGTCTTGATTTGGTGCTCGAGCTATCTGACCAGCCGCTTGAGCGGGAGCCGCCGGACGCTGACGCCGCCTGGGAAGCGACAGAAGCCGCCTGGGCGCAGGACGTCCCGCGACTGGACGGCGTCACCGCCAAGCGCGATGCCCGGCATGCTTACGCGGTGCTGCGGGGCCTGACGAGCTCATGCGGCGGCATGGTCGCCGCGGCCACCACCAGCCTGCCTGAGCGGGCCGATGAGGGCCGTAACTACGACTACCGCTATGCCTGGATTCGCGACCAGTGCTACGCGGGGCACGCGGTCGCTGCGGCAGGCGCCTACCCGCTGCTCGATCAGGCCGTGGGCTTCGTATCGGACCGGCTTCATGCCGACGGGCCCGGGCTGGTTCCTGCCTATACCGCCAGCGGCGACCGGGTGCCGGACCAGCGCAGGCTGGATCTGCCCGGGTATCCGGGTGGCTTCGATCTCGTCGGCAACTGGGTCAACCGGCAATTCCAGCTGGACGCGTTCGGCGAGTCCCTGCTCCTGCTGGCCGCGGCCGCCAGGCACGACCGGCTGGATTCCGCCGGGCGGCGGGCAGCCGAGATCGCGGCCGACGCGATAGCCAGGCGCTGGCGCGAACAGGACGCCGGAATCTGGGAACTAGGTAACCAGGCATGGACGCATAGCAGGCTGACCTGCGCGGCAGGCTTGCGCGCAGCGTCCAGGTCATGTGCGTCACCGCCGCTGGCGACGCACTGGTCCGGGCTCGCCGACGCGATCGTCGCCGATACCGCCAGGCACGCGGTGCACCCGTCTGGCCGCTGGCAGCGTTCGCCCGCTGACAGCGCCCTGGACGCCGCGCTTCTGCTGCCTGCCATCCGCGGTGCAGTGCCCTCCGACGATCCGCGCACGATCGAGACGCTGCGTGCCTACATGGCCGAGCTGACGCAGGACGGCTACGCCTACCGGTTCCGTCATGACCAGCGGCCGCTCGAGCAAGCCGAGGGTGCTTTCCTGCTGTGCGGGTTCCTGATGGCCTTGGCCCTGCAGCAGCAGGGCTGCGAGGTGGACGCCGCCCGCTGGTTCGAGCGGAACAGGGCCGCGTGCGGGACTGCCGGGCTGTATTGCGAGGAGTACGACGTGGCCGAACGCCAGCTGCGAGGCAACCTCCCGCAGGCGTTCGTGCACGCCCTGATGCTCGAATGCGCTGCGCGGCTCGGCTCGCCCTGGAAACCAGAGTGACGGCGCGGCAAAGAGGATGACTCTACCGAGGAGGACTGACGACCCATGACCGAGACCATTGTCATTACTGGCGCAAGCGCCGGCATCGCCCGGGCTACGGCACGGCTATACGGCGAGCGCGGGGCGAACGTCGGGCTGATTGCCCGGGGACAAGCCGGCCTGGACGGTGCGGTCAGCGATGTTGTTCGGGCGGGCGGGAAGGCACTCGCGGTCAGTGCCGATGTTGCGGACTACGAGCAGGTGCAGGAGGCCGCCCGTCAGGTGGAAGAGCTCTTCGGCCCGATCGACGTCTGGATCAACGTCGCGTTCACCTCCGTGTTCGCGCCGTTCGCCGAAATCTCCGCCGATGAGTTCCGGCGGGTCACCGAGGTCAGCTACCTAGGCTTCGTGTACGGGACAATGGTGGCACTCGGCCGGATGAGAACCCGCGGCCGGGGCACCATCGTCCAGGTCGGATCCGCCCTCGGGGAACGCAGCATCCCGCTGCAGTCGGCTTACTGCGGCGCCAAGCATGCGATCAACGGATTCACCTCATCGCTGCGGTGCGAGCTGCTGCACGAGAACTCCGGGATTCACGTCACGGTCGTGCAGATGCCCGCTGTCAACACGCCGCAATTTTCCTGGGTGCGGTCCAAACTGCCCAACCACCCGCAGCCGGTACCCCCGATCTATCAGCCAGAAGTCGCCGCGCGCGGCGTCGTTTTCGCCGCCGATCACCCGCACAGGAAGCAATACTGGGTCGGCGGCAGCACGGCGGCCACCATCACGGCCAACAGGATCATCCCGGCCCTGCTCGACCGCTACCTTGCCCGCACCGGATACGGCTCCCAGCAGACCGGGCAGAAGGTAACCTCCGGCCGGCCGGACAACCTGCAGCAGCCCGTCGACGGTCCGGGCGAGCACGACCACGGCGCACGCGGGATCTTCGACGACACCTCGCATGACCGCAGCCCGCAGCTATGGATGTCCCAGCACGCGCGCCTGCTCACCGCTGCGGCCGGTACCGCGATTCTCGGCGGCGCGGCCGCCGTAAGGCTGGTCAGGCAAAGGTGAAAGACGCGACGCCCAGGGCATTCTCACTGACGCGAGCTGCCTACGGGGCAGTCCTGCTCTGCGCCCCCGGCGCGGTCATCAGCCGGTGCACCGGCCAGCCGGCCAGTACGCGTACTCGCGCGGTGGTGCGGGTGCTCGGTTCCCGGCACCTGATCCAGGCGGCCGTAACGGCCCGGGCACCGAGCAACCTGGTGCTTCGGGCCGGCGCACTGGTCGACGTTGCCCATGCCGCCTCGATGCTCGCGCTTGGTGCCGTCGGCCAGCCTCTGCGCCGTGCCCCGCTAGCGGACGGGCTGGTCGCCGCCATCTTTGCCGCACTGGGCGCGGCCAGTGCGGCGGCGCAGCGGCGCGGGGTGGTTTGCGTCGCCTTGCCTGGGGCAGCTCAAGGCGAGCCTTAACCACGCAATGAAAGGAATTACCCATGTATATCGGCATCGGGACGGTCGTTCTCATCGTGATCATCGTTGTTATCGTCTTGGCCCTGCGGAGGTAGCGAGTCCGCGACCGGCGAGGACGCCGCGATCTGACCGCCGGCGTCCACGCCACGCGCGGTGTTCTTCCGCGTCCCCGGTGTTCTCCCGCGCTCTCAGCTCGATGCGTCGGGTCGCGACAAAACTCAGGATGCGCTGACGGCTAGGAGGAGAGCAAATGAGATCTCGGCGCGCGGGCCGCAGTGCGGCCGGCCAGGCTTCGCCTGGTATCGACCGCCTGGTGCGCAATGTGGAGACCGGGCGTTTCGAGCGGAGCCTTTCGGCATTGACCGCGGCGGGAGCGCTGGTGACGGCGGCGGAGATTTTCTTCGAGCACGACAGCGCCAGTTTCGGCAACAAGATGATGTGGGTGCCGGTGGCACTGGGCCCGGTGGGTGCCGTGGCGGGGATCGCGGGGTTCTGCAGCCGCCGGATGGCGAAGACCGCGTTGCCGGTCGCCTCGGCTGCGATCGTCGCCAACGGCCTGCAGGGGCTGTACCTGCACGGGCGCGGCATCGCCCAGAAGCCGGGGGGATGGTCGAATGCCCGCTACAACATGGAGATGGGTCCGCCGCTGCTGGCGCCGCTGCTGGTGACCATGGTAGGCGGGATGGGCCTGCTCGCGGCGATCCTGAGGCGCGAGGAATGAGCGGTCACGCCAACGGGAACGGCGCCCCGGACCTGGGCGGTCGCTTCCCCGGCTTCGATGTGCTGAGCCAGGCGGGGCACTGGGATCGCGTGACGGCCGACGTGATCCTGGCCAGGGTCGGGCCGCTGCCGGCGGTGAAGTTCTTCACCGCAGCCGAGAAGGCCTGCGCCGCGGCGTTGCTTGACCAGCTCACGGGTCAGCGTGATGAGCCCTTGGTGCCCGTGCTGCAGATGATCGACGCCCGGCTGGCAGCGGGAGAAACCGACGGCTGGCGTTATGCGGATATGCCCGAAGACGGCCAGGCATGGCGGGACACGCTGTCCTATCTCAACGTGGACGCCGCTGACCGCTGCGGAACCGCGTTCGCTGACGCACCAGAGGCCGACCAGGCAGCACTGCTGCAGGCTGTGCTGGACCTGAAGGCGCACGACTGGCACGGGCTGCCCGCGGCTCAGGTGTGGAGCCTGTGGACCAGGTATGCCTGCACCGCCTTTTACTCCCATCCGTCGGCGTGGGCCGAGATCGGTTTCCCGGGGCCGGCCTATCCGCGCGGTTACAAGAACGCGGGTATCGGCAAGCTTGAGCCCTTCGAGGTGGCCGACGCACAGCCATCCGATGACCCGGTCCGTGAGGGAGCCTGATGGCCGGGGTGCGCTCGCGTAACGAGTCAGCGTGGCTGCTGCCGAACGACGGCACCAGGACGAACCACCGGCTACGCCTGGACATGCGGCAGTTCGCTGATGAGGACGAGATTGACCTGGTGATCGTGGGCTGCGGCGCGGGTGGCTCGGTGTTGCTGCAGCGGCTAGCCAGGGCCGGCTGGCGGGTGGCGGCACTGGATGCGGGGCCGTTCTGGGATCCCGACACCGACTGGGTGAGCGACGAGGCGGGCTCGCATCACCTGTACTGGACAGATCCCCGGGTGATCGCAGGCGACGATCCAGTGCCGATGGGGTCGAACAACTCCGGCCGGGGCGTCGGCGGCTCGATGGTCCACTACGCGGGCTATGCGCCGCGCTTTCACCCGAGCGACTTCGCCACGCGCAGCCTCGATGGAGTCGGCGCCGACTGGCCGTTCGGCTATCCGGAGCTTCGCTCCTACTACGAAGAGATCGAGCAGGAGCTGCCGGTCGCCGGCGAGCGCTGGCCGTGGGGTGATCCGCACGGCTACCCGCACCGGCCGCATCCGGTCGGCGGGAACGGCGAGGTCTTCCTGCGCGGGGCCAGCAAGCTCGGGATCACCGCCAAGGTGGGTCCTGTCGCCATCGCCAACGGCCGGTTCGGGAACAGACCGCACTGCATCTACCGGGGGTTCTGCCTGCAGGGCTGCAAGGTCAACGCGAAGGCGTCACCGCTGATCACCCACATCCCCGACGCGCTGGCGCACGGCGCGGAGGTACGCGCTGACGCCATGGTGACCCGGATCGCCGTCGACGAGCGCACCGGCCGCGCGACCGGGGTGCATTACGTCCGCGGCGGGAAGGATCGATTCCAGCGGGCGGCCATGGTGGCCGTGGCCGGGTACTCGATCGAGACGCCAAGGCTGCTGCTGAACTCCGCATCCAGCCGGTTCCCCGACGGCCTGTGCAACGACCTCGACCAGGTCGGCCGCTATCTCATGGTGCAGGGCGCCCCGCAGACCGCGGGCCGCTTCGACGCTGAGGTGCGGATGTACAAGGCACCGCCGCCCGAGGTGAGCACCGAAGAGTTCTACGAGACCGATCCCGCCAAGGACTACAAGCGCGGATTCGCGATCCAGACGGTCTCCCCCCTGCCCATCACCTGGGCCGAGCACGTCGCCGCGCAGGGACACTGGGGCCGTTCACTGCGCGAGTACATGAGTGACTACGTGCACTGGTCCTGCCTGGGCGCGCTGTGCGAATTCCTCGCCCGGCCGGAGAACAGGGTGACGCTGGCGGATGAGAAAGACCGCTTCGGCCTGCCGGTAGCCCGCTTCGCCTACTCCCAGTGCGACAACGACCGGGCACTGATCCGGGCGGCGCAGGAGGTCATGGAGGACATCTTGCGCACGGCCGGCGCGGACGAGGTCATCACCATCCAGCGCTACGCCCATCTGGTCGGCGGGGCCCGGATGGCGAAGGACGAAAAGCAAGGCGTCGTGGACGGCGACTGCCGCAGCTTTGCCGTACCCAACCTGTACATCACCGACGGCAGCGTGCTCCCGACGCAGGGCAGCGCCAACCCCGCCCTGACGATCATGGCCGTCGCCGCGCGGACCGCGGACCTGCTGACCGCCGGGGCCCGCGGCACTGAGTAACACATCAAGAATCTGGAGGGACAGATATGGCACCGACCGTTGCCGACTACCTGCTTGAGCGCCTGCGCGGCTGGGACGTGGAGCATATCTTCGCGTACGCCGGTGACGGGATCAACGGCATCCTCGCCGCCTGGGGGCGGGCGGAGAACAAGCCTCAGTTCATCCAGGCCAGGCACGAGGAGATGGCCGCCTTCGAAGCCGTCGGATACGCCAAGTTCACCGGACGTGTCGGCGTATGCATGGCGACATCGGGCCCGGGGGCCATCCACCTGCTGAACGGCCTCTACGACGCCAAGCTGGACCACGTGCCCGTCGTCGCGATCGTCGGCCAGACCAGCCGCAGCGCGATGGGCGGCTCCTACCAGCAGGAAGTCGACCTGCTTTCCCTGTTCAAGGACGTCGCCAGCGAATACGTCCAGATGGTCACGGTGCCCGAGCAGCTGCCCAACGTGCTCGACCGGGCCATCCGCACCGCGATCGCCGAGCGGGCACCGACCGCAATCATCATCCCCTCCGACGTCCAGGAGCTGGACTACTCGCCGCCGAGCCATGCCTTCAAGATGGTGCCATCCTCCCTCGGGGTCGACTGGCCGACTGCGCTGCCCGGCGACGAGGCGATCACCCGGGCAGCCGATGTGCTGAACTCCGGCAGCAAGGTGGCGATCCTCGCCGGGCAAGGTGCCCGCGGCGCCCGGCGCGAGCTCGAGGAGGTGGCCGAGCTACTCGGAGCCGGAATCGCCAAACCGCTACTGGGCAAGGACGTCCTGTCCGACGAGCTGCCCTACGTGACCGGATCGATCGGGCTGCTGGGCACGCGCCCGAGCTACGAGATGATGATGCACTGCGACACGCTGCTGACCGTAGGCTCAAGCTTCCCCTACACGCAATTCCTGCCGGCGTTCGATCAGGCCCGCGCCGTTCAGATCGACATCGACGGCAAGTTCATCGGCATGCGGTACCCCTACGAGGTCAACCTCGTCGGCGACTCCGCCGCTACCCTGCGGGCGCTGATCCCGCACTTGAAGCGCAAGGAGGATCGTTCCTGGCGTGAGGCCATCGAGGCGGGAGTGGCCGGCTGGTGGCAGTCGATGGACGCTGAGGCCGACGTGGAGGCCGATCCGATCAACCCAATGCTGGTCTTCCGCGAGCTGTCCGCCCGGCTGCCCATGGACGCCATCGTCACGGCGGACTCGGGCTCATCGGCCAACTGGTATGCCAGGCAGCTCAGGTTCCGCGGGCAGATGCGCGGCTCGCTGTCCGGCAACCTGGCCACGATGGGTCCCGGCGTCCCGTATGGAATCGGGGCGAAGTTCGGCCACCCGGGCCGGCCGGTGATCGTCTTCGCCGGGGACGGCGCGATGCAGATGAACGGCCTCGCCGAGCTGATCACGGTCAAGCACTACTGGAAGGAATGGGCAGATCCCCGGCTGATCGTCGCGGTCCTGCACAACAACGACCTCAACCAGGTCACCTGGGAGATGCGGGCGATGGAGGGCGCGCCGAAGTTCACCGAGTCACAGCATCTGCCCGACGTGTCCTACGAGGGCTTCGCCCGCAGCCTCGGCCTGCACGGGATCGCGGTTGACGAGCCCGGCCACGTCGGGCCCGCCTGGGACAGGGCCCTGACCGCCGACCGCCCCACCGTGCTTGACCTGCGCACCGACCCCGACGTTCCCCCCATCCCGCCGCACGCCACGTTCGAGCAGGCCAAAGACGCTGCCATGGCGCTACTGAAAGGCGACCCGGACCGGTGGGGCGTGCTCAAGGAAGGCCTCATGACCAAGGCCAGGGAGATCCTGCCGGGCAACGGCAACTAACTCGTGGCAGCCACCGTAGCTGGGAATTCATGATGACCGCCGATGCCATCGACGCCGTCGACGTCTCCGTCTACACCGTTCCCACCGATGCCCCAGAAGGGGACGGAACCCTCACCTGGGATTCCACCACCATGGTCCTGGCCGAGATCCGAGCCGGGGATAGCCGGGGGATCGGCTGGACGTACGGACCGCGCGCCTGCGCCAGCGTGATCACCGACGTGCTGGCGGATGCCATCTGCGGCAGGTCCCCACTTGAAGTGACCAGATCCTCGGATGCGATGGTCAAGGCCGTGCGGAACCTCACCAGGCCCGGAGTGGCCGGCTACGCGATCTCTGCGGTCGATGTCGCGCTATGGGACCTCAAGGCCAGGGTTCTCGGCCTGCCGCTGCATCACCTGCTCGGCGCAGTACGTGACAGCGTCCCGGTCTACGGGAGCGGCGGCTTCACCACCTACAGTCAAGATCAGCTGCGGGACCAGCTGGACGGCTGGGTCGGTGAGCACAGCATCCCGCGAGTCAAGATCAAGATCGGCGAATCGTGGGGCACGAACCTGGCCCGTGACCTGGAACGGATGCGCCAGGCCCGCACGATCATCGGGGACGATGTCGAGTTGTTCGTGGATGCCAACGGCGGCTATCGCGCCAAGCAGGCGATCCGGCTCTTGAACACCGCGAGCGATCTCGACGTTCGCTGGTTCGAGGAGCCCGTTTCCTCCGATGATCTCGACGGACTGCGGGAGGTCCGTGCTGCCGTCCTGGCGGACGTCACTGCGGGGGAATACGGCTATGACCTGTACTACTTCCGCCGGATGTGCGCGGCGGAAGCGGTGGACTGCCTGCAAGCCGATGTGTCCCGGTGCGGTGGCATTACCGAATGGCTGCGGGTCGCCGCCGTCGCCGCCGCTCATGGCCTGGAGATCTCCGGGCACTGCGGTCCTCATCTGCACGCTCACGCGGCCGCCGCTACGCCGAACCTGCGGCATCTGGAGTGGTTCCACGATCATGTCCGGATCGAATCGCTGTTCTTCGACGGCACGCTGGACCCCGCCGGCGGAGTCATTCGCCCCGACCCGGGTGTGCCCGGTCTCGGGCTCACGCTCCGGACGGCTGATGCCGAGCCCCACCGAATCCAGTAGGACAAGTCAAGAACCGCAGCCATGTGCCCGCCGTACCGGGGATATCCGGCACCTGAATCCGGACGTGACCACCAACCTCGGCACGACCCGCCGGATGGTCCCCCGCGCTGGTATGCGCGAAACACGTGACGTGGGTAGCTGGACAAAGTTGAAACCGTAAGACGGCTTGGACCGGGATGGCGAGCCTGTGCCGTGCCAAAACTCGTTCATAGCCGCTGATCTGGCTGTTGGTACTCGCTAGGCCGCTATGCCGTATTCGCTATCAGGCCGGCGGGGACCTGTCTGCGCTCGATCGGGGCGGCGATATCGCCGGCGTGGCCGGCCTGGCGCAGCGGAGGTTTCTGCTGCAGGCCTGGTGTGGCCGGTGGCTAGTGCTGGGCGTACCCGGCCAGGATCTTGCGGAGGTGCCGCTCGCCGAGGATCAGCACGTGATCCAGGCACTCGCGGCGAAGTGTTTCGAACCGCCCGGCGAATGAGTTCGCCCGCGGCAACTGGACTGAGGTTTTGATCACCTGCGTGCCGTTCCGGCGAAGATACCGTCGAATGCCGTGGTGAGCTTGCTGTCAGCATCAGGCCGGGTCAACTTGGCGGCGGCATCCTGTCGGATCTGGTCGGAGAGCTGTCGACACAAAGCGAGGCCTTCCGCGCCGGGCGATGTTCGACTTCACCGTTGACACCCTGCAAGCCATTCCACGCGCTGACCTCTTGGTGAGCTGGGTAGCGACCCTCGGACCATGCAAGATTGCCTGCGGGATGGACAAACTTTGACCGGCATCGGCAGGAGCCGCGCCGACTCCCGTTCCAGCGCCGGGACCGCCGGTCGTGGCACTATGGTCCCGCCGCGACCTGGGTTCGGCATGACCAACGAGTCTGTACTTCGAAGGAAGTAGATCCCGGAGCCAGTGACAAACCAAGGAAAAGATGGGCCACTTCGTGGCGCGATGCCCGGGATGAAATTGGGGGCGGGCCGGGGTCTGCGCGTGGTTTGCCGTGGGTTCGCTGGATGGGGCTGGGCGGAAGGTGCATGCTGGGTCT
>Ga0208696_1000768_pt1 | contig 20402 bp, 15 predicted proteins | sample Sb_taG_9_FD_187711 | JGI IMG/M metagenome (GOLD analysis project Ga0208696, IMG submission 187711) | Peat soil microbial communities from Weissenstadt, Germany - Sb_50d_b_LC metaG (SPAdes) (version 2) | ecosystem: Environmental > Terrestrial > Soil > Wetlands > Peat | place: Germany... | reverse complement strand
GATACTCTTTCATAAAGGCTTTGAGGATTCGAACGGTGGCAGACTGGGCATGGCGAGATGTCTTGGAAGCCGCAGTTGGGACAGACAGCGGGCAAGACCTCCCCGGCGACATTCCCACAGTTGGCGCAGGCCTCGCCAGGCGGGGCCTGAGGCTCGGTCACGGTTGCAAATGGGAATTGACCGGCCTGACCCAGGAACTGGCGGACGGCACCGATGTCATCGGCGGCGAACTCGAAGTAGGCTTGCCCTTGCTCGTCTCTGTGGACTCCTTGGAGCGGGTGTTCGGGGTCAAGCCGCACGGGGAGACCCTCGATCAGAAAGACGCGGGCTCGATTGGCACGGCGGAGTTGCTCGGCCCGATCGGGCGTATTCTGGATTGTGACGCGGATCCTTGGCATTCTAGAAGTCTCGTGGGCACCTGGGGGGCTCGCCTTTGTCTATTATGGTCACCCATCAGTTGCAAGGAATAGGCTGATCAACGGCTGAAGTCCATCATGTCAGGGCTTATCCAGTGCAAGCAGATGGTGACAGGTTTTTTTCTTGACTACCTCGGGAGTGCCTTCGCGGGTTCAGGTCGGGCCATGCTACTGCGATCTCCTCTCACTCTCCCGGGCGGCTGACCCTCAGGGCGATCGGCTGGTTCCGTCAGTCCGCCCGCATCTCATCGGCTCAGTCGTCCCCGCTCCCATACTGCTTCGGCGCCTTGCCGTGGCTGTCCAGGATGCGGGGGGCTTTGCGCCTGGCGTCGGGAGGCTCGATCCGCTCGAGCTTGATGGTGAAGGGCCACTCGGGACTTCGTGGGGTCAGGGCCGGTTTCCGGTTTTCGCGAGGGGCTTTGCGGGGTACAAACTGGGTCGCCACCGTCAAAGGGCTTCGTGGGGTCAGGGCCGGTTTCCGGTTTTCGCGAGGGGCTTTGCGGGGTACAAACTGGGTCGCCACCGTCAATGCGCCGATGTTCGGATCAGGGCGGGGCTCCGCGGGGTCAGGGGCCGGTTTCCGGAGGTCTTAGCATATGGAACTGTAGGGGTCAGGCCATGTTTTTAGTTTCTTCGGTGAAAACTTATTGAGGATTTGAGTTCGCTGTGCCGAACTCGAGTCCTTAGTTCAAGAAGCCCGTCAGCCTACGAAAGCCCGAGCCTCGCGCGTGCGCGCGAACATTTGGGTAACGGTTCCACGCGTTGCCAGGAGCAGAGGCTTCGACGGGGCGACGACAGGGGAGGAAGTCGGGTGGAGGTGAGCAGAGCGCGGTGACCCTCGGGTCTCGGCCGGAGGCAAGTAGACAAGGATCGTCGGAGCTGAAGTGGCTGTCAAGGCTCTGCTGACTGAGGACAAGGGCATGGAGGATGGGGCCGACACGGCAACGGCCGACACACTCATGAGATGAGGAATCGGGTGCGGGTGATCTGCACGCCCGGTTTGATGAGCGGGGTGTGGAGACGGAGCATGGTCGAGAGGGTGGGACACCCGCAGACGAAAGGGCAGGCCCGGAATTTCCGGAATTCGGTATCGTGTCCCCGGAACTCGCGCGGACATCCTTAAACGGGGCTGGATCGTTTCATGCGTCGTGATCGCGTCCGGCGACCGCTCATAACTCATGCAGCGGTGTCCCCCGCTCCAGTTGCTTCGCCGCCTCTTGGAAAGGGGAGTTGACGGATTGTAACGACTCCCAGGCCGCGCGCTTAAGCCGTCCGCCCGGCTGGAGCAGCAGACCCAGGCCCAGCCGCTGCAGCGCGGGGTTGGCCAGGATCAGCGATTGCAAGTCCTTCGGCTCGGCAATCCCCAACTCGGCGGCGATCTCGTCGAGCCCGAGGTCCTTCAGGTAGAGCCGCGCCACAGCGCCGATCGGCTCGGGGAAGTCGCGGATTGGCTTTGCCTTGTCGTCGCCCGTCTGGAGGATCAAGCCGGTCGCCTTCGTCAGGGCGGCCAAGAAACGGTCTTCGTCTTGGCTGAGCAGGCGGTCCATCTCTCCCTTCCGGGGATAGAGCCGTTCGACCTTCCCCCGCGCCTCGCCCGCGACGGCGTTCCCCTCGCGAACTTTGTCTTCGAATCCGCCGATCATGCCGTTCCGGTGGCAGCTGATGCACGACAGGCCATCGACGACTGTTGCCGTCCCCAACGTTCGCAGCGCGCCGGCGACGACCTCAATCGGTCCCGCCTCGATCCGCTCGTCCTTGTTGTTGACCAGCAGGTAGCCTTGCAGGCCGTTAGGGAGGTTGAAGATGATCTCACTCCCGGCGTGTTCGAAGGCGTGCCGCTCGAACGGGTTGCCGTCGAAGACCGGCCCGAGCGGGAACTGGAGGAGATTGGCGGTCCCATCGTCCGTCTTAAAGTCGTAGCTCTTCCAGTAGGCGCCGAAGGCTGCCTCGTGGCGCTCGACCATCCGGTTGTGGCTGGAGACCCTGCTGGTGACGAAGCCCGCGCGCGCCAGGCGGTCGCGGAGGAAGTCGCCCTCCACGTCGACGCCGAGCCTGCGTTCCAGGACCCGGGAGTCAGCCGGCAGGTCGAGGATCGTTTCGTAGAGAGGCGGCCGCGACGCCGTCGCGATGAACCAGTCGGCGCGGACAAAGCAGAGTTCGCAGCCCGTGAGCCCCCCGACCTCGCCCGCGAGCCGCTGCACCTCCTCGTCGCTCGCTTTCTCGTAATCCAGCCCGTACGGATAGCCCCGGTGCGTCTCATCGCGCGCTCCGACGAAACGGGCCATGTCGTCGGCCTTCTCGAACCGGAGGATTTCCGCCCAGAGGTTCCTTTCCTTCCAGAGCGCGCCGAGGTCACGCAGGTCCACAACGTAGACCGTCTCGTGCGGGTCGATCGACCGGGGCACGACAATCTTCGGCTTCCAGCTCAGGCTGTTGAACAGCTTCGCCATCGCCGCGCGCGCGAGCCGCAGATCGTGGTCGAGGACTTTGCGGTTGTTGTGCAGGTTGGCCAGCGTGAAGTAGCGCTGGAAGGGCCGATCGGTGAGGGGGGTATTCACCAGGTTGTTGCGAATGGCGGCGAGGATATCGCGGTCGCCGACGAACGGCCGAGGGGCATCCGGGACCGGGAAGGGGGCCCCGGCCTTCGGCGAGACGGGCGGCGGCTCCGAGACCAGCCGCTCGTTCCTTTTCGGCGGACGCACCTTGTTGCGGGCTATGTAGTTGCGGGCTATGTAGGTGGCCACGGCGAGCAGGACAAGGAGTCCCCCGCCCATCACGACAAGATTCCGCCAGGTCGAGGAAGGGCGCGACGCAGCGCTCCGCTTCGGACCGGTGTTGCCGCGTGACGCCTCCTCGGGCGATTTCTGGTCCAAGAGAAGAGTGTCGGTCGCGACGTCCGCTTCGACGTGGGGCTGCACGTCGCGCGGTTTCAGTCTGGTTGTCGCGCCCTTCTCCGCGGCGAGTCGGGCGTCTTCCGCCAAAGCGGCGGACTCCAGGCCGAGCACGAACGCCCGGCAGGTCGGCCAGCGCTCCTCGGGGCGCTTCGCCAAGGCCCGCGCCAGGACCGGCCGCTCCTCGGGAGCTAGGGCGGTCAGGTCGGGCGGGTCGAGCAGATGTGCCTTTATCATCTGGTTGATCGACTCGGCGTTGAAGGGAAGCCTCCCGGTGCGGAGGTGGTAATACGTCACGGCCAGCGAATATTGATCGGTCCAGCGCGCGACGCGCCCTTCGAGCACCTCGGGCGCCACGTAGTTCGGCGAGAGCCAGAGGGAGCAATCAGCGACGGTCGTCTGGATTACCTTCGCCAGCCCGAAATCGGCCAGGCGCGCCGATCCACCAACCAGGAAGATGTTCTGCGGCTTGATGTCACGGTGCTGGACTCCGACGAGAGTGCCATCACCGGCCGGGTGGCGGAGCTCATTGAGGAAGTCAATCGCCCTAGCCAACTCGTTCATGTAGCAGAGCAGCTCGTCGCGCGGCAAGCCGGGAAGGCTTCTGTCACGACAGGCACGGAGGCGGTCCCATAGGCTCTCGTCGCACAGAGGCATGCCGATCACGAGGCAGTCCTGCGCCCGGACGGCGAACTGAACGTCGAGCAGATGGGGATGCCGGATGTCGCGGATGACCTCGAGCGCCCGCTGCTCGGGACCGGCCTCGGCGGTGTCGAGACGAATGAACTTCAAGGCAACGCGGACGCCTCCAGGAGCCGTCGCTTCCCAAACCTCGCCGAACCCGCCCCGTCCCAGCCGGCGCACCAGCACATAGCCGGGAACGGGCTCCACTCCAGCCGCCAATTCGAGAGACATGCGGTTCTCCGGGTCAAACAGGGCTCTCCGGTTCCCTCGAGGCGGTTCGGAAATGGGGGGAGCTCAGCCAGCGGGAGATATCAGGTGAAAACAAGGCTCCGGGCATGTTAGATGCGTAACCACGGCCGCGATGACCAGGCGCCCGTGGAGAAAGGCGTAAATGACGGCCGCGACCGAGCCGAGTTTCTGTCGCTCGGCGGTGGAGCGCTCGAAGGGGAAGACGGGCACCGTCTCCAGCGCCGCCAACACCTCCAGGACGTTGTCCCAAAGCGTTGCCCTTTTCCAGAGCGAACAACAAGCCGAGGACTTCGGAGGTGAGGTAGATCCGGAGCAAGACCAGAGCCATCAGCAGCCGCGAACGCTCGTCGTGAGCACGCGAATGAACGACCCCTGGCACAACGACGTGGTTTCCGGCCGCGCATGGCCTGCGTCACCGCTTCGCGACGCTACCCCTGCGCCGGAAGGAAAGCGTCCAACCGAATATCGCATTCGGCCACGGCCTCGCCGGTCATGCTCGCGTAAACGACGGGCTTTCGGCGCAAACGCTCGTAGCTGATCATCAGGACCCTCCGGTACCGTAAATTAACCGAACGACCCATCTTGATGCTATTGCGGAACAACCCTATTGTCAACATGGCCTCGGCTAGTTACGCTCAAAGTGCATGGGGTGACTCTTGTTGATGGCGACTCAACGCTCGATGGTGTCCGAGGTATCCATCATTTTCGAGTGAGCGCCATTCCGAATTCCATCATTTCGCGTTCTGTCCTGTTTCATAGGCTTTGGGCCACTGACAGCCTATATCAATCGACCTATTACGTTTGTTTAGGGACTAGATCTGGCTCCCGGGCACCGCGAGCCCCCGCGAAAACCAAAACCGATGCTCCTTAGCTAAGGACCTCGCCATGACGCACCAGCCAAATGGAAACGTCCAGCCCCTCGCCACGTGGCTCGTGGTCCTGCTCGCGGCCCTACCGACCGCCCCTGCTTGCGGGGACGACTTGAACGTCGCGATGGGGAAGTTGGCCGAACGGATCGAGCAACGCCTCGACGCCGAAGGCGAGTCGACGGTCGCTCTCAATCAGTTTACCGCTCCGGCACGGCTGGCCGCCAATGCCTCGTCGGGGATCCGCAAGGCCCTCGAGAAGGAACTGAAGAGGCGCGAGATCCTCGTCAAGAGCAGCGCACGGTTCGAGATTAACGGGGAATATCGCGTGGTCGACGACCCCGTCGAGCAGAAGACCGTGGTCCGGATCATCGGTCGCATGGTCGACCAGAACAACGGTCGGATTCTGAGTCAGTACAACATGGATGTGAAAAATCTCACGTCGATCGCCGGCCTGGTCGGCGCCACGATGGTGGTCCCGCTCGACCCCGTGTCCGCGGATCGCGAGCGGGCGATCCTCGACGGCCTCCGGAAACCGAGCGCACGAGTCGATTCGACCCGGATCTCGGCCGGTCCCAAGAGCCACTTCGCGCTTGAGATCCTGGTCGGCCCCTCCCCCGACGGGGAACTCCGACCCCGGGGGGCCACGGTCGCCGACGGCCAAGCTTTCATGAACATCCGCACCAACGAGCGCTACGCTATCCGGCTGATCAACGACGCGCCCTTCGAAGCGGCGGTGACCCTGACGATCGACGGCCTCAGTCTCTTCGCCTTCAGTGACAACCCGGAATACAGCTACGTGATCGTTCCGGGACGTTCCAGCGGCCTGATCATGGGCTGGCACCGGACGAACGAGGTGGCCGAGGAGTTCGTCGTGGCCGAGTATTCCAAGAGCGCCGCCGCCTCGCGGTTGCTGGCCCCGTCGGCGGACCTGGGCGTGATCACAGCATGCTTCGCCGCCGCCTGGCCGGCCAACGGCAACCCGCCGCCCGACGAGGGGATGGAGGGCCGCTCGATCAAGGCCACCGGGCGGGGCCCGAACACCAGGACCAACTTCGCCGAGGTCGAGCGAAAGACGGGGAGGCTGCGGGCGGCGATCAGCGTCCGCTACACCAAGGAGGACGGCCCCAAAGACCCACCGAGGCCCTGAGCGTCCCAGCAGCGTGCGCCCCGGATCGACCGGCCCCGGCAGTGCAGCCCGCCTCAGGGGGCCTTCAGGCGGGGGTCGAGTTCGAACGCCTTGCGGAAGTCTCGGGCGGCCCCCGCCTCGTCCTTCTTTGCCTCGCGGGCGACCCCCCGGTTGAAATACGCCTTCGCGTTCCTGGCGTCGAGCGCGATGGCGCGGGTGCAGGCCGCGATCGCTTCATCCCAGCGATTCATCCGGGTCAGGATCGCACCCTGGCCGACGTGGGTGACGACGAGGTCAGGGTTGATGCGGGCCGCCTGTTCATAATCGGCCAGGGCGGCTTTGAGGTCGCCGCCATCCCCGAGCGCGATGGCCCGGCCGACGAAGGCGAGGGCGTTGTTAGGGTCGGTCTTGATCGCCTCGGAGTACTCTCTGAGGGCCTGGGGGAGCCGTCCCCTCGCGTGATGGAGCCTGGCCAGCCCGAGATGCGCCCTGGCCGAGCTCGGGTCGGTCCGGAGAGCTTTGGCGTATTCGCGCTCGGCCGCCGCGTCGTCGCCTTGCTGCCGCAGCGCGTCGGCTCGATCGAGGAGGTCAGCGGCGTCGGCGCCGCCGGGCTCCGGCCGCTGGGCCGTTAGCGACGCTACCACCCATCTGCTCGCCGTGCTCCGGTCGGCCTGGAACACCGGCGTCTGGATGGACGAGAGCGCGGCACGCGCGTGGGTCTTGGTCTCCCGGCGGACGAAGCCTTCCAGCTCGTCGAGCGTCAGTTTCCCGTCGCGATCGAGGTCGGCGGCCCCTTCCCAGGCCTTGATGACCTGGTAAAAGAAGATGCCGTGGCGGAGCACCGGGTCTTCGAAGCTCCTCTGCTCGCTGTTACAACTGAACAGCGCGGCCATGCCCTTGGGTAATGGGCCCTCGGCCATCCCGCGGGGGGGCTGGAGCGAGACGCCGGCGCTACGCGCGTTGTCGGCCTCGGGATCGTTGCGGCAGGCGTCGACCAGGAGCAGCTTGCGGCCGACCTGGGACTGCTCCATCTCCTTGTAGATGTTCTTGATGTTGATGAGCGTCGCGGGGTTCTTGAGGTCGGCGTCCGCCGGGAGGAAGTAGTTCTCGCCCGCGGGCCCGATCTGGACGCCGTGCCCGGCCAGCGCGACGATGAGGAAGTCTTCCGGCTCGAGGGTGGCCAGCAGCAGGTGGAATTCCTTCAGAATCTTCTTGCCGACCGGCTTGAAGCGGGGGATCGACTGGCGATCGTGGAGCACGACGATGTTCTTCGCTGGGACCCCGCTGTTGCGAAGGACCCCGGCAAACGAGATCACGTCGTCGCAGGCAAATCTCAACGCCTTGAGCTCATCCTTGCTTTCGTATTCCGAAATCCCGACGAGGAAGGCATAGGTGTCACCATTGGAAGCCGGAGTCAACTCGAGCAGGGCGAGCAGGCCGAGTAGCAGCCAGAAGCAGCGAGGCCGTCGAGATCGTGACATGGCGGTCATACCTCGGGGTGCAATTCGCGACGAGAGAACTCCGGCCAGTGTCGTTCGTCGCGGTGGGGGCCGAACCTTCCCCATCTCAACAATACGGTGACAGCCGGGTCAGCGTGACCTTGTATGCCGCGCGGAGATTAGACCTAATACAAGTTTAGCATTAACACCCTATACAAGTTTAGCATTAACACCCTTGGAGGTCAAAAAAACAGACAATTGGAGATTTGAATTCCCAGGAGATTCGTGCCGGAACCTGGAATAATGGCCTCGAATTCTGGGGTAAACGTCCTGGAAATCGGGTCAATTCTCTCAGCTTCGAACGATCACCTCCAGTTAACAGGATCATCGCAGCACGAACCTGGTCCCCTACCGTTATCTCCACAAATGTCTGAAAAAAACATCACGTAGCTTTGTCCGGGGGGAATCTGTTATAAAATTAGTTAGATTGGGGTCTGGGTGGCTTCGGCGCTCGCGGGCGGGCTGATGAGATCTTCCCGGACGTCTCCCGGACCCTCAACGCCGACTGACATCGAGATAGAGAGGCTTGTTATGTGCTCGCTGGGCCGGGCTGGTATGATGATGTGGGTCGTGTTGACGTTTGGATACCTCGCGTATCCCGGCGCTACACTCGCCCAGCGACGGGACGGCGGCTTCGGCCAGGGCCTCAGGTCCAAGGCGTTTGAGTCGGCACCGGGCTTCGGCGGGAGGAGGGACGGCGAGCTGCCGATGATGAACCCCGTGCCGTCCGGCGTCGGGCCGGGCAGGCGGTTCGGTCGCGGGGATGGCATGCCCGGGGGTCCTGGCGGGCCTTCGTACAACCTCAATCCGCCCTATTATCTCCCCGGCCAGACCTACGGTGGGCCCTATCCCAACCAGTCCCTCCCCAACACCGGCCAGCCCTATCAGGCCGCCGACGGCAACTGGTACTACCCGGACGGACGGCCCTACTCGACCGCTTCCGCTCCGACCGTGGCGAATCCGGGCCGCCCTTACCTGGCCACCGACGGCAACTGGTACTACCCGGACGGACGGCCTTACTCGACCGCTTCCGCTCCGACCGTGGCGGATCCGGGTCGCCCTTACCTGGCCACCGACGGCAACTGGTACTACCCGGACGGACGGCCTTACTCGACCGCTTCCGCTCCGACCGTGGCGGATCCGGGCCGCCCTTACCTGGCCGTCGACGGCAACTGGTACTACCCGGACGGACGGCCCTATTCGACCGCCGAAACGACGGCCTCTCGCCCGACAACCGCTGCGGCGGGGGTCACGCAGGCCGTGATGAACGTCCTCCCCGATTCAGGGCGGCCCACGGCGGCGACGCTGACCGCCCCGGCGACGGTCACGCCGGCCGTGAACGTCCTCCCAGATCTAGAGCGGCCCCCCGTGGTTGAGAAGAATAACATCGTCAGGACCCAGGTCTCGGCTGCCCCGCCCTCGATCCGCAACGACTTGGCCCAGGGACTGGCCCGTGCGCTCGAAGAGGGGATGGACCGGCTCGAGAACAGCCTCCGCGAGGCCCTCTTCAGCGAGGCCGACGAGGCGGCCTTCCTGGCCATCTACAAGAGGTCGTTCACCGACGACACCCCGCAGTTCCGGCTCGCCCGCAAGAACATCAAGTATCTGGACGCCGATGAGCTTCGCCAGGGCCTGATCATCGACGGGATCGTCGATGCCGGAGCCCGGGTCTATCCGGCCAAGCTCGAGCTAAGTGCCAAGTTTGGCACGTTCAAGAAGGCCGTCCTCGACGATCGATCGGTCGCTGAGTACGATCGATCGGCCAGGGGGCTGCTCAAGACCTACCAGCAGGTGGCTCAATCACCCGACTTCAATGAGCTGAAGGTCCCGGACCACGACCAGATCCAGGCTGAGTTGGTCAAGTTGCGGCACATCGTCGAGCTCCGCCAGCGGCTGGTCGAGGCAAAAGAGACGGCAACCGGGGGAATGATCACGTTGGACAAGCGGTTCCGGATCGTCTCCTATCCCGGCTTGACCAGGGATACGGTCCAGGCGATCGATTCTCAGGTTTGCCTCTGGGGGACGGGCTCGGGTATGGTCGAGGTGCGAGACGCCGAACTCTTGGACCTGGGCGTCCCCCTGCTGAATAGTGCAGCGTCGCCCCTGCCCGAGACGCCCCGGCCGCCCGCTTCCACCGGCACCGTGGTTTATAACCCGAAAAACTCACCCGTCACGGTTCACTACGTGGTCGACGGCGCCCCCTTCCAGTTGAAGCCGGGCGAATCTCGCTCGCACGAGGTCAAGGCGAACTCCCGGTTCACCTACAATCGAGGCGAGACCCTGGGCGACGCTACCTACCAGTTGATCGCGGGCACGTACAAGTTCTCGATCCAAGACCGCGCCTGGCAGGTGACGAAGGAGTCCTTCTCGGTGGTGATCGACAACTCGGCCAATAGCTATGATTTTCATTGCGAGGTGGACGGCCAGCCGCGGGTGATCCCCCCACAGAAGACGTTGGAACTGGCCAGCATCTATCCGATGTCGATCCGGTTCGACCGGGGTCATGGTCAGGGGATGGCGTGCAAGCTGATTGACGAATCCCTCAAGGTCACCGTCGGCGTCGCGCCGGGGTCGGCCGGGCTTGACCTGTTCCCCGGAACCAGCCAGGAGCTCTGCCTCCATCCCACGGCCTCCGAGCCGATCGCGTCCCAGGCGCAGCCCGGTTTGGCGATGCCACCGAAGCTCGGTCGGCAGTCGGTCTTGCCGACAGTCGACGACCTGCGATGAGCCCTCAATATTCCTTGGTGCGCCGGCCGTCCTACCGGGTCGAGGTGGTCGGTGTAGATGTTACCCTCCGCCGCGTTCAGCGCCAGGGAAATCGGTGTCAGTCATCATGCAGCCATGCTGCACCCGAAACCATGAAATAAGCTCCTGCCCCGCCTGGACTTGGCTCCGCTTCCGTGTGCGCGCGATTCATGGCTGGAATGGTTATTTCACAAGAGCTCATATTTCCAGGCGGCGATTATATAAACTGCTCCGAAAATCCGGGGCGGGATTGGGGAAGTGGCGCGACAGACCTCCCTTTCCCCGTGGGACTCGGGGGTTGCACCGCTCGTGGGGGGGGCGTGCTTCCCTGGTGCCAAACCCGGTATGATGGCACAGACATCGGCGCGCCACGTTGCCCTCGATTTTCATTATTCCGGGTGCCGCCAAGCGGCATCAGCGACAGACACCAATTTCCCCTCAAGAGGCAACACCGATTATCCCTGATACCGACTATCCCCCGCCCAGTTTGGCGGTGCTCTGGGTGGGATGGCTGGCGGCGGCGTGGGTCGTGCTGGTGGTGCTGGTCGGGTTAGTCGTGTGCGTCACCCTGTCGTTCTTGCTGCACGCTTCTCATCGCTTCGTGAAACCGGAAACCGGATCCCACTCCGCGCGGCCAGCGAGCCTAAAGCGATCGTTGCTGATTCTCTCGGGCGACTGGCCCTCAGAGCGATCGCCTGGTTCGTTCCGTCTGTCCGCCCGGCTCTCATCGGTTCAGTCGCCCCAGTCCGAATACTGGTCTGGCGCTTTGCCGTGGCTCTCCAGGATGCGGGGGGCTTTGAGCTTGGCGTCGGGGTGCTCGATCCGGTCGAGCTTGACGGTGAAGATCCAATTGTCGCCGAAGTCGTATGTCAGGGCCATCGTTTCTCCGGGCTCGAGGGGGAGAGTTCCGATCGAGACCTCGTCGGTGTAGGGGGGTTCGTTCATAGCGGGGTGATGAACCGAGACCTTCGCACCCATGCGGTTGCGGTAGGTGAACTCGTGGAGGTGGTCGTTGTCGAACTTCACCGACTTGAGGATCACTTCGACCAGGTCGTCCAGGGTCGCGCCCGCCGGCATGGCGATCAGTCGCCAGACCTTGCCCAGTGACACGCGGAAGACGAATGTGCCCTGACGAGGCTCCTGGTCGGGAAGCACCAGGTTCTTCTGCCACAAAGGGAAATAAGGCTGGAAGATCGGCTGCCAGGCCCCGAACCGAGGCAGCTCCAGTGCCCCCTCTTCCTGGTCCTTGTGTTCCAGCTCGGAGAAGTCTTCTTCCCAGCGGAGAGCCATCCGGGAGACCAGATGTGTGAAGATGGCGTCGCCGAAGGGCACGTGCCTGACGGCGGCCGGGCCCCAGGGAGTGATTGGCCGGGTCGGGCGTTCGACCTCCACGAGCCCGAACAGGTCCATCAGGGCCAGCAGATAGAACTCCCGGCCGACGCCGGAAACATAGATTTCCTGGGGCTTCTTGAGGTCGAACCGGCGGCCTTTCTCCGGGAGGGCCTGCCAGGCCTGCAAGCATATTGGCAGAAACTGATCCCAGAGGCTACTCCTTTCGCCGACCATCTCCGAGCGGCCGAAACGGAGCCAGGCCTCCAGCAGGTTGAAGTACTGCTCCGTCGGGTTGAGCTGCTCCCGCTGCACCATCATCTCCGGGTCCACGACCAGGCGGGCCCTGGCGCCTGTTTCCTCGATGCGGGTGAGCCCGGAAGCTCGGAGCAGCAGGTTCAGCCCCTGCAGGTAGGGGTGCGAACGGATTTGCGGTCGCTTCAGATCAAGGTGAAGGGGGCGGCTCAAGCGCCGGTCCAGCTCACCGATCAACTTCATCGGGAGCAGGTTGTATTTCCCCTGCGCCTCGACCCCTTCAGGCCCCACGTGATCAAGGAGCGTGCGGAAGTCGCGTAACACCGTACCGGGCTGGTCCGGGGAGATCACCTGGTTTCGGAGGCATTGCTCCTGGGAGGTCGTGAGCTTGGGTTTCTTCATCGTCGTTCCCTTTTCTGGCAGAGGTGGCTGAAACCAGCCTTGGCTCCAACCTACGAAGGCTGCGGCAGCGCACCGCAACATTCTCGAATCGCGGGCACGGGGCCGATCAAGGCTGGCACTTCGACTGCTAGAATAGACGCCGGGGCCATCTTGAATCCATCAGCCGTCCCGGAGATCGCCAACCATGCGAATCGACAACGATCCCAAGCTCGACTTCGACGACGTGCTGATCCGTCCCAAACGATCCGAAGCGCCCAGCCGGGCGAGTATCGTCCTGCAACGCGAGTATAGGTTTCTCAACAGTGGAGCGACCTGGAAGGGAATCCCCATTGTCGCGTCCAACATGGACACCGTCGGGACGATGGCCATGGCAGAGGCACTCGGTCCTGAGCTGATGACCTGCTTGCACAAACACTATCCCGAGGGACGGCTGGTCGATTTCTTCAAGAACACCGTGCATCGAGCCAGCACGTTCTTCACCCTGGGAATCAAGGATGAAGAGTTCGAAAAGCTGAGGACGGTCAAGACGAAGGTGGATCTCCGTCTCGTGTGTGTCGATGCGGCCAACGGATACACCAAGTACTTCGTGGAGCGAGTCAAGCGGATCAGGGAAACGTTCCCGCAACTGACCATCATGGCGGGAAATGTCGCCACGCCGGATATGGTGCAGGAGCTTTTGATTTCTGGAGCTGCCGACATCGTGAAGATCGGAATTGGTCCCGGCAGCGTCTGCACGACCCGCTTGATGACCGGCGTGGGGTACCCCCAGCTCTCGGCGATCATCGAGTGCGCTGATGCGGCTCACGGCTTGCGGGGTCACGTTTGTGCCGATGGCGGCTGCCGTTCGCCCGGCGACGTGGTCAAGGCGTTCGCCGCCGGTGCCGACTTCGTGATGCTCGGAGGCATGCTCGCCGGGGTTGACGAGTGCGAGGGGGAATGGGTCGAGGAGGAGGGGAAGCGGGTCGCATTGTCGTTCTACGGGATGTCCAGTCGAAAGGCGCTGGACAGGTACTCCGGAGGTCGCAGGGATTATCGAGCCTGCGAGGGAAGGGAGATCGAGGTTCTATACAAGGGCCCGGTCAAGGAGACGATCCAGGAAATCACTGGGGGGATCCGCAGCGCCTGCGCCTATGTCGGGGCCACCCGGCTCAAAGACCTCTCAAAATGCACCACGTTTGTGATCTGCAGTCGACCGGCTGGCAAAGACTGAAAGCACGACACGCGATCCATGCCAGACCGAGGTCACGTATGATGTTTCTTGGGCGGGACGACCTGGAGACCGAAGACGCGGCTGGCGTGGCTGACGTGGCCGACTTCATCGACGGCTCGGACCGCCAGGTGGTATTTGCCGACGGCCAGCGGCGTCGTGATGTGCAGCGCGTACTGGCCGTTCTTCGCCACGATGGCCGTGCCGATGACTTGGCCGGTGGCAACGTTCACCATCTGGATGGTCGTGCCGTATTCGTAGCTGCCGACATACGTCGGAGCGTAGAGGGGCGTGATCGCGACACGTTTATTCTGCTGATGGCCTGTGCCTTTGGTGATCGTGGGTGCTCGAGGCGCGGGCATCTGCTGGCCGAGCACCAGTGCGAGCTGAAGGATATAGGCGTTATCGTTGGTGGCCAGGAACGTCGGGCTGATGCTGGCCGTATCGACCTGGCTTACAAGCTGATTCACACCCGACACCACGTTCGTCAGGCCGGGGTTCGGTGTATCGGTCGCGATCAAAATCGTACTGAACATATGGTTGAGCATCAGGACGTTGCCAGCGCTGAGCGAGGTGTTGTGGACGATATTGCGCATCTCCAGGTTGTAGTTGGTCAGCCCCCTGGGCGGAGCAGGGTTGATCTGGGACATGATCTCGTTCAGACCAAGCTGGATCTGGTTGATCGTTATGGGGGGCAGGGTCCGGTCAGGCTGCAACGCACGGAGATTGGTTGGCATCTTCTGGATCCGCAGCTCTTTCTGCGGGAAGGTGATGGGCAGGGTCTGGGTCGTGTTCGAGCCAGAGCCCAGGAAGCTGAAGCCGCTGCCGGTGGTGGCAAGCATCATGCGGACTTCCAGTCCTTCGGGCGCGGGAACAAAACGGCGGCGGTCCATCGCGCGGATCTCCTTGGGGGGAGAACAGGGAAATCTTCGAGAAAGCGAGGCTTTTGACGAGCCGCGGCTCATCACGTCCGGTGCCTGCGTCGCAATCCCGAACATATTGAAGGACAAAGCCTTGGAGCTCCGGGCAGGCCCGGCGATCCCGATCAGACCGAGGATGAAGGATCTTCCCGGAGACTTGATGCCGGGATGGTCCGTCGCTCGTTCTCATTGACGTGCCGATACGGTCCCCTGGTGAGGACTGGTGTTCTCTTACCACAATGCAGGACCTCTGGCTAGTGCGGGTTTGGTTCGCCAAGGAAAGTTCGAAGGATCGGCGTTCCGCGGCCCGAAGGTCCCATTTTGTCGCTCCTTCCCTCTGTTCCTGGGTATTGAAGACGCTGGCGCTCGAAAGTCGCTGTACCCGGAGCATGATCCGGCAATTCGAGCGATGACATGGCTTGCGAGGATTCCGGCCTGTTACGCAATCAGACTGATGATTCCTTGAAGCCCGGCACGTATGATGGTCGGATCGACTCAATGTCACGGCCCGCCTCTCCCGGCCTTGCTTCCCGCACCGTCGAGGCTCTCGCCCCGCGAAGCTCGCTGCTCCATCCAACTCTGGAGGCCCGCATTCATGCCTATTCGGTTCAAAAAATTGCTATGGATTGCTCTTTCCGGTTCCCTGCTCCCCCTCGCGCTCCGCGCCCAGGAACCACCACCCAGCAAGCCCGCATCGAACGAGGCGACAAAACCCGCGACCAAGGAGGCCGCCAAGGCCGAGGCGAAGGCAGAGCCTGTCAGGGCTCTCACCGACCCGATCGATCGGATCAAGGACGAGGGACTGAACCGGTCGCAGCTCATGGCGACGCTTTCCTACCTGACTGACGTGATCGGCCCACGGCTGACGGGATCACCCAACCTCAAGCGGGCCAATGAGTGGACCTGTCAGACCCTGACCAAGTGGGGTCTGGCCAACGCCCACCTTGCGGCCTGGGGACCGTTCGGCAAGGGCTGGACGCTCAAGCGGTTCTCGGCCCAGGTCATCGAGCCGCAGTGCATTCCGCTGATCGCGTTCCCCAAGGCGTGGTCCCCCTCCACCGATGGCGCGCTCGCGGCGCAGGTCGTCTACTTTGACGCCAAGTCCGAGGCCGATTTTGCAAAGTTCCAGGGGAAGGTCAAGGGAGCCATCGTGCTCACCGGACCACCGCGCGAGGTTTCCGCCGGGTTCGAGCCGCTGGCCAACCGCAGAACCGATAAAGAGTTGCTCGACCTGGCCGACGCCGGCGAGCCGTCGCCGGCTCGCTTCGGCATGGGGGGGCAACCCGGCAACCGGAATCCGAACCAGAACCCCAATCGGGGCGGTCCGCGGGACTGTGCTTGTGGCGGGGGTCCAGACGCGAACTCACCGGGTGCGAATGCTCCGGGTGCCCCGGCGCCGGCTGGCGGCGGCCCGGCCGGTGCGCAGCCGTCGTCGCGGCGGAATCGGTTCAGCCCCGAGATGCGGGCACAGATGGAACTCGCTCCCAAGAAGATGAAGTTCCTGGCCGATGAGGGAGCCGCGCTCCTGGTGGACTGCAGTACCAGAGGCGATGGCGGCACGCTCTTCGTTCAGGATGCCAGCATTCCGGGAGCTGACGGGTTTCCCGTGCCGGGCCAGGCACCGCCGGCCAGGCGGGTTTCGCCCTGGGACAAGAATGCGCCCAAGATCCCACCCCAGATCGTCGTCGCCAAGGAGCATTACAACCGCCTGGTACGCATGATCGAACAGGGCGAGAAGCTCAAGATGGTCGTGGACATCGCGGCGCAATTCCACGATGACGACCTCATGGCCTACAACACCATCGCCGAAATTCCCGGCTCGGACCTGAAGGACGAGGTTGTCATGCTCGGTGGCCACCTCGACTCCTGGCACAGCGGGACGGGCGCCACCGACAATGCGGCCGGGGTGTCCGTGGCGATGGAAGCAGTCCGCATCCTCAAGGCGCTGGACCTCAAGCCGCGGCGGACGATCCGCATCGGACTGTGGACCGGCGAGGAGCAAGGGCTCTTTGGCTCACGCGCCTACGTGGCGCAGCATTTCGGTAAGGCCAATCATTCCATGGCCGCGATGATGGGCACCCCCGAAGCATCTGCGGAGAAGAAGGACGCGAGCAACGGAAAACCGAGCTCCTCGGAGCCCAAGCCCGAGTACGCCAAGTTCTCGGCCTATTTCAACCTCGATAACGGAACCGGCAAGATTCGCGGAGTCTACATGCAGGGTAACGAGGCCGTCCGGCCGATTTTCCGCAAGTGGCTCCAGCCGTTCCGCGAGCTGGGCGCCTCGACCTTGACCCTCAACAATGCCGGCGGCACCGACCATCAGTCGTTTGACGGCGTCGGACTGCCGGGATTCCAGTTCATCCAGGATGAGATCCACTACAACACGAGGACCCACCACTCCAACCAGGACGTCTACGATCAGATTCAGGCCGACGACATGAAGCAGGCCGCGGTCATCCTGGCCTCTTTCGTCTACAACACCGCGATGCGCGACGAGAAGCTGCCCAGGAAGGCGGAATCGCGCGGGTCTCGGTAAGTGAGCAACACAAAGTGCGGCCGCGTGGACGATTCGGACCGTTCGCGCGGCCGTTCTCTGCCCCCGCGTCTCGGCTCAGTCAGGCATGGGATAGCGCCGATCCAGATCGGCCAGGAAACGATGGATCTGCCGGGTACCCGTGCGGTGCATTTTCGGGAACCGCTTCTGGAAGCAGGTTTCGAGCCTCGTGAACAGGCGCGGCCAGAGCGTCACGGCGCCCAGCAGCAGGAACGGAGTGCCGACTGGCCCGGGGAGCAAGATGCCGCCCACGCCCGCGACAATCAGTAACACTCCCACTTCCCTCGGCAGCACGCCGATCAACTCCGATTGGTCGTCGTTCCACGCCGGTGCCAGCGTGCGTGCGTTATTCGCCGCCATGGTCGATCCCCCTTCGAGCGCCCGTTCCGGCTTGATGGATGAATTCCCATTGCCGCGGACAATGGAACCTTGTTGAACCCGATTGCCAGGATTCCTCATGATCAGACTTCATGGATCCCTGCGAACCTTGAACCGTAGCCGGCGATTGCCTGCGGCCACTGGCTCCGGGGCGCTGGCATCGAAGACGACTGGGGCTTGATCGAGCACCCGTTCGAGCGAGTGGGCCGACTCATCCACGGCGTCTTCCGCCGGCTTGGCACTCCCGTCCGGCCACCACCACTTGGTCGTCAGGCAAAGCACCACAATACTGATCCGGAGAGTCCAGGCGGCCCAGCGCGGGTAGGCGACGGCGACCCCCTGGCCCATTCTCGTTCTGTAAAGAATCTCGAAGTCCTGGACCATCAAGTCGGCGGCGGTGAGCGCGAGCACGGCCGCGCCGAGATACGCAATCCAGTGATAGCGGCTCATGATTTCCATGATCACCGCGCTCAAGAGCAGCAGCATGGAGATCGACAGGAAGAGGCCGAGGATGATGCGGACGGGGTCGGACTGGCTGGCTCCCGCGATGGCCACAACATTGTCGAGGCTCATGATTAAGTCGGCCATGGCGATCCGCGTGATGGCCTTGAACAGCGAGGTTGGCGGCGGCCTGGTCAGGCCGGTCGAGTCGTCGTGCTCCTGGATCAGCTTGCAGGCAATCCAGGCGAGCAGGACAGCACCGGCGAACCGGAGGCCGGGAAAGAGCAGCAGGTGGGCGACAACCAGCGTGAGCGCCACGCGCATCACGATCGCCATTCCGCAACCCCAGAGCATCGCCTTGCGCCGTTGCCGGGCCGGCAGGAGGTGGGCAGCCAGCCCGATGACGACCGCGTTGTCGCCCGAAAGCACCAGGTCAAAGAGGATAATCTTGAGGATCGAACCCAGATAATCAAGCGTCATGGACAATACCTGAGTTCCCGCAAGGGGCTGGCATTCGTGGATCCACTTCGACCCGGTCGGGAATTCGCCGAACCGCCTCGTCGTTTTCCGCCACGCTCATCGAATCATGGTGCCGGCCGGCCGAGCAACTGATCGACCCGGCGACTGGCAGCCTCTGCGCCGTCGATGAGACCCCGCACCGCCGCGTTTTCGCGGGGAATCGCCTGCGCCACGAAGGCCGCGGGGAAGACCAGGCCGTAGGAGACCGTGTATGTGGTGTTGTAGACGGCCCGCGCCAGGATCACCCCGCTGGCCGGCCACGCCCTCGCGACCGCTGCTTTCGCATCAGCCGCTCCCTGGCGAACTGCCTGAACCGCGACTTCGACGGTGCCCGATCCGGTTGAAAACGATTCAGCGCTCACTGCAGTCGCGGCATCGGCCATTGTTCTGCTCCCGCTCGGAACCATGTTGCAACCTGCAGGTCGATCACCCGGTCCTCGATGACTGGCGTAAAGCCCAAGTCTATCCGGCAGCTTGCCGAATTCAAACAGGAAGTTCGCCCCTTGCGTGGAACGCGAGAGTTCAGCCAGTATCAAGGACAGAAACTCAGCCTGACGGCTGTCATTGTCAGCGCAGCTCAGTGCATGGTCTGATAGCTTGGTTCTCTCTCCGGATAAGTCGACTCCGCGGTGAAGCCGGCGCGTCTCCCGAGGATTCCGCCGATCTGTCCCGCCAGGTCAACAAGCTGGACATGGTCGAGTTCCTGCGACAAACCCACGGAATCCGCGGCGCCCTCGCGGAGTTCAAGGTCGACGAGTCCGGGTGCGTGGTTACCTTCAAGGGCCCGGGCTACGCCGCCGATGCGTTCATCGACCGAGACTCAGGCCGCTACACGTTGACCCAGTCGTTCCATGGGGTCATCGCCGTCCTCAATGACCTGCACAAGGGCCGCGACACCGGCCTGGCCTGGTCTATTCTCATTGACGCCTCGGCCATCGTGCTGACATTCATCTCGCTGACCGGACTGGTGTTGCTCTTTTACCTCAAGCTGCGCTGGATTCCAGGCCTGGTTGTTGCGATCTTCGGCACCATCATCGTGCTGGCGCTCTTCCTGCTGGGGGTGCCCTGACGATCATCGAATGCTGCGCCTGATCGAAACATTGGCCTGGCAATCGGATCGAACCCTCAGCATCGTGACTCTTTTCGAGCAGACGTCTCCTACCTTGCCCATCATGGCCCCATGATAAAGAAGCAGCACAATGCCCATTCTGCGACAGATTGCCCAGCTCGGCCACCCCGTCCTTCGCACGCTCGCCGCTCCGGTGGAGTGCCCCGCCTCGGTCGAGGTGCGGACACTGATCGACGACATGCTTGCGACGCTGCGCGAGGCTGATGGCGTGGGCATCGCGGCGCCGCAGGTTTATGAACCGGTTGCCCTCTTCATCGTGGCCTCGCGCCCCAGCCCCCGCTATCCCGAGGCGCCGACGAGGGAGCCCGAGGTCGTGATCAACCCTGAGATCCTGGAGCGATCCGAGGACATGATCAAAGGTTGGGAAGGCTGCCTGAGCATCCCCGGAATCCGTGGCGAGGTCCCCCGTCATCGCCGCATCCGGGCCCGCTACCAGACCGCCGGAGGCCAGCAGATCGAACGCGAGTTCACAGACTTCGTCGCCCGTATCTTCCAGCACGAGGACGATCACCTCCGTGGCATCGTGTTCCTCGACCGGCTCGAAAGCACGCGAGACATCGTCACCGACAGGGAATACCAGAAGCTGCTCAAAGGGTAATGATACTTACCTGGAAAGGGAACGACTCGTTTGTTTTCTTGTTGGATATTACCCCGGCAAGGAAGTAGGTCAGGCTTTCCAGCCTGACAAGGTTCAGAGTCAGGCTGGAAAGCCTGACCTACCATGCGTTTCTTTCGTGCCGGGGTAATAATCCATGAGCTGACGAGGCGTTCTGAAAGTACAATGATAGA
>Ga0208696_1000767_pt1 | contig 20406 bp, 18 predicted proteins | sample Sb_taG_9_FD_187711 | JGI IMG/M metagenome (GOLD analysis project Ga0208696, IMG submission 187711) | Peat soil microbial communities from Weissenstadt, Germany - Sb_50d_b_LC metaG (SPAdes) (version 2) | ecosystem: Environmental > Terrestrial > Soil > Wetlands > Peat | place: Germany... | reverse complement strand
GTGCGCTCGCACCCGGTCAGGTTAGCCGCGGGTGATGGTGATCACGGTCCACGCGCCCAGGTGGATGCGGTCGCCGTCCCGCAATGGCACCTCTTCGCCTGGTGGGACGTCTTTACCGTTGACCATGATGCCGTTCGGCGAGCCAGGATCGACGACGGACCAGTTTCGGTCTGGCCCGGCGATCAGCACGGCGTGCAGCCGCGACACCCCCGGATCGGTGGGCGGGCCGGTCAGGTCGATCTCCGGCTCAATGCGGCGAGACACGCTGCGCCGCCCGATGCGGACCTCGGTCCCGGAGAGCCGGAACCGCCGTTCGGGGACGTGGGCTGGAAAGCTGATCGACGCGGCGTCCTGATCGCTCACCGCCCGCACACTGTCGTAGTAGGCACGATCCGCGGCCACCACTGCCGTCCAGGTTCCTGCCGCGGCCGGCGGGGGTGTTCCGGCTGGCAGCTGCGGCGCGGGTGAGTCCGGCGGAACCGTCAGCGGTAGTGTCGCTGCGGCTCGCGATGCCACGGGCGTTGCGGGCATCTCGCCGTCAGGGATGGCCGCTCCCCGCCCGTCGGCGCCGGCCGGCACCGCGGTCACGGTGCGTTGGCCACCCGGTCCGGCAGTCGCGACGACGGATGCCTGGGTAGGTGGACGGGCCGGCCCAGAGGAATCGTAAGGCTCAACGCCGAGCGCCTCCCGCAGCGCGTCGGCGAAGGCGCCGCAACTGCCGTACCGGTCTTCCGGCGCCTTCGCCAGCCCCCTGGCCAGCACCTGGTCCACGGCAGCCGGCAGGTCCGGTCGCACCGAGGTCAGCCGTGGCGGCGGCGCGAACAGATGCGCGTAAAGCGCCGCCATCGGCTCTTCGCGCTCGAATGGCCGCGAGCCACTCAGCAGCGTGTACGCCACGCACGCGAGAGCGTACTGATCCGCGCGACCGTCCACGGGCCGGCCGTTGATCTGCTCCGGCGCCGCGTAGTCAGGGGTGCCCAGGAACTGCCCGGCCCTGGTCGGCCCGCCCAGCGACCATACGCCCCTGGCCAGCCCGAAATCCGACAGGTACACGTGCTCCGGCCGGCCAGGACCCACGTCCACCAGCATGTTCGCGGGCTTGACGTCACGGTGTACCAACCCGGCACCATGCGCGGCATCTAGCGCCGACGCTACCGGGGAGATGAACGCGGCCGCCCGCCGCGACCGCAGACTGCCCTCCCGCCCCACCACCACCCGCAGGTCATCGCCAGCCACGAAACGCATCGCGATGAACAGGACGCCGCCCGCCTCGCCGGCCTCGTAAAGCGGGATGATGTGCGGATGGTCCACCGCTGCGACCGCCCGCGCCTCCCGCGCAAACCGTCGATGGACCCCCTCATCCCCTGTCAGCAGCTTCAGCGCCACCACCCGGCCCAGCCGCTCGTCACGCGCGCGGAAAACCGCCGCCGTCCCGCCCACGCCGACCAGTCTCTCCAACAGATACCCAGCCACCCGGGAACCAGGAGCAAGCCCGGTCAGCAAACCACCTAGCTGCGCAGGGGAATCTGCGGCCACCATCCCTCCTCCCGGCAGCTATCACACTCATCCTAGTTTGACAGCAGGCCCGGCCGGCACGCCCGCCTCGGCTGGGTCCGTTAGAGTGCGCCAGGGCTCGGTGGGCTCCCTTTCCGCCCTGCACCACGGACTGACCGGGGGACTGCCAGATGGAACCTGCCGCAACGATGTCCGCTCCGCCGGCATCCACGCTCGAGCGCGAGCCGGCGGCAGTGCGGGCGCGCCGCTTGGCCGCCGCGCGCCGGCGGGCCACCGCTCTGCTCGCGGGGGTAACGGTTCTGTTCGTGGCCGTGACTGCGGTCGGCGTCCACGGGACCCTCCTCGGCTACGTGCAGGCCGGCGCCGAGGCGGCCATGGTCGGAGGCGTCGCCGACTGGTTCGCGGTGACGGCCCTCTTCCGCCGTCCCCTGGGCCTGCCGATACCGCATACCGCGCTGCTCGTCGAGCGCAAAGATCAGTTCGCCGCCACTCTCGGCCAGTTCGTCCAGGAGAACTTCCTCAACGCCGATGTTCTTGCCGAGCGGATCCGCTCGGCTCGCCTCGTTCCCCGCCTGGCCGCCTGGCTGGCCGACGAGGCCAACGCCGCCCGTTTCGCCGGTCACGCCGCGGATCTGGCGGTCACGGTGGCCGAGGCCCTCCGCGATGAGGATGTCCAGCGCGTGCTCACCGCCGAACTGACCCGGGCGGTAGATGCCGTCGAGGTGGCGCCGCTGGCTGGGCAAGCCCTGCGGGTCATCATCGCGGGAGGCCACCATGCCGAGCTATTCAACATCATCCTGTCCGGCGCCGACCGCTATCTCGCCGACCATTACGCGGAGCTTCGTGAGCTGTTCCAGGCCGAGTCACCCCGCTGGGTGCCTGACGCGGTTTACCGGCGGGTCTTCGACCGCCTGTACACCCGCCTGCGCCAGCGGCTGGTGGCGATGGCCGCCGATCCCGACGACGAGGCCCGGCATCAGTTCGAGGAGTGGATCGCCGGGCTCCCCGACCGCCTCGAGACATCTCCGGAGCTGCGCGAGCGCGGGGAGCGCGTCAAGCGCGATGTCCTGGGAAGCGCCGTGCTACGGGACTGGTCCTCGTCGCTGTGGCAGAAGGCCAAGGACGCATTGCGTACCCAGGCGGCCGACCCAGAATCTGAGCTGCGCCGTCGGCTGGCCGATGCGCTGGCATCGGCCGGTCGCCGCCTCGCGTCAGACCGCCGTCTCCATGAGGGCCTCGAGCGTGTGGTCGAGTCAGGAGCCAGGGCACTCGCGGATCAGTTCCACGACGAGCTCGCAGGCCTTGTCACGGGGACTATCGAGCGGTGGGACGCCGCCGAGACGTCCAGCCAGCTGGAACTGCTCCTAGGCCGCGATCTGCAGTTCATCCGCATCAACGGCACGGTGGTAGGGGCGGGCGTGGGGCTGGCCTTGCACGCCATAGCCCTCGCTCTGGCCTGATGGTGGTGCCGCTGCCGGCGAGTCGGCTTGCCAGCCTGGGTGCCGGATCGCTCCGATACCGTGCACCTATGACATCTTCGACGTCTGACACATCGATCACGGCAGGCGACGTCGCGGGGGTCATCCTCCGCGCTGCCCTGGCCGGGACGATGATCGCGCATGGCGTGCGGCACGCACGCACACTGGAAGGCACGGCAGGCTGGTTCGGCTCGATCGGCTTCGACAAGCCGGAATTGCAGGCCAAGGCGAGCGCGGCCGTCGAGATCGGCAGCGGGGCGGCACTGGCACTCGGCCTGGCGACGCCGCTCAGCGCGTCCGCCGTCGTCGGGACCATGAGTGTGGCCTATATGTCCGTGCACCGGCCCAACGGCTATTTCGTCATCAAGGAAGGCTGGGAGTACGTCGGCTTCATCAGTGCCGCGAGCCTCGCTGCCTCTGCCCTCGGAGGCGGGCGGCTGAGCGTCGACCGGCTGCTGGGCCTGCACACGGCCGGCACGCCGTTGACGCGCGCGGCCGTCACCGCGGCTGTCGGTGTGGCCGGCGCCGCGGTACAGCTGGCGCTGTTCTGGCGCAGCCCCGGGCGCGCCTCGCGCCAGGGAGCCTAGGCGTGTAGGCGCCCAGATCCCGGCCCAGCTTGCCGCGACCGCGACACGGCATTTCGCCGATGTTGCCCCGGCGAAGCTTCCTGGAGATCGCCGGAAGCGCTTGCAGGCCGAGCCGGCGCGTTAGCGGGTACCTGTGATGTAGTCGGTCAATGCGGCTCGCTCGGTCTCGAGCTCGTCGATACGGTTCTTCACTACGTCGCCGATGCTCACGATCCCGCGCAAGGTGCCGTCAGCCACGACCGGTGCGTGCCTCACCCGGTGCTCGGTCATCATGCGCATGACGTCCTCAAGCGAGGTCTGTGGCGTGACCGTGCGCACCTCGGCCGTGTAGATAGCCGTGACCTCCTCAGACATCACCGCGGCGCCTCGCTTAGCCAGCGCACGGACGATGTCCCGCTCACTGACGATCCCGTCAACCGAGGTGCCGTCGTGAGAGACGACGACGGCACCGATCCGGTGTTCGGCGAGCACCGCGAGAAGGCCCCGCACCCTCGTGTCCGGGGTGATGGTAACGACCTGCGTGCCCTTGACACGAAGTACATCGCTGATACGCATTCGGTCCTCCCAGGCACCGGTGCGGGATTGATCGTGTGCCGTCGGCGCCCCTCCAGGCTATTACTTTGGCCTGCGGTTGCCAGGTGGGTGACCGGCGGGAGATCCCAGGTCACTGGCCGGGGTCGGTATGGCGACCCGCAGAACAGCGGGCGCGCCGAGGTTAATGAGGAGCGCCGGATCGCCAGCACTGCCAGTGTGCCCGCGCTCCCGGTCCCCGATTGATGCTCCCCTGTAACGGAACTTGACTAGCGTAAATCGCGCCACATTTGATTCCTATTACTTCGACTCCTGTGATGAGATGAACGAGCGGGAACGTGTCCGGCTCGAGCGAATGTCGACAGGGCTTTAGCTGTCATTTACTCTGGTAATCAGGCGTAATTCAGGCCAGTGTCTACCGTTGCGGGGGTAGCAGTGGAGTCAGATGATGCTTTCCAGGAGTTCGGCCGGGAGATCGCAAGCGACCCAATCAGTGTTCTGCTGGCGAAGTGGCGCCGGGACGCTTTCATCGCGGACCTGGAACGGCTACCCGATGTCGCCGAGGTGATCCCGTCGGGCAGCCTCGCCCGCGGCACTCAGATCGGGCCTGTTCATGACGTTGACCTGATTGTCGTGTTCAACTCATCAGAACATTCGGACTACGGTCACGGAAGTGAATCCGCCCAGGCGGCAATGGATCATCTGGAAAGGAGCCTGCTGGAGGCGCGGCACCCGTGGCAAGGCGCCGAACGTAGCTTGCTGACGGAGACCGAGCAGCGCAGGCACGTGGTGACGTGCTCCGGCGTCTCAACCGGCCCGTTCGAGGACATCATCCCCTCGGCCCCGCCGGTGGATGTGATGCCCGCTGTCCGGAAGGACGGGCATCTGCGGGTCCCCGAGGACGGGGACAGCTGGATCGACGTCGACCCCGAGAAGTTCATGCGTCTGGTCGAGGAGCGGCAGCGTGAATGGAAGTACTTCACGGAAGTAATCAAGATGGTCAAGGCCTGGGCCGAGCACAATCATCTGGACATCAAGAACCTCGCGGTCGAGGTGATGGTACTCAAATACTGCCCGCGGCCGCGCTTTTTCCAGACCCTCGCGTGCGGTGAGGCGCTCGCCCAGTTCTTCGAGAACGCCGCGAGGGCACACATCACCAGCCTCAAGGACCCGGCCGGATGGTGCGGCGAAATCGACCCGGGCATGAACTATACGGCGCTGCAAAGTGCCCTGGGAAAGGCCGCGGGACTGGCCCGTCAGGCGATGAACGCCGAGTATGCCCTGGTGAGCTGGTTTTACGCGGCCGAAGGCGTCCCCGACCCCGACGACTTGTGGGGAAAGCTGTTCGGGCGCAAATACCCGAAGGCCAAGGAGCGGTTCTGGCACGCGCAGGTGTATGAGCCGTGGTTCCTGCGAGGCCAGGCGGAACGGGCAGCACAGGCCAGCTGGGATGGCCCGGAAGCGACGCGTCCCGGCCCGCCAAGGCCGGACGGGCCAGATAACCCGGATCCGACGGGGCCGGACGGGCCGGATAAACCACCGCCGGACGGACCTGGCGGCCGGGGGCCACGGGGGCCCGAGCCACCCGGTGGCGGAGCGGCGCCTGGCCCGGGCACGCGCGGATCGCCCCAGGCCCCTCGCCACCAACCGCCTGGTCCGCGGCAGGAACCGACGACCACGCCAGACGGGCCGAGTACCGGCCCATGGCCGGAGGTCTTCGGGCCGGGTGTCGTACCGGTCACCGTCCCGCTCACCTTCGGATGAGCGCGGCGCCATCAGGCCCGCTGTCGGCAGGACAGGAGCAGGCGCTTAAGTCGCTCGACAATATCGCCCGGCGGAGTCGCGGCGCGCTGACTGTGGACCTGAACTATGACCGGCACCCGGATGTTCTGTATGTCCGGAGCTACCTCTCGTCGGCCAGCCTGGCCTCCTCCAAACAGGGGATCACGCTCGAGGAATGGGAACCGATCGACCTTCAGATCTACGATGATTTCCCATACGTGCCGCCGATTGCCTCGGCCGGCCGCGACAATTTTCCGGAATTGCCCCATCAGCCCAGGGGCTCCGGTTTCTGTGTCCGTGTCACGCCTAACAACTGGGATCCCGGAGCCGGGATGCCCGGGTTCATGCAGGCGGTCATCGGCGTTTATCAGCGTATTGCCCTCGGCACTCTGGAAGGGCACTTGCAGCCTTGGCGGCCGCCGGGTGGTTATCCTGAGGAAGGCTGCGTTGTGGTCAGAGCGGACCTGCCGGCCGCCGGACGTACCGAGGCAGGGACTTTCCTCCGGTGGGCGGCCGGTACGCGAGCTGACGGCAACCGCATCGATATCGTCGAATGGCTCGACTTCAGTGATGCCGACGGCCCGGTCGAGGACCTGACCCAGGTTCTGGGCCGGGAACTTGCGCGGATTCGTGCGCAAGCAGCCGACGCCTTCCTAGTACCGGCGGTTATCACCGCCACGCCGATTGCCCTTGAGTACTCTGACTCCTGGCTGGATCTGCTGTTCCGGATGAAGGAGCAAGGAGTCGACCGCGAGCAGATCCTCGCGCATCTCGCTTGCGCCATGTCGGTCAACCGGAACTCTGGCGACCGGCAGCAGTCCGGGGAAGGGAATCCGTCCGGGGAAGAGGACGAGGAAGAGAAGCCAGGTGTACTGCTCTTCCGCGTGGCCGCGGACACTCCCTCTGCCGAAGCGGACCCAGATGCCCGGTTCGCGGCAGCGAAATTGGCGCCGGCTGAGGTCGACATCATCTCGTATGTATGTTCGGAGCTAAGCAACGACGAATCGCTGGAACAGATACGGGAAGAGTTGCTGGCACGCGCCCCTGTCTCTTGGGTACAGGTCTACGACGGCCGCCCTGAATCGGTACGGCGGAGGGCGACCGGGCGGCCGGTGGAGAAACTGGCCGGGACCAGCATCCTGGTTCTGGGCTGCGGCGCCCTAGGGGCGCCGATCGCCGAACACTGCGTGCGGGCCGGCGCGGCTCACGTGCATCTCGTAGACTCGGCCGCGGTGAACCCGGGCATCTTGGTGCGGCAACCTTACGAAGACGCGGACATCGGAAAGCTCAAGAGTGACGTACTCGCCCGCCGCCTCCTCCGAATCAGCCCGGGTACCGAGGTAACCGCGTCGGCCGCCGACATTCTTTCCTCCGAGATTCTCAAGGCGGAGCGCCTAGCTCAGTACCATCTGGTCATCGACGCGACTGCGAATCGCTCGGTAGCGGCCAAAATTGAACGGTCGCAGCGGGATAAGCACGACGGGTGGCCGACGCTGGTTACCGTCGCGATCAGTCAGCGAGCGACGCGGGGAGTCGCCGCGGTGACCCCAGGCGGTACCGTCGGGGCCGGAATTGACCTGCTGCGCAGGCTGGGGCTCAAAACCTGCGGGAATAGCGCGCTGAGGGACGTCTATACAGAGTTTTTCCCGCCGCGCGCCCAGCGGGTGAACTTCCGGCCGGAACCTGGCTGTTCAGACACTACTTTCATCGGCTCGACCACCGACGTCGGCGCTCTTGCGGCCCAGCTTCTGGACAGTGCTCTCGCCCGCCTGGGCCCGTTGTCCGGTGCGGCCGATACCGGGCTGGCACAGCGATCGCTGAGCATCGTGCGCGTCGGATGCGGCGACGAACAGAAACCGGGCCGCGTCGTGCTCGACCTGGCCCATGACCGCATTGTGATGGACCACCGCGGCGTGTACGAGATACGACTCGACGAGAGCGCAATGGAAGCCATCCGCGGGCACATCAGAGCGTCGGCGAACGGTACCAGGCCGGGCGCGGGCCACACCGGTGGCCTCCTGCTCGGCCAGTTCGATGATGCCTGCCAGATCGCCTGGGTGTCGGAAGCAACAGGACTGCCTCCCGATAGCACCGCAAATCCGCTGCGGATAAGACTGGACGTACCGGACGTCCGCGACCGCTTGCACGACCGCGACAGCCGTACCGGAGGGATGCTCACCCTGATCGGTTTCTGGCACACCCATCTGGGCGGCTCAGTCATCCCCAGCTACGTCGACCAGAAAACCATGCGGGACCTCGTCGGCAGCCCAGGGTGGCATTCAGCGAAGATGCTGCTCCTTATCCTGGGCGTGCCCGAGGACGGATCCGTCGGCGAGCTGCCGTCGCCGTGGGCGCCGGGTATTCACGCGGAAGTCTTCGCTATCTGACCCGCGTTCGCGAAGGGTGCCACTTCGCGCTGAAGCAGGAGATGATCGGCGACGTGGGCCAAGCGGAGCAGGAAGAACCCGGCACCCCCGCCGTGCTGCGCGACCGGGCAGCCGCGGTGCTCCACGGCAACGACGCGGGCAGCTGGACGAAGGCGTCACCGCATCTGTACCCGCACCAGTGGAGCTGGGACAGCGCTTTCAACGCAATCGGATGGGCGCACCTGGACGTCCGGCGGGCCATGGCGGAGCTCGAGGAGCTGTTCGCGGCGCAGTGGTCGACGGGCATGGTGCCGCACATCGTGTTCCGGGCGGGCCCGGACGAGCCTTACTTTCCCGGGCCGGAGTGGTGGGACTGCGCCATCGCGCCGGCGGCGCCAGCGCTCCCGGTACAGACGACCGGGATCTGCCAGCCACCGGTGCATGCCCTGGCGCTGCAGCGGATCTGGCAGCTGACGCCGGAAGCGCAGCGGCCGGAGATCCGCGCGCGCTTGCAGGCGCTCTATCCGCGGCTGGTCAGATGGCATCGCTATCTCGCCACGCAGCGCGACCCCGAGGGATCGGGACTGGTCACCGTCTACCACCCATGGGAGGGCACGGACAACTCCCCGCGCTGGGACCGCGCCCTGGCGCGCATCGAGGCGGCCAAGCCCGGCCCGTATACCCGCCTGGACACCAGTCAGGTAGGAGATCCGTCGCAGCGGCCCACCGACTGGGACTACGACCGGTACCTCTGGCTGGTCGGCCTGCTGAGGAAATACCGGTACGACGACGCGCAGATCTACCGCCAGTACCCGTTCCTGATCAAGGACGTGTTCTTCAGCGCCGTCCTCGTCGCGGCGAACACCGCGCTCCTCGACCTGGCCGGCGTGGCCGGGGCCAGCGACGGGGACCGCGGGCAGCTGGCCTTCTGGCTGGACCGTGGCCGCGAGGGGCTGGCGCGCTGCTTTGACGCTGAATCCGGCCTCTGCCTCGACTACGACGTCCGCGCCGGGGAGCAAATCCGGCTGCGGACGTTCGCGGGTTTCGCGCCGCTCTTCGCGCGGACCGCAGATGCCGGCCAGCGCGCTGCCCAGATGCGCCTGCTCGACTCCGGGGACTTCTGCGGCAACCCGCGGTTGCGATGGCGCCTGCTGCCGAGCACGAGCCCGGCCGAGCCGGCGTTCGAGCCGCACAACTACTGGCGTGGCCCGGTCTGGCCGGTCATCAACTGGCTGCTGTGGCACTCGCTGAGCCAGCTCGGCTACTCCGGCCGCGCGGACGAGCTCCGCCGTGACTCACTCGGCCAGATCGCCACAGCCGGGGAGTTCGCCGAGTATTTCGAGCCGTTCACCGGGAAGCCGCTCGGCTCGCCGCAGCAGTCCTGGACGGCCGCCGTCGCCCTGGACTGGTCGGCTTGACGCCGTTGGCCTGCGCAGCGCGGAGGCGGTCGGCAAACCAGGGCGCGGCTGTCGGCAGGGCCTGGGTGTCGGAGTGTTCCAGCAGGCTCTTGAGGCGGCGGTGGTCCGCCTTGACCTGCCGCCGGATGCCAGCGGCCAGCCGGTCACCGGACCGCCGATGTCTGCCCAAGAGGCGGCCCAGATCCTGGGCGCCAGCGCCACCTGATCCCGGGGCGCGTCAGCAGAAACCTGAGCGGAGCCTGTCGGTGTCGGCCCGGGATCAGATTCCGGCTCCCGTCCTCCGTGGCGTCGCCGTGGAGGCGGGCCACCGCTGGCTGCGGTTTCGGCACTCGCGCTCGGCTAACTCACTGACTCACCGGCCGGGTGATCCGGCGCTGCAGACCCGGACCTGCAAGCTCTCATCGCAGCGTCCGGCGCCGCCCCAGGGCCGCCGGAGATCACCATCGCTGAGGCGATCACCTCACCGGACCAGTACTAAGCCCGGCCACAGCCACACAGGAGCTTTACATGAGCGCTGACACCAACATCAAGACGATCGCGCAGGTATACGAGGCATTCGGCCGTGGCGATGTCGCCGCGATCCTGGACGCGGTCACCGACGATGTCGACTGGGGCGCGGAGGCCAGCTCGGCCGCCGCCCCCTGGTACGGCGTGCGGCACGGTAAGGACGCGGTCGCAGCGTTCTTCGCGGCGTTCGGCTCGACCATGGAGGTGGAGGAGTTCACGCCGGTCTCCTTCGCCGCCAACGAGACTGACGTGCTCACCGTCGTCCGGTTCCGGGCCAGGTCGCGCCGCACCAGCAAAACCGCGGCGATGGACCTGCACCACTTCTTCCGGTTCCGCGACGGCAAGATCGCCTATTACCGCGGCACCGAGGACACCGCCCAGACCGAGGCAGTGCTGCGAGACTGACCCGGCAGGCTGTGGCCCTGCCTTTCGGCACGCCGATCTGCTGTTACCACCGCTTGGTTCTGGACCGAGATCTGGCCGTCGGCCGGCTGCGGATCAGCTATCAGCTGGACACCGTGGCCGGCGGCGGCACGCTTGCCTGAGAGCCGGTCCCGGGGCCAGCCCCGGGTCGCCTCACCTGAGGGTGTCCCGGCGCGGCATGATCTCCCTCGCGGCGACGTCGGGATGCTGGAACCCGGGCTCCGTCCCGTCCCATCCTGCCAATCGCCGCCGCCGGCCCAGCTTCCAGATTTCTGGAAAAGGCGCTGGATTCGCGCGCACCGGTCTTGGTATCGCCGCCCATAGGTATGCTTCGTCCGAGATGCTATCCCTCCGTATTTTACGCAGGCGATGCTAAGGAGGTCCAGATGCACATCGGATCGGTGATTGTTGCCATCTGGCTGCTCATCGGCGGTATTGCTGCCGGTCAGCGCGGCGATTACAAAGGACCTATGGACTGCAGCAGGGCAAGTACCACCGCGGTGACGATCCTCGCTGGTCCCCTCAACTATGCGGGCGTGAACCTGAACATCAACTGCAGCGTGCACCACCTCAGCAATTAGCTGTGCCGAAGAATCTCCTGCGGAAGTCCTTCGGTACGCTTGTCTGCCCAATGCCGTCACCAGAAATAAGCATTCGCCGCAATGGGGCAGCAGCCCCAGCCGCACATAATCCGGTGCGCGGCGACCGGCCGGCGAAAGATCTTTATGCCGAACGGACCTGGTATCAGCCCGTCCACCGGCGCCAGCCCCGTCAGCAGGACGCCCGGCCGGCGTGGCTCGCGGTCCTTTCTGTTCAGCCCGCGCGAGCGAGCCGGAAGCCCCAGTTCAGCATCTGCTCGGCGTCCTGCGCGGCGGCCGCCGGGCCGGTGGCGGGGCTGTCCAGCACGACCCCGATCAGCGCCCGGCCGTTCCTGACCGCCTCGAACAGCAGGCAGTGCCCGGCGTCGTCGGTATACCCGCTCTTGATCCCGACGGCGCCGGGATACGAACCGATCAGCTCGTCGGTGTTATCCCACCAGTACGCGTGATGCCCGCTCCCCTTCGGCAGGTGGTAGAACCGCAGGTCCACGATCGACCGGAAAGCCGGGTACCGCATCGCCGCCAGGCCGAGCATGAGCAGGTCGGACGGCGTGGAGTAGGTCGAGGTCTCGGTGGGATAGGGCAGCCCGTCCGGTGAGGTGAAATGGGTGTCCTTCATGCCCATCTGGGCCGCGGTCGCGTTCATCCGCGCGACGAAGGCATCCAGGCCGGGACCGTAGGCGTTCGCCAGGGTGTACGCCGCATCCGCTCCCGAGGGCAGCAGCAGCGCCTCCAGCAGCTCCTGTGCCGTGAGCACGTCTCCCGGGCGCAGCGCCGCGGTTTCGCCGCCGTACTTCCAGGCGTAGCTGAACGCCGCCTTCGGCACCTGGATCTGGCGGCCGAGGTGACCGTCTTGCAGCACCAGCAGGGCGGTCATCACCTTTGTGACGCTCGCCATCGGCCGTTCGGTGTCCATGTCCCGGCCCCACAGCACCTGACCGGTGGCAGCATCGGCCAGCACCGCGCCCTTGGCCCTCACCCCGCCAGGCGCGCCGGCCACCTCGATCATCGGACTGGCCGCCGGCCGGGGACGCGATGGCGTGGCCGGTGCGCGCGTCCGGGCAGCCGCCACGGCATGCGCGGGCACGGGCTGCGGGCCATGCCCCGCGACCGTGGACGCCCACGCCGCGACACCGCCGGTAATGGCGGCAACCGCGGTCAGCAAGACGATCCACACTCTGAGCCGCATGACACCTGCCCTTGCCCAAGAAATACCATCGACCGTCAAGAAACGTCCGCCGGGCTCTCGTGGTTTCCGCCCGGATCTGCCGAGCACGCCGGCGGCGCTTCGGTGGTCGGCGCCTGGGTGCTACCGTCCGGGCAGCAGCACGCTCAGGCAGGTGACACAGCCTTCGAGCTTCTCGAACTCGCTGATGTCCACGACGACCGGTGTGAAGCCCAGGTTGTCAAGGAGTTCGGCAGTGCGAGGAGCGGACGCGGCGATCAGCACGCGGTCGCCGCCGAGCGGTACGACGTGGCTGCCGCCCTCCTCCGTGACCGGGCGCACCGCCGGGAACAGTCCGGCCGGCACCAGCCCTGGTAGCAGCAGGAATGTACCGTCGGGCAGCGCGGTCACCGCGGACTTCAGATGCAGCACGTTTCCCAGTGGGACTGCGATCACGGTGCGGCCCAGCGGAGCGAGCAGCGAGCGCAGCTGGCGGATGCCCTCGCCGTTGGTCCGCCCGCCGCGTCCCGTATATACCGTGTTGCCGACCTGCAGCACATCGCCCCCGTCGAGAACCGCGGGCTCTTCGATGCAAGCCGTGCGCAGGCCCAGCGACCGGACGGTCTGTGCGACGCCGGCGACCTCCGCCCGGCGGGCAGGCGCGCCCGGGCGGGTCAGCACCGCCAGGTCCTCGCAGATCACGACGGTGTCCTCGATGAAGACCGAGTCCGGGCAGTCATCAGCCGCGGGTGCCTGCTGGATCATCCAGCCGCTGGCAGCCAGCGCGTCGGCATAGGCCTCGTGCTGCGCGCGGGCCAGAGCCACGTCCACCGTCGAGCGGCTGATGTGAGTGACGATCCCCTCGGCCAGCCTGCTGCCGGGTCGGCGGACCAAGCTGGTGCCGTTCATCGGATCGCTCCTCACCTGACTGGGGTATCGGATGCACACTCCAAACAGCCAGGCAGCATGCGACGTAGGTGCAGGGTCTCATCCTAATGAGCCCCGGATTCCAGCAGCAGCATCGCGCCGTGCGGCGCCCGCGCGTAGCGTTGGTGGCGTGACTGACACGACGTGGCTGGACGCGACCGCACAAGCTGATCTTGTCCGGCGCGGTGAGGCGAGTCCCAAAGAGCTGGCAGAGGCGGCCATCGCCCGGATTGAGGCGGTCAACCCGCAGCTGGATGCCGTGATCCGGACACGGTTCGATGCGGCGCGGCTGGAGGCTGATGGCGACCTGCCCGATGGCCCGTTCCGGGGGGTGCCGATCCTGTATAAGGATCTGGGCTGCATGGTTGAGGGTGAGCCCACGGCGTTCGGCCTCGGGCCGCTGCGTGAGATGGCATGGCCGGTGACGTCCTACCTGGCGGAGCAGTTCCGGGCGGCCGGCTTCATCCCGCTGGGCCGCACCAATGTGCCGGAGCTTGGCACCACGGTGACCACCGAGCCGCGAAGCTTTCCCCCGGCGCGCAACCCGTGGGATCCCGGTCATTCGACCGGCGGCTCGTCAGGGGGGTCAGCCGCCGCGGTGGCGGCCGGCCTGGTGCCGGTGGCGCACGCCAACGACGGCGGCGGCTCCATCCGCATCCCGGCGAGCGAGTGCGGGCTGGTGGGGCTCAAGCCGAACCGCGGACGGGTGAGCCAGGGCCCGCTGACCGGGGAGGCGTGGGCCGGTGGCGTGATCGACGGAGCGGTCGCGCGGACCGTGCGGGACGCGGCCGGCGTGCTCGATGTGATCAGCAAGCGCATGCCGGGCGAGCCGTACTACGCGCCGCCGCTGCCGCGCCCGCTGGTGCAGGAGGTCGGCGCCGATCCGGGCCGGCTGCGGATCGGGGTGCTCGACCGGCCAGGCGCGGAGGGTTTTCTCGACGATCCGCAGTGCCGTGCCGCGGTGGCCAGCGCGGCGCGGCTGCTGGAGTCGCTCGGCCACCACGTCGACCAGTCCGCGCCAGCGGCCATGTTCGAGCCGGAATTCGTCGGGCACTTCAACACGATCATCGCGGCCGATGTCGAAGCGACGTTCCAGGCCTTCGAGATGCTGCGCGGCCGCCCGATCGGCGAGGACGAGATCGAACCGCGCAACGCCGCCTACCGGCGGGCCGGCCGGGAGCTTAGTGCAGTGGCCTACCTGCAGAGCCGGCTGTGGTTCGGGATGTGGACGCGCCGCATGGCGGACTGGTGGAACGACCATGACCTGCTCGTGACGCCCACCCTCGGCGCGCCCCCGCCCGAGCTGGGCTGGTTCACCGCGGCCGGGCCCCAGCAGGAAGGGGAACGAGTCGTCAGCTTCATCCCCTACACCGCGCAGTTCAATATGACCGGCCAGCCGGCCATCAGCCTCCCCCTGCACTGGACACCCGCCGGGCTGCCGGTCGGCGTGCAGCTGGCCGCCGCCTACGGGCGGGAGGACATACTCATCCAGGTCGCCAGCCAGCTCGAGCAAGCCGCGCCCTGGAGCGAACGACACCCGCCAATACACGCGTAACACACCGGCTACGACACGCAAAGCAGTGATCGGGCGATGGCAACGATGTCCGCCACCTCGGCCGGCCAGGACGTGGCCCGGCGGCTGATGGACGACGGCTACGTGGTCGTGACCGGCATGCTGACGCCACCCGGAGCGCAGGCCGCCCACGCTGACCTGGACCGGGTGCTGCGAACCACCCAGACCGGACGGAACTCCTTCGAGGGCTTCGGCACGCAGCGGATCTACGCGCTGTTCGCCAAGACCCGTGCGTTCGACGCGCTCGCCACCGACCCGCTGCTGCTCGGCGTCCTCGACCAGGTACTCGGCCATTACCAGCTCAGCGCCCCGGTCGGCATCTGCATCGGGCCTGGCGAGAAGGCGCAGATCCTGCACCGGGACGACGCCATCTACCCGGTGCCCGATCCGCATCCGCCGCTGGTGGTCAACACCATGTGGCCGCTGGATGAGTTCACCGCGGAGAATGGCGCCACCAGGTTCATCCCCGGCAGCCACCAGTGGGAGCCTGGCCGGCGGCCAGGCCCGGACGATCCGGTGGAGACGGCCGTGATGTCACCCGGATCGGCCCTGTTCTACCTGGGCAGCCTGTGGCACGGGGGCGGCGCGAACCGGACCGCCCGGCCGCGGCTCGGCGTGATCTTGGAGTACGCGGCCGGCTGGCTGCGGCCGCAGGAGAACCACTGCCTGGCCGTGCCCCGCGACGTCGCTCGTGAGCTGCCGGAACGGCTGCAGGAACTGCTCGGCTACAACATCTACCCGCCGTTCGTGGGGTACGTTGACGGCCGCCACCCGCGCCGGGTGCTGTCGGCAGGTTCCTAGCTGCCGGGCGCCGATCCGGCCGTTACCGCTGGTTACCCCGCGGCGGGCAGGAAAGCCCGCAGCTTCGCGACGAAGGCGTCGGTGTCCGCAACCGCCGCGAACAGGTAGGCCATGCGCTGGATCGCCGCCTCGTGCGCCTCTTCCGCCGACAACGTGCCGATGGCCTGCGACGCGCACGCATCGGCCAGCACGATGACCTTCAGGCCCGCCATGCTGAGCCCGTCAACCGTCGTCTGGACGCAGATCGGGGTGGTCAGGCCCCCGACTACCACGGTGTCGATGTCCCGGGCGCGCAACTGATCGACCAGGTCGCTGGACAGCACGGCCGAGAACGTCGTCTTGTACACGACCAGGTCGCCGTCCAGGACCAGGTCCGGATAGGCCTCGGCGGCCCGCGTCCCGGCCGCCAGGGCACCGGCGATGCCGGGCTCGAAGTCGGTGATCCGGCCGGACGGCCCGCGCTCCGGCGTGTACACGGTCTGGACGTGCGCCACCGCGCCGCCGCACTCCCGCCACGCACGGCTCGCCTTCCGGAAGTTCCCGACCGCGGCGTCGGCGTGCGGCACCTGCTCCCAGCTGCCCGCCCCGAAGCCGAACTGGCAGTCGATGCTGAGCAGGACAGTCGTGCCAGGCGTGACCGGATAGGAGACGTTGCTGACGATCTGCTTGGACATGGGTTATCCGATCTCCCGGTGCCCGCGGCACCTGAACATGATCACTGAACACTTTCGCACGTCTGGCCCGGAACACGCACTAACGGCATACCGCGGGTCTCGGAGGCCACCCGCAGGGGCGGCAGGGTCGTCATGATCCCGCTGGCGCCTCGCACCGCCAGGGCGGTAATCCGAAGCTGGTCGCGCCGCCGTCAAGTATCAGCGGATGCGCATTGACGTAGCTGGATTCTCCGGACAGCAGCCACACCGTGGCGTAGGCCACTTCCCAGGCCGTCGCCTGCCGGCCGAACGGCAGGCTCCGCGCGGTGCGGCCCGGGTTGAGCCGCGACGCCTCCCGCCCGAGCGGCGTGTCCACCAGGCTCGGCACCACGAGGTTGGCCCGGATTCCCCGGGCCATTCCCTCCCGCGCGACCTGTCGGCAGACACCGGGCAATGCCGCCTTCGACGCGTCATACGCCGGGATCCCGGTCGCCGCCCGCAGGCTTGCCGCCGAGCTGATGAACACGATCGCCGAACCGGGATCCAGCACCCGCAACGCGGCGCCGGCCACCAGGAAGTGCGCCCTGGTATTGACCGCGAACGTCTCGTCCCACTGGGCGGCGGTCGTCCCGGCCATCCCTCGCCCGAGCCCGATACCGACGTTCAGCACCAGGCCGTCAAGACCGCCCAGCGCCGCCGCCGACTCCGCGACCACCGACGCGCAGGCGTCCGGTGACGCCACGTCGGCCAGCACGACCGCGGCGATCTGTCCTTCGTTACGGACCAGGGCCGCGGTCGCTTCCGCCGCGCCCGCGTCGCGGTCCGCGCAGGCCACCGCCGCGCCTTCCCTGGCCGCAAGCACCGATATGGCCCGTCCGTTGCCGATCGGCGGATCCGGTTCCGGCGATGGCCGCGTCCCCGCGCCGACCACCAGCACCCGCCGCCCCGTCAGCCGGCCGCGTCCGGGCGCGGAGCCTGTGGCTTCCGCTGGCAGCGTCACGATCCGGCCCACATCGGTGCGGCGTCCGGCGGCAGCGGCACGGCGAACGCGTTCAGCAGGAACGAGACGAGCGTGTAGTACCCGCACAGCGACACCAGCTCCACCATCCCGGCGTCGCCGAGAAAGCGGTGCGCGGCATCGTAGGTCTCCTGGTCCAGGCGGCCAGAGAGACTGAGCTGGCGGGCCACCGTGTAGACGGCCCGTTCGTCGTCCGCCTCGAACGGCGGATCCTCGCCGCGCCCGATCGCGTCCACCACCGCGTCGGCGGCGCCGTGCTCGCGCGCCATAGGCGCGTGCGCCCACCACTCGAACTCTGCCTGCCACCGCGCGCCGGTCGTGATGATGGCGATCTCAGACAGCCGCCGCTCGATCGACGTGCCGAACCGCAGCGTCGCGCCGAGCGAGGATAGCCGCCGCCCGGCGCCGGGCGCCGTGACGAACGCGTTGAACGGACCGGCCAGGCCGCCGTCGGCGGTTACGACCAGGTCGCCCAGGCCATTGACGATGCTGTCCCACAGCTGCTGGCCCTCGGGCCCCAGCTCCTCGCGCCGCACATAGGGAATCCGGGTCATAGCCCGAACAATAACCATTACCAGTAACGGTCTGTGGTTCCTCGTCGCAGAATCTCGGTCGTCCAGCTGGCATTCCAGGTTCAACGATCCTGAAACTTGTGGTGCTGTTGTTACAAGAGAGGTAATAAGCGAGTGCACCAAAAGACCAATGCTTCTTGATAGCTGAGTTCCTGCTCGCCGCGCATGAGCCAGGTCGGGATAGGCGGCAGTGCACGAGCGTCCCAGCAGGTGGCAGGAGGCTCAGAGCACGTCGAGCAGCTTGTCGGTGACTTCGCTGGTCGTGGCGGTGCCGCCCAGGTCGGGGGTGCGCAGGTCGGTCTTGGCGAGGACCGTCGCGATGGCGCCGGTGACCTCCTTGGCCGCCTGGGCATGGCCGAGGTGGTCGAGCATCATGGCTGCCGACCAGATGGCGCCGAGCGGGTTGGCGATGCCCTGGCCGGCGATGTCGGGCGCGGAGCCGTGCACCGGCTCGAACATGGACGGGAACTCGCGCTCGGGGTTGAGGTTGGCTGAGGGCGCGATGCCGATGGAGCCGGCGACGGCGGCAGCCAGATCGCTGAGGATGTCGCCGAACAGGTTGGAGGCGACCACGACGTCGAAGCGGCCTGGCTGCAGGACGAACTTCGCCGCCAGCGCGTCGATGTGTTCCTGGTCCCAGCTGACCTGCGGGTGGGCGGCTCCGCGCTCGGCGACCAGTTCGTCCCAGAAGGGCAGGGTGTGCACGATGCCGTTCGATTTGGTGGCCGAGGTCAGCCTGCCCCTGCGGCGGGCGGCGAGGCCGAAGGCGTAGTCGAGCACGCGCGTCACGCCCGCGCGGGTGAATACGGCCTCCTGCACGGCGAGCTCGTCGGGGAACCCCCGGTTCATGCGGCCGCCGATCTGGCTGTACTCGCCCTCGACGTTCTCGCGCACGATGACGAGGTCGACCGCGCCGGGGACGGCTGCGCGTACCGGGCTGTCGATCCCTTCGAAGACGCGGATCGGCCGCAGGTTGACGTACTGGCGAAAGCCGCGGCGGATCGGGATCAGCAGGCCCCACAGCGAAACGTGGTCGGCAACCCCCGGGTAGCCCACCGCGCCGAGCAGGATGGCGTCCTTGTCGCGGAGCTGGTCGAGACCATCCTCGGGCATCATCGCGCCTTCGCGCAGGTAACGCTCGCAGGACCAGTCGTCGTAGGAGGTGTAGGAAAAGCCGAAGCCGTGCCGGCGGCCGACGGCATCCAGGATCTGCCGCGCCGGGGGCAGGACTTCGGTGCCGATGCCGTCGCCAGGGATCAGCGCGATGCGATGGTTCGTCATGCGTCTATTCCAGCAATCGGCCCGGGTGGCCGTCCAAGACGCAGTTGCGATCTGGCTTATAAGCCGCGCCTATCAGCTACCGTTGCCGTCCAGGGCACTGGTCACGAACGCCCGGGCTGCCGGTGATAGTTCGGTGCGGCGGCTGATCAGTCCGATGGTCAGCGTGCTCTTCGGCTCGATGTCCAGGACCCGGGCACCAGCGCGTTCGGCCATGGCCCGCCAGGAATCCGTCACCACCGCCAGCCCCACCCCCGCCAGCACCAGAGGAAGGATCGCCACCCGGTGCTCGGTCTCGGCCGCGATCGTGAAGGCGATGCCGCGTTCGCGCAGGCCGTCGACGTACGCGCGCATTCCCGTGCCCGGCTGCCCCACGATCAGCCGGTGCCCGGCCATCTCCTCACAACATACGGACTGTCGGCCGGCGAACGGCCCGTCCGAGGGCGTCACCAGGACGAAGCGCTGTTCCCCGGCGGGATGCGAGGCAACCTCCTTGTCCGGCAACCGGCCCGAGGTCGCCAGCAGCCCCACTTCGACAGCGCCGGTTCGCACCATCTCGACAACATCCCGCGAGGTGAAAGCGGCCCTGATAACCACCGAGACCCCCGGATAACGCCCGGTGAAGGCGCGGATCATCCTGGTCAGAGGCTCCACCGCCGGCGAGGGCATCGCCGCCACATCCAGCCGGCCAGCACGCAGCTCGTGTACGGCAGCCACCCTGGCCCGGGCGGTCTCCAGACTGCGTACCGCCGCCCGGGCCGGATCGATCAGCGCCTGCCCCGCCTCGGTGAGCACCGCGCGCCGGCCGATCCGGTGGAACAACTTGCCGCCCAGGTCGCGCTCCAACGCCTGGACCGCCTGGGACAGAGACGGCTGCGAGACATACAGCACCGACGCCGCCCGGTTGAACCCCCCATGGTCCACAATCGCGAGAAAGTACTCCAACTGCCGGATGTCCATGCAACGATTCTCGTTGCTCCGGGCCGCCCACCAGGGCCGTGCCTACCCTGCCGCCCCCACGGCTCGACGGCCAGCCCGCCCAGGCCAGCCGGACTCGTCTTGTTTGACGTCATCCTTACAGACAGCGCCCGCGGCGCCGGCGGGTGGCGGGCCAGGCGGTCAGTAACTGGTGATGATGGTCGTGACCGGCAGTCCGGACCGGCGCTCCGCCTGATGGGGCAAGTCGGCCCTGAGCCAGCGCGAGACGTGCTGA
>Ga0208696_1000760_pt1 | contig 20468 bp, 13 predicted proteins | sample Sb_taG_9_FD_187711 | JGI IMG/M metagenome (GOLD analysis project Ga0208696, IMG submission 187711) | Peat soil microbial communities from Weissenstadt, Germany - Sb_50d_b_LC metaG (SPAdes) (version 2) | ecosystem: Environmental > Terrestrial > Soil > Wetlands > Peat | place: Germany... | reverse complement strand
CTTGATCTTGCGGGCGCGGCGGACCTTGGAGCAGAGCCCGGGAAGGCTCAGGCACCCCTCCTCGTCCTCGATCGAGGAATGGCGCTTGACGATCTGGGGATTGATGAAGACCAGCTCCTGGTCCTTCTGCTCCGGGTCCGCCGTGATATTGAGGACGAAGAAGCGATAGGGCAGGGCCACCTGGTTGGCGGCCAGCCCCACGCCCTTGGCGGCATACGTGAGGCTGAACATCTGCTGGACGGTCGCCCGGAGATCCTCATTAATCTGGGTCACGGGCCGTGACGGATACCGCAGCGCGGGGTGGGGGTAGTTGACGATATGCAGCACGAGTCGGGCTCCGGGCAAGCGAACTGGAAAGTTTCCATCATTTTACGCACAAGCGCCACTGGCCGCCAGGTTTCAGGCGCGCAGGGTACAGCTCCTCGCGATGAGAACAGTGTTAAGGCGCGAAGGGATTCGCGGGGATGTCGCCCGCGGCGACGGCGGACGGGATGAGGGCGTTCCAGGCGGCGGCCGGAAGCAGAAAGACCGGACCGGTGTCCGCCGCGCCAGCGGCGGCAGCGACGAGTCCACCGTAGGTCTCTCCAATGCGCAAGACGTGCGGCGGCTTGCCGGGCTCGCTGCCAAGTTCCACGGTCAATTTCGGCCGGGCCAGGCCCGTCGCGAGGGGAATCGGGCCGCTGTATTGAAGAAATCTGGACGTGCGCAGCTCTGCAAGCTGCTTGACCAGGTCGTTGAACCGGGAGAGGTCGATGCCGCTCGTATCGGTCAGGGTACCCGGCTCCGGCTTCCAGTTGGCCGGCCCACCGCCAGGCTGCGGGATGCGGATGAAGGCGAGTGTGCGCTCGGGCACGCGGAAGACCAGGCGGCGGATCGAGTCGGCCGGAAATGACAGCACCAGGGTCTCGTGGAACTCGGCCAGGAGGGCCTGCACGGCCGGCGCGCCCAGCGTTAAGACGAATGGTTGAACATCGACCGCCGCATAGAATGTGGCCGGCTTGCCGGGGACGGGCTTGCCGATCCGCAGGCGTCCGCCCGAGCTTGTGGATGTGGCCGATTTCTGCGCAGGAGGCTCGGGTTTGCGGGTCCCGCCCGGCGAGGCCTCGGAGTCCCAGGAGACGACGACAGGGGGCTGATCGAGGCCAAAGACCTTGCCGTCTCCCACGGCGTCCGCTGCGAAGTCCTCGGCCCGGAGGTCGGAAAGCAGGGCCAGGAGCTGGGTGATGGCCCGGAAGTCCGCTGGCGCCCGGACCGGCGCGACCATCCGCCACTGGTTCGCCGCACTCGAAGACCGATCCGGTTCGAGGACTGTCGTTATTCCCTCGCGAATGAGCGTCAGCTTGGTCACGGCGGCCGGATTGACCGCAAGCACCCCGCGATCGCGGTAGGCCAGCCGATTGCGGGGCAGGACGTCAAGCAGCACATCCGGCAGGGCCAGGACGACGCTGTCGCCCTCGAGCCGGCCGTAGATGGTTTTCTTCAACCGGTCATGCCGGCCGATCAGGAGGGAGAGAGCAGGGGCCCGCGCGCTTGCCTCCGAGGTTTCAGCCCGTTTCGCTCGGGGCGCCCGGCCGTTCGCGGCGGACTGCCAGACCTTGAGGGTCATGAGCGGCGGGTCAAGATCGGGTCGGATCACGCGCGCGGGGTCCAGAAACTCGCTGGTCTGCAAGCCGTCGAGCTGGCCCAGGAGCGACTGGATGAGGTAGCTATCGGCCTTTTCGGCTTGCGGCGAGTTGAACACCCAACCCGTGCCCTGACGCTCGAGCCGGAACCTGGTCGAGAGCGCATCGATCGCGATCTCGCTAACCGCGGCAGGATCGATGTCCGTGACGTGCTGGCTGCGGAAGGCAATGCTGTCGCGGGGGATCTCGACCAGGAACCGGTCGCTCACAGAGACCACGTCGTCCTGGTCGCCCCGGCGGACATAGACGCGGTCGGGGTGGTCCGGCACCTTCTTGCCGACGTGCAGGACGAGCGGAGAATCCGGTTGCGACGTCGACGTCAGCTCGACCGTGGCTTCGGGCTTGTCGAGGCCGAAGGGCGCGAAGTCGGTCACGTTATCGGCGCTGAATCCTTTCTGGCCATCGAGGACCCGGATCGACGAGAGCGCGGCGATCGCACTTTCGATCTTTGCTCCATTGGCCGGCACCTTGACCGGCGCGGAGAGGTGCCAGCGGCCCCCGCTGCCGCGGTCGGCTTTGAGATTCAAGCCATGCCGGTGGATCGCCAGGCTCGAGACCTGAAAGCTCGGCACCGGGATGAGGTTGATCTGCCGCCATTCGGCCAGCGGCAGACTTGTGGCCCCCAGCAGCTTCTTATCGACCACTTCGATTCCCGATGTGTCGGCCGGTCGCACGAAACACTGGTCGCGAACCGTGTTGCCGATCTCGAGCGCGGCCAGCAGACGGGGCTGCGACGTGGTTTCCGATCCGGCGTCGCCCCAGAGCCGCACGACCGCGCCGGGAGGAGCCAGCCCGTACGATTCCGGCGCAGCGGTGATCGTTCCCGAGTCGGGCGACTTGCGCAGGTTCTTGAGGTTGCCGATCAAGGTCTCGACGATTGTGGCATCGGCCGCGACGTCGAGCGGGCGGGTCATCTGCCAGCGGTCCCTGCCCTTGCGCTCGAAAGCGAGGATCTCCTCGCCGCGCAGGATCTCGAGGCGGGTGACGGCGGTTTCGGGCACATCGATCAGATCGGGCAGGACCCGGCTCAGCCGCCCGCGCCGCTGGGCCTCCGTGGGCACGCCCGAATCCTCGAGCCACCAGAGGACCAGCAGGCCGGCGAAGAAAAGACCAATCAGCACGAATGTCGGGCGAAACGTTTTCATCGACGATCCGGCGGAAGTAATCGGAGAGACAGGAGATATCAAGGCCGGCGCGAGCGGGCGGAGTTCCCGCTTACTCGCGCCGGGCCACGTAAACGATGGTTCCCGCGGCGATGATCCCGAGCACGGCCATGACGGTGGGGACGAGGACCAGGCGGGACCGGAGCACGGGATCGGCCGTGAGCGTCAGAGCCACGTGCGTGCTGGCGGTGATGCCCACGGCATCGGGACGGCCGCGCAACCAGCTCGCCGCGTTCATGACCAGGTCGAGGTTGGTCGGCTCGAGCCCTAGCACGACATTGTCGGCCAGCGAGCGGCTCGAGAACAGGACGAGCCTGGGCCTGGGCCCGGACTCGGCGGTTGCACTGGCAGAGGCGGCCGTGGCCGGTGTCCGTTCCTGGACAGCCACGCCGACCGTCACGGGGCCCTGCTCGTCGCTGCCCTGATCAAACCTGGGCCGAGGGTTCGTCAGGTCGGTCTCGGCCCACGATTGAGGCCCGGAGTAGAGGATGGCGATGGGGACCAGGTTGGCATTGACCGGCGCGGTTCTCGGTTTTCCGGGCGCCGAGGGTCCTTGTCCCAGGATATGGATGGGCGCTCCGTTGGGAACAAGGACGGCCCGGTCGGCTTGCAAGGCGTCGGTGACGGTGTGCCCCTGGTTGCCCTTGAGAGGCGCGAAGACAAGCCAGACCGTGCGATAGTTGAGCCGGGGATCGATGACCAGACCGCGGCCAATCTCAAGGTTGAACGCCTTGAAGAAGTCGTCCAGCCCGGCAGGCTCGGTATTGCCGACCAGTGCCAGGACGGGCCTTCCCTGGTCGGCGTAGGCCTTGAGCTTGGCCACTTCGTCGGGTTTGAACGGGCTCTTCGGGCCGGCGATGATCAGCAGGGCCAGGTCGTCGGGGATCGCGTCGCTATTGAGGTTGAGCTCGATTGGCTCGCAGCCGACGGAGGCCAGCCGGGCCCGCCAGATGCCGATGCCCTGGCTGGTGGGGTTGAGGTCCGCCGATGAGGGCTCGCCATGCCCCGTGGTGAAGGCGACCTTCGACTTTCGTGACTCGCGCAGCCGGATCAGGGCCGACGTAATCGCGTCCTCGCCCTTGAAGACCGACCCGAAGTGGTCCGTGCCGGCGCGCGAACCGTCGGCCGAGAGCGGCTCGAACAGCTCCCGGGCGGGCACCACCACGAATTCGGCGTCGGTTCCCTCGCCGTACTCGATCAGGACGCCTCCTCCCCTCATCACCGCCAGGTCGGGCGCGCGCTTCGCCATGTCCTCGGCCCGCGCGAGCTCGGTATACGGGTTGAGGCTGTCGATCTTGATCATGTCCGGCCGGACCGCGCGGTAGAGCTCCAGGAGCTGAACCACCCGGTCAAGCTGGCTGGCCGAGCGCGGGCCGCTGCCGTAGACGATGTGAAACGTGACCGGGCGATTGAGGCGCTCGAGCTGATTGGTGGACAGCGACGACAGCGAGAATGTTTGCTCGCGCGTCAGGTCGATTCCCCGCCCGCCATAGCGGAAGGCGGCCACGTTGGCGACCATGAGGATGCCGGCGAGCAGGCCCGCGTTGAGGAACATGCTCGCCAGCTCCATGGTCCGGCGCAGGATGGGGCTGGCGTGGCGATACCGCCGGTTGGCGATGTTCAGGTAAAGCACCAGGCCGATGCCCAGGCCGAAGACGGGAATCGACCAGCGGACGCCGTGAGTCAGACTCAACGCCAGAAAACCGCCCAGCAGGATCAACACCAGACCTGCCGTCATTCCGGCGATCACGCGGTCGCGATAACCAGGCGGCGGCGCACCCTCGTCGTCCTCGACCGCGGTCGCCTGGCCCGATGGAGACCCGCGCAAGACCCAGAAGATCGCCAGAAAGCTCGCCACGAGGAGCGCCACGACCCAGACTGCCGGCCATTGGAGAAGCGTTGAAAGACCGTCCAACATCGAGCTTTCATCCCATGTTCGAGGCGCTCGCGCACATCATCGGCGCCGCCCGGTCTCGAGGATCTTCACGGTGACGTAGAGGGCAAAGACACACACCGAAAGATGCAGGGCGATCGTCCGCGGATCGAGCTGGCCCTGTCCGAACGCTCGAACCTGAACGTAAACCGCCAGGAACCGTATTGCCTCGGCCCACCCGGCCTGCTGGCGGGCCCCGTAAAAGTAGAGCAGAAGCGTGAGGACCACCATCAAGAAGAGGACCACGAAAGTCCAGACGGCGGCCACGATCTGGTTCCGCGTCAAGGCGCTGAACAAGAGGCCGATCGCCACGAACATCATGCCCATGGTCGAGAGTCCAATGCCCAGGCTCAAGAGCGGTCCGAGGTCGAAATAATAGCGCGCCTGGAAATAGAGAAACGGCAGATAGAGCGCAAAGGGGACCAGGAGGGCCAGGTACATCAGCACTCCGGCAAGCCACTTCGAGAGCACGATCTCGGACTCGGAGACCGGCAACGTCAAGAGGGTCTCGATGGTGCCGGTCCGCCGCTCCTCGGCGATCAGCCGCATCGTCAAGAGCGGCACGGCAACCAGGATGCTGAACCAGAACAGGGGACTCGAAGAAACATACGTGGTCATCGGGTCGCGGACGCTGGAAAACTCGCGCTGGGGCTGGCTGAGCGCATCGACGAGCTCCCAGAAATTGAGCAAGGCGATGACCTGGAAAGCCATGAGCACAATGTAAGCCATCGGGCCCAGGAAGAAGGCGCCGAGCTCGCGGGCAAGCAGCGTGGGCACGTGTCGCATGGTCAGGTCGCCTTGACTTTCGAAGGGTCCGCGCCGTCGCCGGTCACCGCCTCGACGAACCGTTCCTCGAGCGAGCTGCGCTTCAGTTCCAGGCTGCGCAACGTCCAGCCGTTGGATGTCAGCTTCTGGCAGACCGCCTCGCGCACGTCGCGTCCGCCCTGAGTGCCCAGCTCGAACCCGGAGATGCCTGTGTCCCGGCTGGTGATGGTCACGCGATTCACTCCGTCAATGCCCAGCAGTACGTTCCGGATCGGCTCGGCGGGTCCCCGTGCTTCCACCAGGATCGCCTTGTCGATCCGCAGCTTCTCAACCTTCTCATCGATGGCGATCCGGCCCCCGGCGATGATGATCACCCGGCCGCAAACGGCCTCGACTTCCGACATGATGTGGGTCGACAACAGGATCGTGTGCCTCTGGCCCAGCTCTTCGATCAGGCCGCGGACCTCGCGAATCTGGATCGGATCGAGGCCGGAACTCGGCTCGTCGAGGATCAGGATGTCGGGATCGTGAACCATGGCCTCGGCCAGACCGACGCGCTGCCGGAACCCTCGAGACAGGTGGCCCAGGATGCGGTCTTCGACGTCCGTCAACCGGCACCGAGAGACGACCTCGCTGACGGCGAGCCGGCGCCTGGAACGGGGCACATCCTTGAGCTTGGCCCGGAAGCGAAGATACTCCTTGACGCGCATTTCTTGATACAGCGGCACGTTCTCCGGCAGGTAACCGACCTTGCGCCTGACTGCCAGCGGCTCGTCCAGGGCGTCGTGCCCGGCCAGGACGGCCCGCCCGCTGGTCGCGGACAGGTACGTCGTGAGAATGCGCATCGTCGTCGTCTTCCCTGCTCCGTTGGGACCAAGCAAGCCGACAATCTCGCCCTGTCCAACGCCGAAGCTGATCTTGTCGATGGCCCTGACCGACCCGTACTGCTTCGTCAGCCGTTCCACCTGGATCATCGCTCAAACCACCTCCGGGTACCACAAGCGTTGGAAGACGCCTTGCGTCGCATTGCAGCTCGAAACTCCTACTGCATCACACGAAGTTGTGATAGAACAGTCAATGACCGGCCGCGGTCACCTTGCTTGATGACGCGTGCGATATGGCGAAAGATCAGCCGAGGACGGCCGCCTCGCGACTGTGAGCTTATGCACCGCGTGAATCGCCTGACCGGCACGATCAGCCCGAGCTTGTGCCGGCGATCCAGACCAGGACGACGAGGTGACGCTCATCAGAACGAGGAAGGCCGCCTGCTGTACTACCGCCTTGGGCGGGAGCCGCGGCGGCAGCCTGTCGCGGGTCGTGAGAGTTGCCGGCGCGGGCAAGACGAACATCCGCGGCGGCGGAGGTGTGCGCAGGTGCGCCCGTCACTTTGTCGCCCGGTTCCTTCGAGTTTGCCACGGCGCCTCCTCCAGCCCTTTGCTTGATCTCTTCCGAACGTTTGAGCGCGGCGGCCGGCGAGCTTCGTTCCTGTTCGGCCGTGGGCTCGTCGAGTTCGGAGGCCGCGGCTACCAGGGCAGGATCTGGACTCTACGGCTCGCCCAGTTCAGGGGCACGCAAGGCAAGATTCGCACGCGGGATCGTCAGATCACCGATGGGATGCGCCGGGAACGAGACAACCTGGCCAATGTCTGCCAACTGCATGGCCACGGCCGGATTGACGTCATCTTCCTGAAGTCGTGAGCTCGACCTGGCACCGGAATCCTCCATCTGGTCATCACCATCAGGTGGGCCTCGCTCGAACCTGGATACCATCTGGATACCATGATGTATCACCGCGGGCCTGGGTAAGATAGCATGGGGACCGCGGGGTCCGGGCGGGGTCTGGACTCTGTCATTTTCGAACCCGGAGTGCCGGCGATTCCGACTGCGAGTCAGAAGGTCATCCGCTGGGGATCGCACTCGCTCTCTGTTCCCAACGGTTCGCCTTTGGAATGAGGGCCAGCCGCTATTGACAGGGTCGCCGCCGCCCAGGCGTTCCGGGCAGCGGTGCGCTGTACGATCAGAGCTTTATTCAGGGATTTCGGGAGATCTTGCCGTGCTGGCTGAAAGACAAATCACCAAGGGGTCGCCGCCGGCCAAGCATCCGCTGGTGGGCCTGTTGATCTCGCAAGCCCTCGGTGCGTTCAACGATAACGCGTGGAAGCAGATTGTCGTGCTGCTGGCGATCACGTCGGTAGCCAGTGCCACGGCATCCCAGGAAAGGACGGCGTTTGCCCAGGTCATCCTGCTGATCCCGCTGATCGTCTTCAACCTGCCTGGGGGCGCCCTGGCCGACCGGTTGAGCAAGCGGAACGTGCTCCTGGCGATGAAGGCGCTGGAGCTGGTGCTGATGCTGCTGGGGACGGCCGTGCTCTTCCGCAATCCCGCCGGGGGCATCCCGGCGCTCGTGATCCTCGGGCTCCTGGGCGTGCAGGCCGCCCTCTTCAGCCCGTCCAAGTACGGCATCCTCCCCGAGATTCTGTCCCACGAGCAGCTCTCCTCGGGCAACGGCCTGATGGAGATGTGGACCAGCCTGGCGATCATCGGCGGGACGGTGGCCGGCGGGATCATCGTCTACTTCACGGGGGCCCGGACCTGGCTGGGTGGCATGCTGCTCGCGGCCGCGTCGGCGACGGGCCTGATCGCCGCGCTGGGAATTCCGCGGGTTCCCGCCGCGCGTTCGGAAGGAGGCCTGGCAGAGACGTTCCAGCTCGCCTGGTCGGCGGTGCGTGCCGACCGGATTCTCCGGCTGGCAATCATGGGCCGGGTGATCGTCTGGTCGATCGCCAGTCTGGTGGCCGCCCCGGTGATGGCTTACGCGATGAAGACGCTGGAGCTGCCGGAGTGGATGTCCGGGTTTCCCCTGGCGGCCGCCGGCATCGGGATCGGGGTGGGATCGCTGGCGGCGGGCCGGCTCTCGGCTTCCAAGGTGGAATATGGCCTGGTTCCTCTCGGCGCCTTGGGATTGACGCTCAGCACACTGGCCTTCGCCCTGACCGGACCAGGGCTGGCGGGAACGCTTCTGCTCATGGGTCTGGCCGGATTCTCCGCCGGCCTCGTGTTCGTGCCCTTGAGCGCGCTCATTCAGTGGAGGTCGCCGGAGGATCGGCGCGGGGCCGTGATCGCCCTGGGCAATGTGCTGGTCAACGTGGGCATGCTGGCCGGATCGATCCTGGCGATGGTGCTTGCGGCAGGCGGCTTCTCGGCGCGAGGGACGTTTCTCGGGGCCTCGGCGGTGCTGGCGGTGGCAACGCTCTGGGCGCTCTGGCTGGCCCCCGATGCGCTCTTGCGGTTCCTGCTGATCCTGCTGGCGGGCACGCTCTACAAGCTGCGCGTGCTGGGCCGGAGCAACGTTCCCGACCAGGGACCCGCGCTCTTGACACCGAACCACGTCTCGTTCGTCGACGGTCTCTTCGTGATGGGCACGATCGACCGGCCGATCCGGTTCGTCGTCTATGCCGAGTATTTCAAACGGCCGCTCCTGGGCCGGTTCCTCCGCACCATGGGGGCGATCCCGATTGCCGGCCATGGCGGCCCCAAGATGATCCTCGAAGCCTTTCGCGAGGCGGGCCGGGCACTCGATAACGGCGAGCTTGTCTGCATCTTCCCGGAAGGCCAGATCACGCGGACCGGAATGACACTGCCGTTCCAGCGGGGCATGGAGCGGATCGTCAAGGGACGCGACGTGCCGATCATTCCCGTGCATATCGACCGGGCAACTTCCAGCGTCTTCAGCCCCATGCAGAAGCGCTGGATCCCGGAGCGCATCCCCCTTCCCGTGACGGTCTCGTTCGGCGCTCCGCTCCCCGCGACGACCTCGGCCGCGGAGATCCGCCAGGCGATCGCGGAGCTCGATCAGCGCGCCTGGGAACACCGCCGGGAAGATCGCCGGCCGTTACACCATCAATTCATCCGCGAGGCGCGGCGGCATCCGTTCCGGCTGGCGCTGGCCGATCTGATCAGTGGCGAGCTGTCGTGCATCAAGGCGCTGGCGGGAGTGATCGCCCTGGCCCGCGCGCTCCGCCGCAGGTGGCAGGGGCAGGATGCCGTCGGAGTCATGCTGCCGACCAGCGTGGGAGGGCTCCTGGTGAACCTGGCCGCAGCCGTTTCCGGACGCGTCGTGGTCAATCTCAACTTCACCGCGGGCAAGGCGGCAATGAGCTCGGCCGCCGCTCAGGCCGGTCTGAAGACGCTGGTCACCAGCCGGAACTTCGTCGCGAAAGCCAGCCTCGAGCTGCCCGACGGCGTTGAGGTGATCTGGATCGAGGAGATCCGCTCGGCGATCAGCCGGACGGGCCGGGCGGCCGCCCTGGTGCTGGCCTGCCTGGCGCCGATCAGGCTGCTCGAGAAGATCGCGGGAGCAACCCGGCGGATCTCGGTCGACGATGACTTGGCGGTGATCTTCAGCAGCGGCAGCGAGGGCGATCCCAAGGGGGTGATTCTCTCCCACTTCAACATCGATTCCGAGCTCGAGGCCATCGGCCAGATTTTCCACATCTATCCGACCGACCGCCTCCTCGATGTCTTGCCGCTTTTCCACTCGTTCGGTTACCTGCTGCTCTGGGTGGGAACGTGCCGCGGTATGGGGCTGATCTGCCATGTCAAACCCCAGGAGTCAGGAGTCGTCGGCGAGCTCGTCGAGCGGTACTGGGCAACCGTCCTGTTCGCCACGCCGGCGTTCATGCACATCTACACCCGGCGCTGTCCCCCGGCGCTGTTCGGCTCGCTGCGGCTGGCCATCGCGGGCGCCGACAAGCTTCCCGACGCGATCTCCCGAGCCTTCGAGGACACCTTCGGCATCCGGCCGCTGGAAGGTTACGGCGTGACTGAGTGCTCACCGGTTATCGCTGTCAACGCACCCGACTTTCGCGCCCCGGGGTTTTACCAGCCCGGATCCCGGCGCGGCACGGTGGGCCACACTCTTCCCGGCGTTTCGGTGCGGATCATCAAGCCAGAGAGCATCGCCGGACAGGAGCATCTCGAAAACCTGGAGCAGATCGAACCTCTTCCGGCGAACACCGAAGGTATGATCCTGGTCAAGGGTCCCATCGTGATGAAAGGCTACCTGCACAGGGATGACCTGACCCGGAAGGCCTTGTGCGACGGCTGGTATGTGACCGGCGACCTCGGCATGGTGGACGAGGACGGGTTCCTCAAGATCACCGGACGGCTGACCCGGTTCTCCAAGATCGGCGGCGAGATGGTCCCCCACGTCCGCGTGGAAGAAGCCCTCAACGAGGCGATCGGGGCCGACGAGCCGGTCTTCGCCGTCACCGCCATCGCCGATGGCCGCGACGGCGACCGGTTGGCCGTCTTGCATACCACCTGCGACGACCGCGTCAATGAAGCGCTCGAGAAGATGCGGAAGCTCGGTTTGCCCAACCTGTATCTTCCCCGCCGCGACTCCTTCGTGAAGGTCGATGCTCTGCCACTTTTGGGTACCGGCAAGCTCGATCTCCGCGACCTGAAGCGGATCGCCAGCGAAGCCCTCCGTCAGTCGTAGAGTACTCGATCACCTGGATGGTCGATTCGCAGAGTTGCTTCAGATTTTGACGCCATCCCAACTCTGAAACAATCGCCCAAGCGCTGCGGCGGCGGCCTCGAACCGTTCGCGGTCTTCCTCGTGGAGGGCGCCGGTTTCCAGAGGCAGCCTGCGCACGGCTTCGGCCATCTGGTCGCGGGCGCCCTGCATCTGGTGGAACAGCCGCTCGTAGGTCGCGCAACCCGGATGATTGCCCAGGGCGGTCAGCTTGCCGGTCACATTACTGATCTTTTGTTCCCAGGAGCGAAGCGTCTCCTCGAGCTGCGGGCGTTCAGCGAAATGGGTGCGTTGGGGATAGGACGGATTCCTGAAGGGATCGCACGCGAGCGGCGATGACGGCGCAGTCTCTTTCGACTCGCTGGGAACGAGAGCGGACGACGAGGACACGTTGGCAACTCCTTGTCGAGCAGAACCTCCAGCATCCGCGGCAAGCTCGCAGGGTTGGGGAAGTTCCGCCAGTTGGTCTTCACATTGAGACAAACGGGAACGGGCGATAGAATGCGCCACCCCACGGATCAAGAAGTATTCTGATCGACTGGCGATCGCTTGACCAGTCCATCCGTGGCGTCAGGTTGATTCCGGGATTGAACCTCGACAATGTTTCCGCATCGAGCCCGCAGCGGGCTCGGTTCCGCGCCCGGTTGCCCAGGGAGGGGAAATTCATGCGTGCCAGCCTCGTGCCGGTTTTCGCTCTCATCATGGCCTTTCAGATCGCTCGCAGTGAGGCAGCGGAGCCGCAGCGGGAACCCTTGCCGCAACCGGCGCCCGGTTGGTCGATCGAGCTGGCGGCCCAGGCACCCCAAATTCGCAATCCGACATCCATCGTCTTGGCTGCCGGCGGCACGATCTACCTCGGCCAGGCCGCGACGGAGAAGAGCGGTCCGGCTGGCGTCAGAAGTGGTTCGGTCCTGGCCATCAAAGCCGGCAAGAGCTGGGTTTTCGCCGACGGGCTGGGCACCGTCAGCGGCCTGGAATGGATCGACGGCACGCTCTATGTCGTCCATCCACCCGAACTCTCTGCGCTCCGCGACACGGACCGCGACGAACGGGCCGACGAACGGATCGAGCTGGTCACCGGCCTGGGCCCGACGGCCCTTGCCCCCCAGGGAATCAACGACCACATCGCCGCTGGCGTTCGAGCGGGCATGGACGGCTATCTTTACCTGGCCGTGGGCGATCGGGGGATTTCCCGGGCTGTCGGCAAAGACGGGCGGAGCATCCAGCTTGCGGGCGGAGGCGTGATCCGGGTCCGGCCCGACGGCACCGGGCTCGAGGTGGTCTCGACGGGCGAGCGGAACCCGCGTTCGATCGTCCTGAGTGCCACGGGCGAGGTCTTCACCCTGGGCGCCGGCGACACCGGCAAGCGCTGGCCCGGCGGACTGACGCATCACATCGACGGCGGCCATTACGGATATCCTTACCAGTTCCTGACCGCGCCGTTCCGCGCCTTGCCCCTCATGGGCGGCGAGGCCGGCGAACCAGGGATTCAAGGCGTTTGCTATGACGAGGACGGCTTGCCCGGTCGCTATCGGGGCAACCTCTTCGTTTGCGACTCGGGCCGGCAGTCTATCGTCTGTTTCGAGATCCGCAGGTCCGGCGGAACTTTCACCGTCGCGCGGCAGACCGCCGTGGTCTCGAAGGGGCTTGTCGCCGATTTCCATCCTCTGGCCCTTGCCGTGACCGCGGACGGAACCGGCTTCTGGTTTGTGGACTGGGCGAACAACGACTGGCACTCCGCGGGACCCGCAACGGGCAGGCTCTACAGGTTGACCTACTCCGGGAACGATCGCGTCAGGCCGGCCCCGCGGCCCCGCGGGATCGCGCTGCACGACCGGATCGCGGCGCTCGACCACCCGGCCCTTTCGGTCCGGCTCGACGCGCAGCGGTCACTGGCCGGGCAGGGGAAGCAAGCCCTCGGGCTATTGATCGAGCGATTGCACGCCGGCCAGCCTGAGACCGGCCGCTCGCATGCCCTCTGGGCGCTGGACGCGATCGGCGGCACCGAGGCGCGGCAGGCCATCCGGGAGGCCTTGGCAGATTCGTCGGTGTCGGTCCGTCTTCAGGCCGCCCGGAGCTCGGGAGTTCGTGGCGATCACGGAGCCGTGGATGCGCTGCGGGCGTTGCTCGTGGATCGCGATCCGTCCGTCCGCCGCGAGGCAGCCATCGCCCTGGGTGCGATCGGCGATACCCGGGCGATCGCTCCGCTGCTTGCGGTTCTGGGCGAATCTGATCGATTCGCGGCGTGGTCGATACGGACGGCGATCCGCCGGCTCGGCTTTCCCGATGAGGCAGCGATGCGCGCCGCCCTGCTGGACGCTCGTCGCCAGGAGAACGCCCTGAACCTGGCCGATGAGTCCTGGTCCGTGCCCGTCGTTCGGGCTCTCGCGGCATCCTTGCGGCAGACGCCCGAGCCAGCCTTTCGCGGACGGATCGTCGCCAACCTGACGGGCCAGTTTCGCAAGTACCCGGAATGGTCGGGAACCTGGTGGGGGCCCGATCCGTTAGCGGGCGAGATGCCACGAAAAACGCAAGACTGGGACCCCGAGGGGATGAACATGGTCCTCCAGGGCCTGCGGCTGGGCCTCGCCGATCAGGATGCCTCGGTCCGCTTCCAGGCGATCGTCGCGCTCGGTGAGGTCGGGCCGGCGGCCGCACCGATCCTCTGCCAGGGGATGGCGATGGAGCCCGATGTCCGCAACCAGGCGCTGCTTGTCGAAGCTCTGGGCGCGATGAATGACGCTGCGTCGGTGCGGCTGCTCACGAGCCTGGTCGTCGATTCTCAACGGGCGGAGCCGGTACGCGCCGCGGCCCTCGACGGCCTGGCGCGATTTCGCGGCCGCGACATCATCCGCGCGCGGCTGGCGGTCTTGTACGACCCGAACGCGCCCGAGAGCCTGGTGGCCCGCGCCTTGCCGCCGCTGGCCAGGGATGGAGTCCTGCCGCCCAACGACATGGCCGGCTTTTTCGAGAGCCCAAGGCCGCTCGTCCGGGCCGCTGCGCTCATGAGCCTGAACGTGAAGAAGCCGCTGCCTGCCGAGATCAGGCAGTGTGTTCTGGCGCGCCTCGACGATACCTCGGCGGAGGTTCGCCAGGCGGCCCTGATGGCGGCCGGCGCGCTCAAGCTGCGCGAGGCCGTCCCGCGGCTGATCCAGACCGCCGGCGCCGCCCAGGCCGACTCGGAGCTGCGTACGCAGGCGATCACCGCGCTCTGCATGATGCCCGACCCTCGGGCCGAGGCGATCTATCGCCAGGCCGCCGGCGATCCCGATCCATCGCTCCGCCGCGCGGGTGAAAAGGCCCTTCAGGCCATCCGCGGCCAGGTCGATCCGCAACTCCAATTCGCGGCCGGATCTGCCGCGCAAGCGCCGGGCATCGAGACGCTGCGCCAGTTCGCCCTCAGTCACCTGGCCGATCCGCGCAAAGGGGAAGAGCTTTTCTTCGAAAACCGGGACATGGCATGCGGCCGATGTCATGCCGCGGCGGGGCGCGGAGCCGGCACCACCGGTCCGGACCTCAGCGGGCTGGCTTCCCGAAGCGACAGGGTTCAGCTCATTCGCTCTTTGCTCGAGCCTTCCCCCCGGCTTGCCGCCGCTCATCAGCCGGTCAAGAGCCTGGCCAGCACCCTGACCCCGCTCGAGTTCACGGACCTGATCGGGTTTCTCGAGCGGCTGAAGCAGCCCGCGGCTGAGAGAAATACCAGGCAGACGGTTGGCGGCCCAGGCAATGACCAGGAAGCAGCCAGGAACCGCCAAAGTCCGTGACTCATGGAGCGGCCTAGACTGAGGCCGCTGGGTTGAGGGCGACTACGGCATCCAGGGACGAAACTTTTCAGTTAGTGGAGGCTTATTTGCTTGATAAACCTACTTGAGTTGCCCCGGGACGCTGCTGTAACCTGTTGGTATTGAGTAATTTGACGAGCGTTTGGCTTTGGGGCTTGACTTTATGGACCCGTCAAGCTAAGATGTCCTAAGGACATCTTAGCTTGACATGGTCCGCGATCTTGTGTGGGTCAAGACTATATCATCTCAGGTTCTCAGAGACTTCGCCGACAGCCGAAGGCGCGTCGTTTCGGACTGGCGGATTCTCATTACCGCGAGGCGTCTGGCTCGAGCCCAGAACGCTCCTCTGCCCAACGAAGACAAGGCCGTGGCTCTCCGCTGGCAACTGGAGCAGCAGGGGAGCCTTGCCTCGCTTGAGGGCGTACCTGGGGTCTTCGAGGTCGATGTTCCCTACGCCAATCTGCTCGAGACATCCGAGGAGCAAATCATCCAGGAAGCAAACCCCTGGGCGGTCTTCGGCTACCTCACCGCGATGGTACATCATGGTCTGACAGACCTTGCTCCCAAGCAGATCTATGTCATCACGTTCCAAGACGGCGAACACCAGAAACGGGTTCCCTTGGGGACGAGCCCCGAGGACTGGGGCGATCTTGATTACCCCGCGGCCAGGCGTCCCAAGAAAGTCAGGCGCGTGGTAGTCAACTGGACGGAGCTGGCCGGTAAGTTCGATTTTGGCGTGACCATTGGATACAGCTTTGGAACGCCCATCTATGTCACGGACGCCGAGCGGACCCTGATTGATGCGCTCCGTAAGCCCGATAAGTCAGGTGGCGTGGCCAAAGTATTCCGTGCCTGGCGCAAGGCCGAGAGCATGAACGTAGATCGGCTCGTAGGCTACGTGGACCGCTATGGCGTTCAGAATCTCCGTCAGCGCGTGGGTTATCTTCTGGAGAGGCTCGGGCAAAACCATCCTCGCTTGGAGCAGTGGAAGGATAGACTGCAGCGGGGAGGCTCAGTAAAGTTGGTGCCGAGCAAGCCGTACGAGGCGACGTTTTCGGCTGAGTGGAACCTCTCGCTGAATGTGGCCCCCTCGGTGCTTGCGATTCTTGACGGAGCCATCAACGAAAAGGAATAGCAAGGATTGGAAGCAGGAAGTTACCCGAGATCAATCGACGAACTTGCAAGCTGGCGTCGAAGCACCGGGGCTACGGCAGCGGGAGCCCGTTTGAGGTTCATGCAGTTTGTCGTTCTCGCCTCGATCTCATCCTCTCACCCCCTGGCTTCCAAGCTCGTCTTCAAAGGCGGAAACGCGCTGCTGTTCTTCTACGGAAACTTGCGAAGCACACTCGATCTCGACTTCACCGCGGCGGTCGACTTCCCGGATGACAGAAAACGTATCGAGGAACTCCTCAACGTCGCTCTCAGGTACCCGCTGAACCGATTCCAGGTGAAGGCGAGATGCCAGTCGATACAAAGGAATCCACCTGGGCTCGATAAGACCTTCCCCACTTACTTGGCCAAGGTCTGTTACCAGCTACCTGGGGACAGGTACTACCAGAACTTCGACGAAGGCAGGAAGTATGCCCAGGTCATCGAGCTGGAAATCAGCCTCAACGACGTCATCTGCGAGACTGTGAGCTGGAAGCCTGACGAGTCGAGTGAGCCGCTCCTTCGTTGTTCTCTTGAGGACAACCTCGCAGAGAAGCTCAGGGCTTTGCTCCAGCAACCCATCCGCAACCGTTCACGGCCCCAGGATGTCTATGACATCGCCTCACGTGTCCGTGAGTTTGGTGGCGCGCTCGACCTTGCGAAGATCTCGGAATTCCTCCTCAAGAAGGCTCAAGCTCGCAACATTCAACCCAGGAAGAGTTCGTTCGACGAGTCAGTTCGGAGCAGGGCAGCAGCAAGCTATGACATCCAGATTCGAGCGGAGGCCCCCAATGCTTTTATCCCTTTCGAGGAGGCATGGCCCGAAGTGCTTAGCGTGGTAAGCCGGCTTGCCATCCCCGACTGAGCCGCTTCGCCGCGAAACCGAGATCCGCTTGTGCGAACACGACATGAATGTCCCAGCCCACTGGCCACCGGCTTCTTTGAATCTCGCCTTCGATAGGCAATACTCGGACAGACTCCTAGTCAAAACCGGTCGGGGCCAGTACATTTCTTAAGGGCTCCGCCAAGCCTCGGGCCGGGCGCGCTCGAATGTGAGCGGCCGGAAGGAATCGCTGCTTCGGCCGGAGCCCGGGGCGGCCAGGGCGACATGCCGCAGGGATGTGGATGCAACCTTCGAGGCGATGTTCCCTCCAGAAAGCAAAAGATCGCCCCCGCGCGGTGAGGCTTTCCTATTGTGATAGGGTCAAGACTGCGCCCGCGCGAGCGTCCCGAAGGGTCTTCTTCGCCGGACGTCAAGCGACAACACCTGGATTAACCTGGATTTCTGAAAAGACTCGGGGAGAGACGCAAACTACCATGTTGCTGAAAGCCACAGATATTCGCAGGGGAATGGTCATCACCATGGAAGGGGTGAACTACGTCGTTGTCGACTTCGCTCACCACACGCCCGGCAACCTCCGGGCCATGGTCCAGACCAAGCTCCGGAACATGAACAACGGCGCACTCATTGACAAGAGATTACGCTCGGTCGATCAGATCGAGGTGCCGTACGTCGAGACCAAGGAGTACGAGTACCTCTACTCCGCCGGCGGCGAGCACGTCTTCATGGACACCGAGACTTACGACCAGTTGCACTTCGACCAGGACATCATCGGCACGGCGATGCAGTTCTTGCTGCCCAATGCGAAGGTGATGGTCAAGTACATCAGCGACAAGCCGGTCTCGATCGAGATTCCCGACTCGGTCGAGCTCACCGTGTCCGATACCCCTCCGGCGCTGGCGGGTGCGACGGCCACCAATCAGTACAAGGAAGCGACCCTGGAGACCGGTCTGAAGGTGCAGGTCCCGCCGTTCGTCAAGCCGGGCGAGAAGATCCGGATCGACACCCGCACGGCAGAGTACCTGGAACGGGTCAAGTGAAAAGCAAGCGAGGTTGATCCGTGGACGACCTGACGAGCCTGCTGGCAGATCTAGTGTCGATCCCGAGCATCAACCCGATGGGTCGCGCACTGGTTGGCCCCGAGGTGCTCGAGACACGGTTGACCGGCTACCTGGAGGATTGGCTCGGGCGGAATGGAATCACCTGCCGCCGGCAGCCGGTCGCGCCCGGCCGGGACAACCTGTTCGCGAAATTTGAATCACCGGGCTCTCCTCGGACCTTGCTGTTCGACGTCCACCAGGACACGGTCCCAACCGATGGCATGACCATCGACCCGTTTCGGCCACGGATCGAGGACGGGCGGATGTGGGGACGGGGATCCTGCGACATCAAGGGAGGGATGGCCGCCATGCTTGTGGCTGCCGCGCGGCTTTGTCGCGAGCGGCCGCCCCGGGCCGCCTCGGTCGTGCTAGCGTGCACGGTGGACGAGGAATACACCCATACGGGAGCGTCGCGACTGGCCCGAACAGCCCATGGCGCGGACCTGGCCATCATCGCCGAGCCGACTCTTCTGGACCTGGTTCACTGCCACAAGGGGGCATTGCGATGCAAGATCCGGACCCGGGGCGTGGCCTGCCATAGCTCGACTCCGGACCGGGGAGTCAATGCCATCTACCGGATGAGCCGGGTGCTCGACGCTCTGGCCGAGTACGCCGGCATTCTTGGTGCAACAGTGCCCGACCCGATTGTCGGCCCGCCCAGCCTTTCGGTCGGCCGAATCGAAGGAGGGCAAAGCGTCAACATCGTTCCCGACTGGTGCGAGATCGAGGTCGATCGGCGCTTGATACCAGGGGAGCAACCCGAACAGTCGTCCGCGGCGATCCTGCAATTCCTCGGCGACCGCCTGGGAAGCCTGGAGGGCGTGGAGTTCGACCAGCCCTGGGTCAGCCTGCCCGCCCTGGTTCCCCGACTGGAGAAGTGGGTTGAGCCGCTCAAGGAGGCGGTCAGGCGCGGGACCGGACATGAGCCTCGGGTCGTCGGCGTACCGTATGGCACGGACGCCGGCCCACTCAGCGCCACCGGCCTGCCCTGCGTGGTCTTTGGACCCGGCGACATCGCCCAGGCCCATACCCAGGATGAGTGGGTCGATCTCGATCAAGTTCACCGGGCCGCCGAAGCGTATTATCAGATGGCGCTGACGCTCGGTTAGCCGATCGGCGGTGGCGGGTGCGCAACGAAATCGCCTCGGCCTCGGTCCTTGGGGAAGGAAAGAGCGAGGCGATTTCTCGGGAGCACTCAGACGACGAACTTCACTGGCTGTGTTTCAAAAGACGTCGAGCACGAAGTGGTAGCCCTGGTAAAACTTCTTCTTGTCCCATTCGTGCCAGCCGTGCGGGTGCCGGAAGAAGCCCAGAACCCGATAGCCACCATAGTAGTTCCGGTAGTAGGGCCCCTGAATCTGGGGAACAATCCGCTGTTCCCGAGGATAGCGATACCAGCCGTCGTAGAGCCCATTGTACTCGAAGCCGTTGCCCGGGACCTGGGGAGGCACGTACGGCCAGTGCAAGTAGTCGTTCCAGTCCTCAGCCTGCGCAGATTTCACCCCGCCAAAGCCCAGCAGAGCCGCGACGAGGGTGAGCGCCTTGATCCATGAGCCGCGCGACACGTTCCACCTCCATGTAGGGAAGGGAAGCCGTTCCCAAAACAAGGCTAACATGCCACACTTTCTCCGCTGGCGCGAGGGATTCGAAAAAGATATTTCCGTCGAAGGATCGGTTATGCCTGACGCTCGGATTCGCCCAGAACTGCACAGTCTGATGCCGGGGAAATCCCGATCGGTCGTTCGCTCTCTGCTGGTCGGGTCCGCGGCTGGAATGATCGCGATCGGTGTCATCATCATCAGTCGAGCCCAGGCGCAATCGCCCCCCCGGCCAGAGCAAGAGCGCCTGAAGGCAATCGTCACGAAGCTGGCGTCTGCCGAGATGGAAGGCCGGCGGGGCGAGGGAGCCCGCAAGGCCGCCGCCTTCCTGATCGACGAGTTCCGCCGCCTCAAGCTCGAACCGCTCTTTCAGGGACAGTTCGTCCAGGAGATCCCGGCCGCCGAGCCCGGACGGATCCAGGGGCGAAATGTCGGGGCCGTCTTGCGCGGGGCCGATCCCGTCCTCAAGGACGAGTGGGTGATCGTATCAGCGCATTACGATCACCTGGGCGTTCGGGACGGAGTACTCTACCCCGGCGCCGACGACAACGCGTCGGGAGTGGCCATGATGCTCGAGGTGGCCCGATCCATGGCCGCCGCGTCCGATCCTCCACGCCGCAGCCTGATGTTCATCGGTTTCGATCTCGAGGAGGCCGGGCTTTTCGGCTCTCGTTACTTCGTTGCGCACCCGCCGGTGCGGCTCGAGCAAGTCGTGCTGTTCATCACGGCCGACATGATCGGTCGGGCCCTGGCAGGGGTCTGCGAGAACCACGTCTTCGTGCTGGGAACCGAGCATGCCCCGGGCCTTCGCCCCTGGATCGACCAGGCGGCCAAGGATCGCCCCTTGACGGTCGGCCTGCTGGGTTCGGACCTCCTGATTCTCAACCGCAGCGATTACGGGCCGTTCCGCAGCCGGCAG
>Ga0208696_1000739_pt1 | contig 20837 bp, 19 predicted proteins | sample Sb_taG_9_FD_187711 | JGI IMG/M metagenome (GOLD analysis project Ga0208696, IMG submission 187711) | Peat soil microbial communities from Weissenstadt, Germany - Sb_50d_b_LC metaG (SPAdes) (version 2) | ecosystem: Environmental > Terrestrial > Soil > Wetlands > Peat | place: Germany... | reverse complement strand
CCCGCTACGTCGACCTCAGCCTGCCGCAGGAATTCCTGCCGGTCATCCCGCTGATCACCCTCGCCGGGGTGCTCGTGCTCACGCTAATCGTCATCCGCGGGCCGCTGCGGCGCGCCACCCGGATCCAGCCCGGCACGGCCCTCCGGTACCAGTAACCTGCGCTGTGAGTGTCTCGTGACCCCTCGGCGAGGGTGGCGGCGGCCAGGGTGCGCGGGGAGATGACCAGGCGCAGGTGACGGAGCTGGCCGCGGGGCAGCAGCCGGGGCCAGCGCGGACAAGACCGCCCGGTCAGCCCACGACAGCGGCGGGGTTTTGACCTGGCGCTGGAGCACGGCGACCTGATGGCGCAAGATCAAGATCTCGGCGTCCTTGGCGCGGTCAGACCGGGCAAGCAAGGCGAGCCAGCCGAACACGCGCAGCACTGCCAGATAAGCGAACCGTAGCATCACGGGTACTGACAGTGCCTCAGTGCGTGGCCCTCCCGCAGCCAGATACCTAACTCGAGCGTTCATCACCTCGACAGAGAACGACTAGGTCAGCGGCTGTGACAGGGTTATCGGCACCCACAAGCTCCATAGGCTTCCTGTGCCCGACCGAAACGCGGCCGGGCGCGTCGTTACCCCCCGGACGCAGCCGGACCCGCTGCGACGATGCCGGCCACCTTCCGTCAACGCCCAGCCCAGCTCGTTATGTATAGTTTTCTATCACTAGATATCTGGGTTTCGGGGAGGTGCTGCGCGGTCATCGGCGCGCGGCGCGGCTGACGCTGGAGCAGTTGGCCGAGGTGTCGGGGGTCAGTGCAAGGACCTTGTCCGATATGGAGCGCGGGCGAAGCAAGGGGCCTCAGCACCGGACTGTCACTGCTTTGGCAGACGCGCTTGCCCTGGAAGGGGATGCCCGCAAGCAGCTTGTCGAGCTAGCGCGTGATGGCAGGCTGCGGGATCACTGGACGCGCCCAGCCGGCCTGTGTGAACTGCCCCGGCTGGTTGACGACTTCACCGGCCGTGCCGCGGAACTGGTCTGGATGAGCGAGCTGGTATACGCCGAGAGTGCACCGGGTGCCGGTGTGGTAGGGCTCATCACCGGCTCGGGGGGCATGGGGAAGACCACGCTCGCCATCCGGGCGGCCCACGTCCTGCGGCCGAACTTCCCCGGCGGGGTGTTCTTCCTTGACCTGTTCGGCATGTCCCAGCGGCCTGCGGCCGCCGCCGACGCGTTGCGGCTGCTGCTTCGCGCGCTCGGTCTGGCGGATGAGCAGATCCCGGGGGATGTCCCGGGGCGTGCTTCGGTGTACCGGTCGCTGCTGCGGGACAGGCATGCGCTGGTCGTCCTGGACAATGCCGGGTCGGAGGAGCAGGTGCGCCCGCTGCTGCCGGGAGACGGCGCGAGCCGGGCGCTGATCACGGCCCGGCGGCTGCTGGCTGGCCTGGAGGGTGTACGCCGGCTCGTCCTCGGGCCCCTTTCGTTGCCGGAGGCCACGGAGCTGATGACCGGGATTCTGGGCCAGCGTGCCGCCTGCGACGAGGAATCGGCACTCAACCAGCTTGCCGAGTTGTGCGAGGGCATGCCACTGGCGCTGCGGATCATCGGGAACCGGCTGGTCAGCCGGCCCGGCTGGGATGCCGCCGAACTCGCGGCCCGGCTGGCGGACGAGGAGCACCGTCTGGATCAGTTCAAGGCCGGTGATCTGAAGATCGCAACCGCGTTCGGGATGTCGTACGAGCAGCTCGCAGACGCCGCCCGGCGGGTATTCCGGCGGCTGGCCGTGGTACCGGGCCGCGACTTCGATGCAGCCCTCGCCGCGGTCGTTGGCGAGGTGCCGGTGGAGGTCGCCTGGGATGCCCTGGACGAGCTCGTCGACCTCGGCCTGCTGCTGGACAGCGCCGCGGGACGATACCGGTTCCACGACCTGGTCCGCCTGTTCGCTCGCACGCGGCTCGAGGAGGAAGAATCCCCAGCCGAACGTGAGGCACTGACGGCGAGGGTAACGTCATGGCTGCTGCGGATGGCCACGATGGCCGGGCGATGGTTCGAACCCGGCTATGGTCGTCCCGGTCTGCCTGACCCGGACCTTGTCGTCTTGTCCTGCGCGGAAGAGGCCGAGAACTGGCTGCGCGCGAACGTGGACAACTGGCTGGGCGCGTTGCGGTCCGCGGCGGATCGCGGCCAGCACTCCGCCGTCGTGGATTGCGCGGAGTCAATGCACTGGTTCTCCGACCGGTGGGCGCACGCCGCGCACTGGCGTTTGGTCTTCACACTCGGCGCGGGGGCCGCCGCCGCTCTTGATGATCTGCCGCAGCAGGCGGCCCAGCTCAACTATCTCGCGTGGGTTCACTGGATCCCGCCGAGCGACCCGCAGGCCATGCTGAGGTACGCGGCCGAGGCGCTGGACCTGGCGGCCGAGAGCGGCAGCCAAGCGCAGATCGCCGAGTCTCACCAGTACACCGCGCGAGCGCAGCTTCTCCTCGGACGGCTCGATGAGGCCGCCGCGTTGGCGTTCTCAGCAGCGAAGACATTCAACGCCATCGGCGACATCGACGCCTACGTCCAGTGTCTCTCGCTCATCGGGCTCTGCCGTCGTGACGAGGGACGCTACGCCGAGGCGCTGGAGCAATTCCGCACGGCGCTCGCCCTGATCGACGACGAGGGGTCGGGGATGACGCCGACGATCGCGGCGCAGAGCCGGCCTGATGCGCATTTCCGCATTGCCCAGTGCCTGGGAGCCCTCGGCCGCCGGACCGAAGCGATCTCCACGCTCACCGAGGCGATCGGGCTCATGGAGACGCTTCAGCCGAACTTCCGGCAGGCCGAGGCTCTGGAGACGCTGGCTGCCCTGCTGGCGGAGGAAGGCCGGACCGAAGAGAGCCGCCGTACCTACGCGCGTGCGGCACAGGTGTACGAGGCGATCGGCGACGCCGAGGCGAGCAGCCGCTGTCACGCCGCGGTGCCCCCCGCACCCTGACCCCGTCGGAGCCGTCCCCCCGCACAGTCCTTGCGCAGGGTACTTCTGCGTGCTGTTCTGCCTGGAGCCGCCGATTCCCCGCTAGTTGACTTGAGTGCACCGGGACCGGCGTCAGGGCCTGTCCCGCCAAGGTCAGGAGCGACCATGGCAATCAAGAACATCGTGCTCGTCCACGGCAACTTCGTGGACGGATCAGGCTGGCAGAGCGTCTACGATCACCTCACCGCCGACGGTTACCGGGTAGCCGTCGTGCAGAACCCCACCCTCACCCTCGACGGCGACGTCGCCGCCACGCACCAGGTTCTCGACAGCCTCGACGGCCCAGCCGTGCTGGTCGGCCATTCCTACGGCGGAGTCGTCATCACCGAGGCCGGCAACCACCCCAATGTCGCCGCGCTCGCCTACATCGCGGCGTTCGCGCCCGACACGGGGGAGTCGGTCAGCTCGCTGATCGCCGACCCGCCGCCCGGCGCGCCGGTACCGCCGATCCTGCCGCCGGTCAATGGGTTCCTGTTCCTGGACCGGGACAAGTTCGCCGCGTCCTTCGCCGCCGATGTGCCCGAGAAACTGGCCGCGTTCATGGCCGACTCCCAGGTCCCGACGGCTGTGGACGCGCTGAACGGGGCGGTCACCGAGCCTGCCTGGCGCAGCAAGCCGTCCTGGTACCTGGTCGCCACGGACGACCACATGATCCCGCCTGCCGCCCAGCGCGCCATGTCCGAGCGAGCCAAGGCGACCGTCACCGAGACCCCCGGCAGCCACGCCGTGTTCGTCTCGCGTCCGGCTGTCGTGGCCGCCGTGATCAGCCAGGCTGCCCAGGGGGCCTGAACGACCAGCCCTAGACGCCGCACGAACCCCTTACTCCTTCGGCAATCAGCAGGTTCGCGGTGCCTGTGCTGTCAGATGCTCCAGAGCGCCTGAGTGGGGGACAGGCGGGCGGCGCGGATGGCGGGCAGCAGCCCGGCGAGGGCGCCGATGACGACGGCGGCGGCCAGGCCGCCGGCCCAGGCGTCGGGCGGGATGACGATGGCCCAGCCCTTGGCGTGGGCGTAGGCGGCGGTGGCGGCCGCGCCGGCGATGACCCCGGCGACGCCGCCGGCCAGGGACAGCAAGATGGCCTCGGCCAGGAACTGGGCGCGGATCTGGCCGTGGGTGGCGCCCAGCGCCCGGCGCAGCCCGATCTCGGAGCGGCGTTCCAGCACCGAGATGACCATGATGTTGGCCACCCCGATCGCGCCGACCAGCAGCGCGATCGCGCCCAGTCCGAGGAACAGGGTGTCCAGGGCGCCCTTGGCGTCGGCCTGGGCGGTGAGCGCGCTTGAGGGCTGGGAGACGGTGACCTGGTCCGGGTTTGCCGGGCTGGCCTGGTAGCCGAGGAGGTTGTCCACCCGCGTGGTGGCGGCCTGGGTGTTGACGGTGCGGACGTAGATCTCCGACGGGTTCCCGTCGAAGTGCAGGTACTTCTCTGCGGCGGGGAACCCGATCAGGACCGCGGAGTCGATCTGCGGTGCCAGCACGGCGGGGTTCAGGATGCCGGTGACGTAGAACCACTGGCCGCCGGCCCAGATCCGCATCCCGGGCCGGATCCGGTCGATGCCCAGCAGCTGCGCTGTGACGGCGCCGAGCACTGCGACCGGCTCGCGGGCGGTGGCGGCGTTCAGGAACCGGCCCTGCGCGAGGCTGGTGCCGGCCGCTGCGGGCAGGCCCAGGGTGGCCGCCTCGACGCTGAGGCCGCTGGTTTCGATCGAGGGGATGAGCGGGGACTTGTAGACGCTGACGCCGCCGACAGTGCCGGTGTCCTGCACCGCGGTGACCCCGGGCAGCCGGGCGATCATGCCCGGCGCCGCCACCGGCAGCTCGGCGGTTTCGCCGGAGAGGGCCTGCCCGTTGGTGACGGTCAGCAGGTTGGTGCCCAGCGCCTGGATCTGGGCCAGCAGCGCGGCGGAGGAGGAGGCGGCCAGGCCCAGGACGGCGACGATCGCCGCGACGCCGATCGCGATGCCCAGCGCGGACAGCCCGGCGCGCAGCTTGCGGGTCCGCAGCCCGACGCTGGCGAGGGCGGCCAGGTCAGAGGGCCGCAGCCGGGCCGCAGCCGGGGCGGCCGGCCGCGGCGATGTGGTGGTCATGACGGTCCTTCCTGCGCGGGCCGGGAGCGGGCGGGCCGCCCGCCGCCAGCCCCGCCGGCGGCCGCCTGGCCGGGGACGGGGCTGGTGTCGGCGATGATGTGCCCGTCGAGCATCTCGATGCGACGGTGTGTCCGGGCGGCGACCGCGTGGTCGTGGGTGATGATGATGATCGTCGTCCCGGCGGCGTTGAGTTCCTCCAGCAGGGCCAGGATGGCGGCGCCGGTGGCCGAGTCCAGGTTGCCGGTCGGCTCATCAGCCAGCACTACCGGCGGCGCGCCCGCCACCGCCCGTGCGATCGCGACCCGCTGCCGTTCCCCGCCCGACAGCTGGGTCGGCCGGGCGGCGGCCCGGTGCGCGAGCCCGACCCGGTCCAGGGCCTGCAGCGCCAGCCGCCGCCGCGCGCCGCGCCGCCCCCCGGCGTACAGCAGCCCGTCGGCCACGTTGCCCAGCACGCTCTGGTGCTCGGCGAGGAAGAACTGCTGGAACACGAACCCGACCCGGGAGGCCCGCAGCCCGGCCAGCTCCCGGTCGGTCATCCGCGCCACGTCCAGGCCGGTGACGCGCACCGTCCCGGCAGTCGGCTTGTCCAGGGTGCCCATCAGGTGCAGCAGCGTGGACTTGCCCGACCCCGACGGGCCCACGATGGCGGTCAGCTCCCCGGCGCTCACCGCCAGGCTCACCCCGGCCAGCGCCTGCACCGGAGGCGACCCGGGATACTGCTTGGTCACCTGCTCCAGCTCCAGCACCGGCACCCCGCCCGGCCCGTCCCCGCCGGCCAGGGCCGTCCCCGCGGCGGTCACGACGCCGCCACCACGACACGCTGCCCGGGCCTCAGCGCCCCGGTCACCTGCACCAGCCCGTTAGCGCCGTCGTAGATCCCGGGCGTCACCGGCACCCAGCGCCGCGTGTTCCCCGCGCCGACGACCTCCACGACGTACCCGCCCGGTGACTGGGCCACCAGCGCCGTCACCGGCACCGCGAGCACCGGGCCAGGGCTGCTTTCGGTGGTGATGTTCACCGTCACCGGCGCCTGGTCCAGGATTCCCGCCGCCCCCGGATCGGTCAGCCTCACCTGCACCGGGATCGTCGTGGTCGGGCTCTGCCCCTGCCCCGACCCGGACGTGGTCGCCACCGTGCCGACCGAGGAGACCACGCCCGGCGTGGTCGTCCCGTCCGGCAGCGTGATGCTCACCGTGTCGCCGGCCTTGACCTCCGACTGCTGGGAGACGTCCAGCGGGATCGTCACCAAGTGCCGGTCCGAGGTCGCCGCCAGCACCGGCCCGGACGCCGGGCCGCCCAGGCTCCCGGTCACCTGGCTGACCCGCAGCGCCTCCGGCTCGAACACCACCTGCCCCAAAGACAGGCTCCCCGGCGGGAAGGAGACCCCCAGGTGCTCTTCCAGCCGCTGCACCGCGTACGCCGTCTCCCACGAGTAGTAATCCCAGCCCAGCGCGAGGATATCCGCGCGGTCGGCGTAGCCGAGGTCCACCAGGTCGTGGTTGAGCTGGGTCACGTCCTGGCCGGTGATCCCCTCATCCAGGGTCCGCCAGTCCGGCACGCTGCCGTACAGCAGCACCACCGGGGAGCCGTTGCCCGTCTTGTACAGCGCCTGTCCCTGGCTGATCACCTGCCCAGCCGACGGCAGCCAGGTCAGCGTCCCGCCGCCCCGCCCGGCCACCGTGTAGGACCCGGCGTACCCCAGCGTCGCGTTCACCGGCGTGGTTGCCGCGATATCCTGCCGGGTCACCGGCTGCGTCGCCGGCGCGGGCGCCCCGTGCTGCCCGGCCCCGGACGCGGCGGCCGGGGAAAACACCCCGGCCCGCCACGCCGACACCGCCCCGGCCGCCAGCACGACCACGATGCCCAGGGCCACCCAGCGGCCACGGCCGCGCGATCCCCTTGCCTCCGCGGCCGCCAGGGCCTCCGCCTGCTGCCCGGCCTCCCGGCCGCGCGAAACCGTCCCGCTCATGACCCGCCTCTTCGCGCCGGCAGCGCGGCGGCCGCCAGGCCGGCGCCGGGCAGTCCGTATTGGCGCAGTGGATTCGGCGCGGCAATGCCTTTCACGGTGACACCGTCACTGACGGCAGCCCCGTGCCTGCGGGCAGCACGTACTGGCATTCGTGGGCTTTGGCGATAATCTGCGGCGAATGCGGGTCAAAGCCGTCTCTGCTGACGCTTATAACGAATTCCACGCGCCCATCGGAACTGGTGGGGTCGGGGAAGTTCGGCACCCCGTGGGAGCGCATGCACTGGGCGAACTTCACGTCGTCGGTCAGCTGCTGCCGCTGCTGGGCCTGGGTCGGCGCCTGGTACGGCCACAGGTCCTGGCAGGCTCCCTGGGCCGCGGTGAGCCGGGAATCGCTCACCCCGACTTGCTGCCCCGACGTTATCTTAGGCATCTGTCCGCTGCTGTCGGGGCCGGGGTAGTCCGGCACCCCGTGGGAGCGCATGCACTGGGTGTAGGCGACCAGCTGGGAGGTCGCTGACCCTCCCGCATTCGGTGAGCCGCCGGACCCGGTGGATGACGGGCTGCCGCTGCATGCCGCCGCCAGCAGGGCGGCGGCGGCCATGACGGTTATGACGGCTGCGACTCGCGCCCGCCGGGGCCAGGGCGGTCGCGGGCCGGGTCCGCGGCAGGGGCAGTTGTTCATCTCGTGCCTCCACGCGGCTGGCACTGTGACTGTGGGTTCATGACAGCCAGCGTGCCGGCCGGCGGCGGCGGGCGCATCACGCGCCGGGGGTAGCGCGGGTCCCTCGCTGGAGGGATACGCCGGAGGGTTGCGCGGAGGTAGCGTGCAGGTGTGCTGGACCGGGTGCGACGCAGGGTGTGGGGGCTATCGGGCCGGCTGATCGCCTCCTACATTCTCGTCACGCTCGCCGTCGTGGTGCTGGTCGAGGCGCTCGTGCTCGGCTTCGAGGTACTCCCGCTGGTGAACGGTGCCCAGCTGCAGGCTCAGGTGGACGCGACCGCGAAGAGCTACGCCGGGCAGCTCGCCCAGCGCTACCCCGGCGGCGTGCCGGCCGGAACCGTGCTCGGCGACCCCGGCCAGCCGGCGCAGCCGGGCCAGGCCCCGACGACCCCGGACGGCAGCACGCTGGTCGTTCCGGCGATCACCGGCCCGGTCCACAGCGACCAGGCGGTCACCGCGGTCGTGGCGGTCGCCGCCGACGGCATGGTCGTCGCGTCCTCCGCGCCATCCCGGTACCCGCCCGGACGGGCGGCGGCCAGCGAACTCCCCGCCCCGGCGGCTCCGGCGAACGCAGGCGGCCCCATCAAAGGCGGCAGCGTGTCCACGCCGTACGGCAACGTGCTCTTCATGGTCGGGCGGGCGGGCCGCGCCGGCATCGGCAAGCCGCCGGCCAGCGCGCCGGGACGGGTCGCCTACGTCTATGTCCAGGCGCCATGGTCGCCCGGGTTCATCAACCCCATCCGCGCCTGGAGCGAGCTGGGTCAGCTCGGCGACGCCGGCCCGCTGTTGTCGGCCCCCTACGCGCTGATCTTCGCCATCGTGCCGGTCGGCGTGCTGTTCGGGCTGCTGGCCTCACGCCGCCTCGTCCGCCGGGTACGCCGCCTGGAACGAGCCACCCTCGCGGTCGCCGACGGCGACTACACCGTCACCCTGCCCGTCTCGGGCCGGGACGAGGTCGGCCGGCTGGAGGCGAACTTCACCACCATGACCCGCCAACTCGGCTCCGCGCTGGCCGCCGAACGGCAGCGAGCCAGCGGCGACGCGCGCGCCGCGGAGCGGGCCCGGATCGCGCGGGAGGTCCACGACGCGATCTCCCAGCACCTGTTCGGCCTGCGGATGATCGCCGCCGGGATGCGCCGGGCCGACCCGGGCAATCAGCAGGCCCGCGCGATCGAGCGCATCAGCGAGGAGGCACTGCGCGACATGCAGGCGCTCCTGACCGAGCTGCGCCCGGCCAGCCTGGACGGTGCCGGGCTCGCCCCGGCCCTGCAGGAGATCTGCGCGGCCTACCACGACCGGCTCGGCGTCACCGTCGACGCCAGCCTGGACGACGTGACCGTCCCCGCGCCCGTCGAGCACGCACTGCTGCGCATCACCCAGGAGGCATGCGCCAACGCCGTCCGGCACGGCAACGCCCGCCGGCTTGCCGTGTCGATGACCCGCCAGGACGGGCACGTCGAGCTTGCCGTCCGCGACACCGGCGCCGGCTTCGACCCGGCCGCCCCGCACGCCGGCTCCGGGCTGGCCCACATCCGGGACCGGGTCACCGAACTCGGCGGCACCGTGGACATCGACAGCGCACCCGGGCACGGCGCGGCGCTCACCGTCCGGGTGCCGGTGCCATGACGATCCGCGTGGTGATCGCCGACGACCATCGCGTCGTCCGGGACGGGCTGTGCTACCTGCTCGGCCAGGAACCAGACGTCGAGGTCGCGGGCGAAGCCGGAGACGGCCGGCAGGCGGTAGACGTCGTCGCCGCCACCCGCCCGGACGTGCTGCTACTCGACCTGTACATGCCCGGACTTGACGGGCACGCCGTGATCGCCGCACTGCACGACACGCCGCACCGGCCTGCCGTCGTCGTGCTCACCTCCGCCGCCGACGACGAGCACCTCGTCCGCGCCATGCACGCCGGCGCGACCTCCTACCTGCTCAAGACCGCCCCGGCTGAGCACGTCATCGCCGCCGTCCGCGACGCCGCCGCCGGTACCGCCAGCCTCAGCCCCGAGCTGCTGACCCGGCTCACCCAGGCGCTGCGCCGGCCGCCGCCGCCGGACCCGCTGCAGCCGCTCTCACCGCGCGAACGCGAGGTACTCCGGCTGATCGCCTGCGGTCACAGCAACCGGCAGATCGCCCGGGACCTGGCGATCGGCGAGCAGACCGTCAAGACCCACGTCCGCAGCATCCTCACCAAACTCGGCCTGCAAGACCGCGTCCAGGCGGCGATCTTCGCCCTCCGCCACCAGGCCGGTAGCTACGAGCACCGGCCGTAACCGTGTGGGGTTTCAGGATCCGCATGAGCACGCAGATCACCCATTCCCGCACAGTCAAGCGGCCCACGCGACGACCCGGCGCAACACGCATATCGGTTACCGCACTCCGGGTGTCACTGTCTGTAATAGGCGGTAGTGCCCGGTGGCCGGACCAAGCAAGAGGTCCGGGACAAGCTCAAGGCGGTGCACGCCGAGCTCGACCGCGGCCTGCATACGTCTGCCACGTACACGGTCCGGCAGGCGGTGGACGACTGGCTAGAGGGTGGCCTGCCGGGACGGTCAGAACGCACGCGGTCCATCTACCGGGAGGCGCTGATACCGCTCCTGGAGCGCATCGGCGCCAAGCCGCTCCGGGAGCTGACGGCCCGCGATGTCCGCAAGGGGCTCGAGGCGCTCAGTGACAGGCTGTCGACCCGGTATCTGCAAATCGCTAGGGCTTCGCTGGCTCGGACGATCACGGCCATTTGCGCACAGGGTTCAACCGCCCTCCTTGCCGTGACATGATCTCGGCCGAGTCCTCCGAGTCAAGGCCAAGCCGCTGACGCGGTGGGTCCCTGACCCATATCGCGTCGCCTGCCGGGGACTCTGGCGACGGGCAGCCACGTGCGATGGGGACGTTCGGCGAGACTTTCGGCCCTGGGCGGTGCGGATATGTCAGAGAACCCTTGCCAAAAGACAGCGAGAACGTTCTGCATGGAGGATCGAAATGGTGTAGATCATCACCGGTGGTATCGTTTACCTGATACTCGTGATCACTCTTGGCGTTATGTCGATCAGGAAGGGTCATTGGGTGATGTTCATCATCGGGTTCTTCTTGCCATTCTTCTGGCTCATCGGCGCGCTGATGCCTTCGCGGCGGCTCGCCTACTAGGCGGGCCAACTCCAGGGAGAGCGTTGCACGGGGGCGAGTATGACGAACCAGCACTTCCAGGCTCTGTCGGCGGCGAAGCGGCGGCGGCTCATCTTCTGGGCGGTCCTGCGCAGCGTCCTGGTCGCGGTGGTGCTGGTCGTTCTGTACTACGTGCTTCCGCTGGACCGGCGATGGGGTTCCGATACGGCGATCCGCCTGCTGATTGGCATCGTGGTCTTCGCGGGTGTCATGGTGTGGGAGGTCAGGGTCATCGCTGGCTCGCGCTACCCGGGTCTGCGGGCGGCCGAGGCGCTGGGGTTGATCCTTCCCTTGTTCCTGGTGCTGTTCGCCTCCACCTACTTTGTGATGGAACGGGCCTCCGCGGCGAGCTTCACCGAGCCGTTGACCCGCACGGACGCCTTGTACTTCACGGTAACGGTGTTCTCCACGGTGGGTTTCGGGGACATCACCGCCAAATCCGAGACCGCCCGGGTGGTGCTCATCGTCCAGATGCTCGCCGACCTCGCATTTCTGGGCGCCGGCATACGAGTGCTCGTGGGGGCCGTGCAACGCGGCCGGGAACAAAGCTCGGGTACGGGCGATGACACCGGGCCGACCGCCGGGTAACGGCATCCCTGGCGCTTGGTACCGCCTTGGTGACGCTGTTCGACGGAGTGAAGCTGCTGGTCACCAACTGGCGGCTCACCCTGGCCAAGGTGCTCCCGGCTGCGATGTGCCGATGAGCCATCATGACCAACCGGGTTCCATCCCGGGACCCGCTGCGCCGCTGTCCGTTCCCTGGTCCGGATTGACGGATATGAGCTCAACGCCCAGCTCCTGGATTTGCTCGATGAGCCCGAGCAGGTGCGCCTGATCGGTCACCTGGCCGGTCAGCACCGTCATGCCCGCAAGCCGCTGCAGTTGCATGCCTTCAAACAGGAATCCGAACGGATCGCCCAGCTCCCCGCGAAGGACCAGCTGGTACCTGCGGCCTTGCGCCCAGTTGCTGTCCATGTCTACGCAGCCTCACACTCCGGCAGGGGACCCGTCATCACCTGCCGGCCGGGTTCCCCTAGGGGAAACTGCTGCCAGGCCGGACCCGGCCCGCCCGGGCCCGGCCAGTCACGGACAACCAGGCGGGCAGGCCTGGGCGGCGGCGCCGGCCAGCGGCGCCCGGTGCGTTATTCCTTCGATGCTCGCTACAGGAGGCCGAGCTGGCGGCCACGTTGGAGCGCGCCGGCCCGCGAGGACACCGCGAGCTTGCGGTAGATCGCCCGGACATGACTGTGGACCGTGCTGTGCGACACATACAGCTCACGGCCGATATCCCGCTGAGACAGATCGCCGTGCAGGAGCTTGAGCACCCGGAGCTCCTGCTGTGTCAGCTCCTGATCGCCGGATCGGACAGGGCGGATCTGCGGTGGCCGGTCGAGAGCAGCCAGCCTCCCGGCCAGGATCCCCGGATCAGGGCAGGATCCGAGGATAGATCTCGCCTCGGCTATCGCATCGGCGGCACGCTGGTGCTCGCCCAGGGCCCGCAGCACCGGCGCCTGGCCGAGCAGCGCATTCGCCAGCTGGATGGGCTGGCCAAAGGTCCGCGAGAGGGCGACGCCGCGGTCGATCAGCGGCAGTGCCTCCTCGGGCCTCCCGCGCGCCGCAAGCGATACTCCCAGCGCCAGCGGAGCCACGCCGATGACTTTCCCGGTGCCGTGCTCCCGGACGAATCCGGCTGCTGTCTCGGCCAGCACCCGCTGTTCCTCAAGCTGGCCCCGATCGCCGGCGATCCACGATCGGTAGGCCAGCGACGCCTCGCCAGCCAGCCACTGCCTGCTCGCGGGCGCCAGCGCCGCCGATTCCGCGAACCACCGGTCGGCCTCGTCAGGCTCACCCCGGAAGTACAGGCCCGTGCCGACCGCCCAGCAAGCCAATGGACACCAAGGCGACCCGGGGCCCTCAAGCTCGGCCGCCCGGCGGCCATTTTCCAGCTGGACGCCGACATCTCCCCACGGAAAGCAGGCCCGCAGCATCGTCAGGCTCGCCTCAGCCGAGCTGAAACCGTCCGGCAGCGGCCCCGCGCCCAGACCGCCCAGCCGTTCGACCGCCGCGATGGCCCGCGCCGCCTCCTCCCGCTTAGCGGACAGCGAGAGCACCCACGCCTGGATCAGGAGCAGATGCACGTCGCCGTCCAGTATCTCGTCGGGGAGCCGCCGCAGCCAGGCCAGCACGGTGTCGTACCGGCACGTGTTGGCGTAACTGATCCAGGGGCCTTGGATCAGCCCGGCGGCCTCGGCGTAAGCCTCGGCTGCTATTGCGTGCTGGATCGCCTCGTCAGTCGTCCCGTGATCACGATGCCAGCAGTACGCGCGGCGGTGCAGCGCCGGGGCCAACCCCGGCTCGCGCCGCTCGAGCTCCACCCGGAGCAGCTGGGCGAAGAGGTGGTGGAAGCGGTACCACCTGCCCTCGTCGTCGAGCGGGACGAGGAACAGGTTGCTCCGCGACAGCGCGTCGAGCATCGCGGCCGAGCCCTCCTGCTCCAGCACGGCATCGCAGAGGGGGCCGGACAGCCGTTCGAGAATCGACGTGCGGAGCATCAGCGCCTGCGCCGGCGGGTCATGCGCCTCGAGTACCTCCGTCACCAGGAAATCCACCACGTGACGGTTCGAGCCGCCAAATCTGCGCACCAACGCGTGGCGGTCGGCAGCGTGCTCCAGCGAGAGCGCGGCGAGATAGAGCCCGGCCGGCCATCCCTCCGTCTTCTCCATCAGGGCTTCGACATCTTCGGGCGTGAGGTCGAGCCCAAGGCGGCCGTTCAGGAAGGCGTCCGCCTCCTCGCAGGTGAATCGCAGGTCGTCGGCTCGTAGCTCGAGCAGCTCACCGTGGGCGCGCAGCGCAGCGACCGGCAGGATCGGCTCTGTCCTGCTCGCGAGCACGAGCTGGAACCCGGGCGGCGCATGCTCGACGAACCAGGTGACGCTCTGCCGCGCCGCACCGCTCGAGAGCCGGTGGAAGTCATCCAGGATGAGCGTGATCTCACCCTGGCCGTCCAGCTCGTTGACCAGGCGCGGCAGGACCACGTCAACCACCGGTGCCACGACCGTATGCGTCGGCGCCGACCTGGCGACGGCGGGGCTTGCGCGGCGGAGCGCCTCGATCGCATGCGTCCAGAGGACTACAGGGTCGTCGTCGCCTTCGTCCAGCGTCAGCCACGCGACGGGCTTGCGCGCGGCCTCGGCCTCGCGCCACGCCGCCAGCAGGGTAGTCTTCCCGAAGCCCGCCGGGCAGGCAACCAGAGTGAGGCTGCGGTCCGACCCGCTTCGAAGACGTTCCAGGAGGCGCTCACGCGGAATCGTCAGCTCGCGCACCGACGGCGGATGCAGCTTCGTGCCGACCAGGATCGGCAGCCCCGCACCCCGTCGCACCCCGTCGCCCGCGACCGAGCCTTGCCGTTCAGAGGTGCCCTGGCGGGCCTGCGACACTACCTGACGGCGGGACAGACTCGGTGCCTGCCCGCCGCCGGAAGCCTCCTGCGCAGGGCACATAGCGCCTAGCCTGCCTGATGCAGATTATTGGGTCCATAGGCCGAAGGTCCCCACTTCTGCTAGCCCCGCCGCAATATCCGCCCTCGCATCGGAAGATCCGGCCGAATTCTCATCCGCATCGGGCGCCGCCTCGCCACCTCACAACCGCGCAGGGACGGCCCGGCGCATGGCCGTCGATCAGCTGCCCATCCCGGCCTGAGCCGGCCTTGAGTTCCTTGACGCTCTTCCCGTCGATTGTCAGATGTGCTCGAGCGCGCCGGGGCGCTGCGCCAGCTGGTCCTCGGCGTGGGCGACCATCGGCATGCCACCGTTGCCCACGGCAAGCGGCGTCATGTGGTAGCCGTGGTAGGTCATCATCCCGCCGGCCAGGAACGCCACCTCGTCCCACCCGTTCTGCCTCAGCACGCAGTAGGCGATGTAGCTGCGGAAACCCGACCGGCAGTAGGTATACACGGGCCTGTCCCGCGGCACCTCATCCAGCCGTTGCCGCAGCTCGGTGTAGGGCAGCAGGACCGCCCCGGGGATGTGCCATGCCTCGTATTCGGCCGGGGTGCGCACATCCAGGATCGTCACCCGCGCGGCGCAGCCCGGGTAGTCCTCGGGGTACCACAGGGCGATGTCGCCGCGCAGCAGGTTCGAGCCGAGGAAGCCGGCCATGTTGACCGGGTCCTTCGCCGCCCCGTACGGCGGGGCGTAAGCGAGCTCCAGGTCGAACACCGTCATCCCGGCGCGCAGCGCGACCGCCAGGACGTCGATGCGCTTGTCGACGCCGTCCCAGCCGAGTACCTGCGCGCCCAGCAGCTTGCCCCCGGCCGGGTCGAACAGCACCTTCAGGAACAGCGGCGCGGTGCCGGGATAGTAGGCGGCGTGGCCGTTCTGGTGGGTGTAGACCTTGCGGAAGTCCAGGCCGGCCGCGCGCAGCTCGGTCTCGGTCAGGCCGGTGCCCCCGGCGGTCATCTCGAACACCTTGACCACGGCCGTGCCCTGGGTGCCCCGGTAGCCGCCGACATCCTCGCGGTCGGCGATCGTGTCGGCGGCGATCCGGCCTTCCCGGTTCGCCGGCCCGGCCAGCATCGACGGCACCGGCTCCCCGGTCAGCAGGTGAGCGGTCTCCACCGCGTCGCCGGCCGCGAGGATGTCCGGGGCCGAGGTGCGCATCTGCGCATCGACCACGATGCCGTCGCGCGGCCCGATCTCCAGGCCGGCGTCACGGGCAAGATCCACGTTGGGACGCGCCCCGGCCGCCATCACGACAACATCAGCCTCCACGGACGTGCCGTCGGACAGATCGACCACCAGCCTGCCGTCCTCCCCGTGACGAACTGCCGTGGCGGACGTGCCGAGCCGCAGGTCCACCTCGTGGGTGGCGACGTGGTAGTCCAGGATCCGGGTCATCTCCGGGTCCAGCCACGGCATCAGCCGTTCGGTCCGCTCGACGACGGTCGTTGCCAGCCCGCGGGCCCGGAACGCCTCGGTGAGCTCCAGGCCTATATAGCTGCCGCCGACGATGACCGCGCTGGTGGCGCCCTTGTCGAGCTGGGCGATGATCCGGTCCATGTCGGGGATGTTGCGCAGCACGTCCACCCGCGGGTCATCCGCTCCCGGGATCGGCGGCCGGACCGGCTCGGCCCCCGGGCACAGCACCAGCTTGTCGTAGGACTCCCGGTACGTCCGCCCCTGCGCGAGGTCGCGCACCTCCACTTCCCTGGCGCCGCGGTCGATGCGGATCACGTCCTGCCCGGTCCGCACATCAAGCGCCAGGCTCTTGGCCAGGCTTTCCGGGGTCTGCAGCAGCAGGCTGTCCCGGTCCGGGATAAACCCCGCCGATGTGATACGGCAAACCGCAGTTCGCGAACGAGACGTACTGGTCCCGCTCGAGCACCACGATCTCCGCCGACTCATCCAGCCGCCGCAGCCGCGCCCCCGGTCGAGGCGCCGCCCGCAACTCCTCCCACGATCACCGTCTTCATCTCGCCGCCTCTATCTGCCGGGTCGCGGCCCGGCATCTCGTTGATAGTTCGTGTGCCTGCAGCGGCCCCTCACCCGCCGGGATGAGACCCCTGGCGTCACCGAGACCAGACAGTCCCCGGTCAGGACACCCCGGATCGGCGCTGGCAGGCTGTGTGCCTGACTGCAGCCACCGGCTCCAGCCCATGTCTGGGTCACGGCCGCAACCAGCGGCCCTGTGCGTGTGCCCGGCCGGTACGTAGGTCTCGTGCTTCCTCGAGGGTGCCGGCGTTCCGGCCTGCGGGCCAAACAGCCATGCCCGGCCGTCGGCCGGCGGGTCAGCTGACTTCGGCGGCAGCCCCGGTGCGCGGCGCCGACCAGGACAGGCGGCCGGGGGTTACATCTCCTTGACCGCTTGCTGCAGAGCCTTGTCGATGTCCTTCGGATCCACGCCAAGCTCCTGGGCTGTCTGCTTCTCCGCCCTGGTCACCGCGTTCTCGATCGCTTCCTCGACCTTTGGGCCTGGTTGCTGCTACTGCCCGGCATCGCCGTCGTCGGCCATCTTGGCGTCGGCCACAGCGATCGCGAAGCCCAGCGCCCGGAGGATCTTCCCGCCTGCCGAGACCACCCGGGCCGTGCCCACCACCGGGGCAACCGCGATCATGACTCCCTGGATGTCGTCGGCGGTGACCCCGCTGTCCTCGGCGGCCCCGGCGTTGGCGAGGTAGGAGGCAGGCGGCGCGTCCACCGCGATCAGGGCAGCGATCCTCATGAGCATGAGCTCGCGCGGGGCAAGAGAATTGTGCTCGACCGACGCCGCGGTGATGTCGGCGAGTGTGTCAAGGACAGGCGTATCGGCGGTCATGGGGCCCTCCTCCAGTTTCGCTGGCATCCTTTGCCAGGCGGTTCAGCGAATCCGCCGCAGCCGTTACCCGGCCGCTGCAATCGCAGTCTCAGGCTCACACCCGGGCAGGTGACCCGTCATCACCTACCAGCCGAATTCCCCTAGAGGAGAAGCCGCGGCCAGGACAGACCGGGCCTGAACGCCCGCCCGGGGGCTCACCTGCCGCCACTGCCGCGTGGCATAACCGCTGCCGATCCGGCAAGGGTTCTCGGGGCAGCGGGTCACGCTGCGCATGGACGGGCCGCTGTTGGCGGTCATCGGCTGCGCCGGGATGCTGCAGGATCAACCCCTGGACAGGAACCGCAGCCGCGCCGCCCGCGCGTCCCAGGAGTAGATGACCGCCGTCCCGGCTATGACGTCGTGCAGCGCCCGGCGCCGGCCGCCCACGAGGATGCCCGCGAACCCCAGCCCCAAAAACAGGAAGCTCAACGGGAATGCCAGCGTGCGCACGACCGCCCGGCGCCCGGTTGCGTCGGTGCCATCGTCTCGCACCACCCGCACGCCGAACAGCGCCATGCCGGCGGTCCTGCCGCTCGCGGCCCAGGAATAGGCGAAGTAGATGAACCCCCAGACCGCATACGCGATGACCACCCAGACGTCGCCCTTATTCCAGGCGATGTCCTTGCCGGTCAGCACCCTCGCCGCGAACGAGATGGCGGCCAGGGTGAGCATGAACACCGCTCCGCGACGGCCTGCGGCAGCGCCTCCACGCGCGGGACGAACCGGCCCCCCACCGAGCACCGTCGTCCAAACGGGTCCATGTGCATGGCCTTTCGTGGTGCGGTCGCTAATGGCGGAAGCGGGCGCCGGTCGCGTGGTCGAGTACCAGCGCCTGCTGTTTCTCTAGCCGCGGGAACAGCCGGTTGAGGTCGTAGAGAAATTGGTCGGCCATATCGTGGGTGAAGCCACATTTCACGACGGCGCGAAGCGCGGCGAGATGCTGCCGGTTCTTCGGGAATGTGTAGGCGGAGCAGCAGCCAGCCGTTCTCACGGATCGCGTTCGCTCCACGAACTGCTGCCAGCCTCCGGGCCCCTCAGCGTCCCCGGCGGCGCGCACGCCGGTGCATCCCGGCGACGGAGACCGGTGACAAAGGACGCCCGAGCGGGTCGATGAACAGCGCACATGGCCCGGTGGCGGCCGGCACGGTGCCGTCGAGGAGCTTGATGCTGTAGCTGAGCGCGTCTCCGTCCAGGCGCGGATCATGGATGACCACGACCGCATCCTCCGGAGGCCTGTCGCCCGGCTCCGCGAAGGACAGGACGGCATGTTTGTCGTGGCCGGAGTCGCCTGCCTGGCGTCGGGCCGACGGCGCCCTGGCCGCTCACCCCGCCGGGGCCGGCTGAGCAGGTGCCTGTGGTGCCGCTTTGGCGGCGTGCTTTTGCAGCCGGTCCGCCAGGAACATGACGATGACGGCGATCCCGACGCCGGCGAACGTGAACAGGATCCTGCGTCCCTCGTCAGCAAGGTCGGACGGGTGGGGCACGTCGGCGGCGATCAGGATGGCACCGGCCATGGCTGCGGTGTACCAGGCGTAGTTCACGCCGTGGATCGACGCTGCCAGCGCGACCAGGACAACGACGATGACCTCGAGTGCGGTCCTGTTGTCGACCGCCAGCAGGACCAGGGCGGCCACCGCGGCGCCCACGACCGTCCCGGCGATGCGCTGCTCGGCGATGAGGGCGGATTGCTGCAGGTCGGGCTTCATGGCAATGATGGTGGCGATGGGCATCCAGTAGGCGTTGGGCAGGTGCAGCCCGAAGGAGATCGCGACGGCGATCGCCAGGGCGACGGCCCGGATCACCGCGAAAAGGATAATTGGCCGGGTCAGCGGCCGCGGCGAGATATCCCCGGGGATCTCGGCGACAGGCTGGGGCTCGGTGACCCGCCCCCGTGCCAGCCACATGATGAAGGTGTAAGCGATCCACAGCGCCGACCCGACCAGCCAGGCCAGTGCCTGCTTCCACGGTTCGGTGTGGATCAGGCCGGAGCCGAACAGACCCGGTACTTGGAAGGAGATGAGAGTCGGCAGGCCGAGGGCGATGATGAACCAGACGTTGAGCAGATAGGCGGCGATGAATCGGTGCAGGCCGTATGTCACCGCCAGCCCGCCCAGCAACGTGGCCACGAAGGCGGCCAGCACCACGAACCCCCAGGCCCCGCCGCCGATACCGAATCCCAGCGCCGTCAGCAGCGCGCCGGCCGCGGCGACCACGGCCAGCCGGGGCATCCGGTAGCCGTAGTTCCCGCCGGGGTCGCTCACGGCCACGATCAGCGCCCCGAAGATCGCCGTGAGGAAGTACCTCCGCTCCGCTGGGAGCACGCCCACGATGATCAGCAGCCCCAGCACGACCGCGAAGACGACGCCTGCGCGCAGGTTGAATCCCTGCCGGTTGAGCTGGAACACCTTCGACACCTGGCTCACGACTCACCTCTCAACGCCCTGGCCTGAGACCGGCGAAGCAGCCCCTCCCGCGGCCGCACCGGACGACCGCACGAACCGGGAATCACTCAGCGACCCGCGGCCGGGCAGGCCCGCGAGCTTCACCCGGGCGGAGCAAACCCGGCATTCCCTCACCCGACAAGCGGGCCAGCGGTTCCCGCTAGGGCCGAAGGGCCGTCACCCAGCAGGCTCGCACTCGGGTAGGTGACCCTGCATCCCCTGCCGGCCGAATTCCCCTGGGTGATCCCAGTAGGTATTGGGCAGGGCCACGCCGCTCGGTGAGCTTGCGGGAGAACTCGATATTCATCCATTCCGGCATCGCCGCTTCCCTCCGATCGGCTGCGCAACCCTTGTTCGCTAGCATTTTCCTGATGCTGATACGGCACTTTGCAGAGCGCTGGCTGAGCTTTTCACTTGCGTGACCGAGGACGCGACCGCCGAGGCCGCGGTCACCGAAGGCTGGCTCTTCGCGGACGTGATCGCGGTGCCCAGGCCGGACAGCGAGTTTTGCAGTGCCGTGGTCTGCGGCGCGAATGCCGACCCCGCGTCGGCGGCGAACATTTTGGCGTCACTGGTGACGCTGTTCAGCGCGGTCTGCAGGGAGCCGAGGCCGTTCTTGGCGACGTCGACATTGCCGAGGTCGCTCACGGAGGTCTTGAGGTTGGCGGCGTCGGTGCAGTAGGCCGGGGTGCTGCTGCTGCATCCGGCGGCCAGCCCGGACAAGACCGGGGCCAAGACCGCGGCTGCAAGCAGCAGCCCTGTGCGTGTGCCCGGCCGGTACGTGGGTCTCATGCTTCCTCCAGGGGTGCCGGCGTTGCGGCCTGCGGGTTGAAACAGTCATGCCCGGCCGGCGGCCGGCGGGTCAGCTGACTTCGGTAGCGGCCGCGGTGCGGGTGCCGGCCAGGACAGCCGGCCGGGGGTTACATCTCGTTGACCGCTTGCTGCAGGGCCTTGTCGATGTCCTTGGGGTCCACGCCGAGCTCCTGGGCTGTCTGCTTCTCCGCCCTGGTCACCGAGTTCTTGATCGCGTCCTCGACCTTGCTCTCGCCGACCACGATGAGCCCGGCCTGCCCCGGGTTGATGAAGTCGCCCAGCTGCTTGGCCT
>Ga0208696_1000729_pt1 | contig 20940 bp, 15 predicted proteins | sample Sb_taG_9_FD_187711 | JGI IMG/M metagenome (GOLD analysis project Ga0208696, IMG submission 187711) | Peat soil microbial communities from Weissenstadt, Germany - Sb_50d_b_LC metaG (SPAdes) (version 2) | ecosystem: Environmental > Terrestrial > Soil > Wetlands > Peat | place: Germany... | reverse complement strand
GCCTGCGGGTGGACGGCAAGGACGCCCTGTTCGGGGACACCCGGGACGCCCGCTGGGTCGATCGCGGCGTGGCGCGCTGGAAGGACGAGACTGGTCAGGAGCACGAGGGCATGAAGTCGGTGTGGTTGCTGAACAGGCCGCCCGTGAGCGTCATGCAGACGGTGGAAGTGGTCCCCGGCGAGGTCACGGAGGACGCCAACGGCCGGCTGGTCCGCTACCGCGACACCTGCCTGGTCCGCTACCTAATGGAGAACACCGATGGCATCGCCCACACCGTCGGCCTGCGCTTCCTGCTGGACACCTACATCGGCGCCACCGACGGCGTGCCGTTCGTCATCCCCGGCGAGGCTGGGCTGTGCGATACGATGAAGGAGTTCTCTGGGACCCGGGCCGTGCCGAGCTACATCCAGGCCCAGGAGCACGACGACCAGGCCCGGCCCGGGACGGTCGCCCACCTCCAGCTCAAGCTCGGCGAACCCATCGAGCCGCCCGACCGCGTGACCCTCGGCGCCTGGCCCGACGTGCATGTCAGCCGGTTGCCGGGGAAGGGGCAGGCGGCGGGGGTAAACACCCTCTGGGACGTGCGGTTGCTGCCGATGCGAGCGCTGGCGGACGATGCCCAGCGCCGCGGCCTCCCCCCGGTGCCGCCCGACTCGGCAGTGGTGATGTACTGGGAGCCGCGACGGCTGGGGCCCGGGGAGCACAGTGCCGTCGGCTTCGCCTACGGCCTGGGCAAGGTGTCCGCCTCGAAGGGCAACTTCCTGCTGACGGCGGACGGGGCTGCCGTCGAGGGACATGAGTTCGCTGTGCAAGCGGTGGTGAACCGCCCTACGCCGGGGCAGACGCTCACCCTGACGTTGCAGCCCGGCCTGAAGCTGGGCGAGGGGACCGCGGCGGCGCAGAAAGTGCCCCCCGTAGCTCCCAACTCGGAGCGCGAGAGCAGCACCGTCACCTGGCAGGTGCGCGCGGTCCGCGAGGGGGTCTACCACCTCGAAGTGAAGTCCAACACGGGCGTGTCGCAGAAGCACCCGATCCGCGTCCGGGCGGCTAGGAGTCCGTTCGGGCGCAACTGATCGGGAGTCACCCCATGATCCAGTTCGAGGGCGATTCCGGTGGAGAATGGGGACAGTTCCCGGGGTGGATCCTGGGCCGGGTCGGGATGGAGGTTACTGTTGCCCGACAGGGACTCCCTCCCCGACCCGGCCCAGGATCCCCCCGTGGTGTTGGGCCTGTCCGCCGTGCCGCTCTGGTCGCTCAGCGTCTGGTTGACGTCGCTCCTCGTCGTGCTGTCGAAGTTGGCCTGCGTCACCGCCTGGACGTAGTCCCCGGTGAACTCGTTGCCGCTCAGCGACCAGGGGCCGCTGCCGCTGGTGGAGTCCACCTGGGTGTAGTTGTCCGTCTCCGTCGTGCCTGCTTGCAGGGCGGCGGAGTTGCTCGACTGCGTGCTGCTGGCGCTGTAGGCGCCCGTCACCCACGAACCGCTGACCATGGTGCCGGAGCTGCCGTAAGCCGACGCCGGCCCGCTCCAGGCCCCGCCGGGTTGGTGGCCGTCGTCTGCTCCCCCTAACTGTCGTTGGCCGTCGCCGTGAGGGTGAAGGAACCCGCCACTCTGTTGCCGGTCTCGGTCTCGGTGCTGGCGGCGCTCTTGGTCGAAATGACCCCGAAGGTACAATATTGCCGTAACTCTATATCCGCCATCGGTTTACCTAGAATGTCGCTGTGCCGCGCGCATTTTCGCCGTAAGTCAATGGCAACACAAGACTTATCTGAACTGTCCCCAAGCCCCGCGAGGAATTGCATCCTTTCGCCGACTATAAGGGGCAGAGGAGCGAGCGCAGTACGATCCGCTACACCGTTTAGCGGCCGCCCTCGGGACGGCGCTTGAAGGCGCCGCCCCGAGGGCGGCCGCTAAACGGTGTGGGCGGGTCGTTCAATACATCGGCGGCGTCCGCGAGCTGGAGCCGGCCGCCGACCGGAAGCACTCCTCGCCGTGTTGCTGCGGCGGGGCGCCGTATTCCGAGGCGGCGCGCGTCATCATGTCCTCGACGGTCGCGGCCAGCGCCGGGATCGCCTTCCGGGCGATGTCGCCGACGACGCCGACGAGGGCGGTGATGGCCAGGTCCTTGGCCTTCTCGAACTCGTCGCCGAGCTGACTGGTCAGCTTGTCCGTGAAGCCTGGCCGGACCGACTCCTCGTGAGTCGGCCGCGGCGCGGCCGCGGCCGGGCCGTGCTCGTCGGCGCGGTGCGGCTCGGCTGACATCTCGGACATCCGCCGAGCCAGGCGGCGCCCGGAGTTCAGCCGGCCCCCGAGCAGGGCGCCGACGACCACGCCCGAGACGAGCGACAGCCCCAGCATGCCCCAGGGGTGGCGGTCCACCTGGTACGGCAGGTCGAAGGTGCGCCTAACCGTCTCCCTGGCCTGTTCCACAGTCTCCTTGACGCTGGTAATGGTTTCCTGGACGGTTTCCTTGGCGGTGCTGAGGGTTTCCTCGACCGCCTCCTTGGCGCTTTCGACCGTCTGCTTGGCGGTCTCGACCGTCCCCTTGACCTCCGCCTCCAGCGTCTCCAGCTTCTCCGTCAGGGACGAGCGCGTCTCTTCGATCTGCTGCCGGATCACGTCTGGTTGCGGATCCATTGGACGTTCTCCTTCATAGTTTCAGCGGTTTGCGGCGGAATGACGTTCACCTGGCCGGCCTTCGCTCGGCCGATGAAGAAGAGCACCGCGCCCAGGCCGGTGATGACGCCGCCGACGATCAGGAACGAGGCCCACAGGGGCAGTCCGGCCACCTCGTGCAGCACGTACACGACGGCGAAACACAGCAGGACGCCCCCCAGGGCCAGCAGGGCCGCCCCGACCGCCAGCGAGCTGGCGGCGGTCTTGGCCTTGTCCCACTCCCGCACCATTTCGCTCTTCGCCAGGGCGATTTCCTGACGGATGAGCGCCTGGAGGTCGTTGACGATCCCCCCAAGCAGGGCGGCCATGCTCGGGGGGGATTCGGTCGGAATGCGGTCGTTCATCGCTTACCTCCGGCTGACCATGCCGATCAGGAAACCGACGCCGAAGGCGAGGCACAGCGACGGCAGCGGGTTGCGGCGGATGACGCCGGCCAGGTCGTCGGTGATGTCGCCGACGCCGTGCTCCTGCAGATAACGGCCGCCCGACTCGAGCCGGTCGGCGACGGCGCCCGCCGCGGACCCGACCACGCCGGCGCGCGGGGCCGACTGCCGCAGCGAGCCGGCCATCGAACTCATGCGCTGCCCCATCGAGGAGAGCGCATCGTCAGCCTTGTCCTCGGCCTTGTGGGCCACGTCGCTGGCGCGCTGCCCGACGTTGGAGGCGAGATCCTTGGCCCGCTCCGCGACGCCGGACGCGGCGTCCTGCGCCTTCTGACTTAGCCCGGAGGCCGCCGCCGCCGCAGCTTGCCTGGCCTCGCTGCCTGCTTGCTGGAGGTGCCCCCTGGCTGCTTCCGCCTGCTCACGGGCCTGGCCGGTCTGGGCATCGCCACCGTTGCTGGGATTCGCCATGATTCTGCTCCTTCTGTTGCGGGTCGTGAGCGACCCCGACTCTTGTACGGCCCCGAAATAGGGGCCTGGAAAACCCGACGTGGGGTGGGCAGAACTGTTTCTGCCTGCATGTCATCCAAAGCAAGAGGCGTGCCAAGGGGGCAACCGAAGCCCTGGCGGCGTGGAAGAACATGCGGCTGCCGGTCATCCTTTGTGAAGAATCTGGCGGCCGAGGGGATGGGCCGACGCGCCGACCGAGAATGAGCAGCGGATTACTCATCCCCAAGCAACTCGTCGGCCTCACGAGGTCAACTTCCAGGCCGGGGGGCGCCACGGGGCACGTGATGGTGTGGTGGCACCGTGCCTTGACTCAGGATTGAACAACCGGATGAAATTGCGGAGGCCCTCCGAGGGCCCGCCCTGGGGTGTGGGGTCTGGTCAGATTTCCCAAGTCATTGACACGGAGGAGGTTGGGTGGGAATGGATGGGGTCGTGCCGGCGCTTGGCACTCGATTCGCAGGCGTTGTCCGGTCGCGACCGGTCTGGGCTGCGGCAGCGGATCGCAGCCTTCCCCTTTCCTGTGAGCAGGGCAAAGCGCATGGGCAAATCAGTTCCCGTCCAGCTGCCGTCCCGGCGCCCGGCTCGGCGCCCCACCGTGATGGACATGCGCTTCCAGGGCGACCCGTGGCTGGAAGACGCCCGCGACGGTACACTGAGCGTCTGCGTGGGCAACTACCCCCTCGCGGTGCTGCGCGGGTTGTCTCTCGATCTCCCCCACCTCAACGGTCTGCTCGAGCGCCTGCGCCACCGAGGGGGTTGCCGCGCCTGACCTCTCAGGGGCGTCCCTCGGCCGAATCTGCCCAGCGCGCGAGTGCCGCCTTGGCCGCCTCGGCCAGGTCGGCGTCGGGCGACTCCTTCGCCAGGCGCTTCAGGATCTTCTCCGCCTCCGACGTGCCGACGAGTTCCAGCACCTCGATTGCCCGCAGCGCCCGCCGGTGCTCGGGGGTGAAGCGGGCCCCCTCGATCTTCGAGAGCAGCGACTCCAGGCGGCGACGTGTCTCGGCCGAGGCCGGTTCGTGTTTTCGCGCCTTGCGCAGGGCCGGCTCGGCGGCCTTGCCGAGCTTCGCCAGGGCGGCGCTCGCCTTGTCGCGCACCTCGAAATCGTCGTCATCGAGTTCAGCGATGCGTTGGGCGACCTGTTTGTCATCGACGGAGGGAAGGGGGCGGGGTGCGAGCGCCTCTTTGAGAAGCGGTAGGGTCTGCTTCGGCGAGCCGGCCAGGGCCCAGGCGCCGCGGCGGGCCTTGACGGGGTCAGCGGCGGCCAGGTCGGACCAGGCGCTTTCGACTTCCGTCCCCTTGAGAGATCGCGAGGCGGCGGCGGCGAACGGCAGGTCGTCGCGGTAGTAGACTTCCAGGACGAGCAGGCTCAACGAGGACACCATGAGCCGCCCGCCCGCCGGCCCGTACACCTCCCCCTTGGCGGGCCAGCCCCCGTCGGCCTCCTGGCGCGACACCAAGAGATCGCGCATCTTGCCGTTCCACTTCTCCCAGTCTTCGCCGCCTTGTCGCCACAGCGCCAGCGTCGCCCAGTGGTGATAATAGACGTTCTGAATCGTCCCGGGTGCCGTCTTCGTCAGCAGGGCCGCCGCGGCGCGCGGGTCGGCGGCGTCAGCGCCGTCGCCGAGTCGGGCGCCGCTGACCAGGCCGGCGGCGGTCATCGTGACCGTCGTTTGACCGAGGGGAACGTAGGACCAGCCGCCGTCCCGCGTGCGGCACGACTGGAGGAACTTCACGGCACCGTCGAACGTCGCCCGCGGCACGTCGAGGCCGGCGGCACGGGCGTCGTGGAGGGCGGCGACCTGCCAGGCGGTGACAGACAGGTCGCCCGGCTGGCCCGGGGTGTAGCGCCAGCCGCCGTCCTCGTGCTGGGCCTTGACGATGTACTTGAGCGCGTTGCGGGCCGGGGCCGCGAGCTTGGCGTCCCCGCTCAGCGCGTACGCCTGGCACAGCGCGCTGCTGGCCAGGGCGTGGGCGTACGTGCTGCCGCCCAGGTCGCCGTTCTTCCCCTGATGCGCGATCAGGAAGTCCAGCCCGCGGCCGACGTTCTTGGCGAAGGGATCCTTGTCGGCCTTGTGCGTGTGGCCGGCCCCGAGGAACGGCAGCAGACCGAAGGCAGTGCCTGCCGTGTCATTCCGCATTCCGCCCGAGCCGTCGAGCGACCAGCGGCCGTCGTTGGCCTGCTCCTTGGCGAGCCAGAGCAGCCCGGCGGCGACGGCGGCTTCCGATTTCGCATTCCCTCCGCCGCGCCGCAGCAGGCGCCGCTTGATCGCGTCGAGGTCGTCCGGGTCGCGGCGCGGCGCCTCGTTCTCAGGCGGCGCGGCTGGCGCCGGCTGTCCCGGGGCGTCATCGGACGGCGGGGCCCCCCCGAACTGGCCGCCGACGAACAGCCCGCCGGCGATCAGGAAGCCGAAGACGGCGAACCCGATTAGCCACGCCTTCACCTGACCGGCGAACAGGGCGCGGCTGACACCGTCGGCGAGTACCGCGACGGGGGCGGCGACGCCGGCGCCTCCCGCGAGGGCCAGGAGTGCGGTGCCGGTGGCGGTGCGTGCCAGCAGCGGAGGCACGGCGGCCCCCGCCTGCCCCGCGAGAACGGTTAGCAGCGCAGCCGCCGACAGGACGACCCCGCGGCGCATCAGCCGGCCGCGGAGCAAGCCGCGCGCCCGCGCCAGCCGCTTCGACAGCGACCCGAGCGGGACGCGCAAGTGCCGCGCCGCCTGGGCGTTGGTGTGCCCTTCAAGGTGGCAGAGGAGCAACGGCTCGCGATACTTCTCGGGCAGGCCGGCGATCTCCTCGTCGAGGACCGCCCGCAGGTCGCGCCAGTCGTCTCCGGTCGATTCCGCCGACAGCGGCGCAGCCGCCCGCTCTTCGCGCCGCCGCCGCCGGGCCGCGTCGAGCTTCGCGCGCCGGGCGGTCCGCAGGGCGACGCCGTACAAGTAACTCGCCAGGGAGTCGTGCCGGCGGATCGAGCCGGCCTGGCGCACGAGAACGAGGAAGGTGGCCTGAAAGGCGTCGTCGGCGTCTTCCGCGTGGCGCAGGACGCGCCGGCAGACGCCGAGAACCATCGGCCCGTGGCGGGACAGCAATGCGGCGAAGGCGCTTTCGTCGCGGCGGCCCAGGAAGCCGTCGAGCAACTGCCCGTCGCTGAGGTCGGCGCCGGGGGGCGGCGCCGCGAGGCGGCGAAGGTGACGGAGGACGGTGCCCAGGGTTGCGTCGGCCATGTGCCCCTCCCGAGGACGGACGGTTTACCGTATAGTGTCCGCCGGGTGGGGGTACAAATCCAGATTTTTCCCGATTCTCCGGAGCAGTCGGCCGCTTTACAGCATCGACACCGGCTGCGACGGCGCGTAACTCGGCAGACCGGGCGTGGTCAGGCCGGGATCGAAACTGGTGGCGACCGTGACCGGCGCCGGCTGGTTGGTCACGCCAAAACTCGACTGCTGCGGCACCAGGGAGAAGGTGTGTGTCGCGAGGCCCGGCGTGCTGACGAGGGTGCGGACGGCGCCCGAGGTCCCCGGGGTCGCGGCCGGCACGACCGTCGGCGCGGACGGCGAGGAACCGAACAGGCTGCCGCTGAGGCTGCCGTCTGGGTTCAGGGTCAGTCCGCCGATCTGGAACGGCTGCTGCGTTACCGGCTGCGACGGCGCGGAATTCGGCAGCCCGGGGGTGGTCAGGCCCGGGTCGCTCGTCGATGTCCCGGTGGTCGGTAGTCCGGCCGTGGCAAGTCCCGAATCGACGTTGGTGCTCACGACCAGCCCTGTCGTTCTGGCCCCGCCACTGCTCAGCGTTGGCGTGGGTGCGACGATGACCAGCCTGGGCGGCAACTTGAGGACGGCGGCGTGGGCCGGGGGCGGTGCGGCCGGTGAGAACACCCTGTACCTGGGGATCGCCAGGAGGTGCGCCATCGAAGGGAACAGGTCGCTGATGTTCGTCGGCACGTAACGGTCTTCCAGCGACTCCAGCCGCGGCTGAAACAGGCGAGCTCGATTGTCGTTCATGTGTCCAGTCCCCCGAATGATACACGCCAGCGCGGGGCGACTCGACCGGTCGTGCCGTCTTTACCATCGGCCCGCGGAGGGGGAAAAAATGAGCCGACTTGTTTTGCTCAAGAAGTGCCAAAGGCTCGGCGCGCGGAAAAACCCCGCTGAACTCCGTGCAAGCACGTCGAACAGCGGGGCCGGAACAGAGAAGAGGCCGTAGAGATAGGGGAGATGGTACTGTCTCGGGAGCGAAAGTCAAGGAGAAAATTCAGAAAAATCTCGGTGACGAGGCGGACGGGGGAGGCTGTCGCGCTAAGTTCTGAAAAGGACAGGATTTGGGTCGCCGACAAAAAAAGGCCCCTCGCCCGGGGGGCGAGGGGCCTTTCCGCGAGCGGAGTTCAGCGCGCGGCCAGCAGTTTCTTGCCCTGGATGAAATCCTCCATGATTTGCAGGACCTCGTTGTTCATGTAGTTCTTCTTGAACTTGTAGGCCGCATCGCCCGAGGGTCCCTCGGGGGGCGACGCCTCGTTCACTTTCTGGTCGATTTTTTCGGCGTCGTCGCTCTTGAGCTGCTCGCGCAGCTCCTTTTCGTTCAGCGGCACCTTTTTGCGCGCCTTGCGCTCCTTGAAGCGCTCGACGTCCTTCGCCAGCTTCTTGAAGTCCGCCGACTCCTTGACCCGCTCGACCGAGCGCTTCTGCAAGAGCGCCTTCAACTCCGGCGAGACCAGGTCGAGGTGTTCGTGGTTGGCCTCCTTCACCTTGTCGAAGGCCAGGGCGTGGTCCTGGTCCTTCTCACCGCCGCCGATGTGCTCCGTCAGCGAGGGGAGGACCACGTCGGAGAGGACGCCGCGCTCCTGGGTGCTGTCGCCGTTGACGCGGTAGAATTGCTGGATGGTCAACTTCAGGGCGCCGAGCTTGGGCGGCGTCGCCCCGCCGAACTGGTCGCCGAGGTCGATGACCATCTGCACCGTTCCCTTGCCGAAGGTGGACGTGTCGCCGACGACCAGCGCCCGGCCGTAATCCTGCAAGGCGCCGGCGAGGATTTCCGAGGCGCTGGCGCTGAAGCGACTGGTGAGCACCATCAGCGGCCCGTCGTAGTCGGTGCCCTTCTCCGGGTCGTCGCGGCGTTTGACGCCGCCCGCCGAGCCCTTGACCTGGACCACCGGCCCCTGATCGATGAACAGCCCGGTCAGGGACAGCGCCTCGTTGAGCGAGCCGCCGCCGTTGTGGCGCAGGTCGAGGACGACGCCGTCCACGTTCTTCTTGTTGAACTCCTTGAGGATCTTGCGGACGTCCTCGGTAGCGCTCTTGGCGTCGCCCTTGCCCGCCTTGCCGGCGCCGGGGTCGGCGTAGAAGGAGGGGAGGTCGATGACGCCGATCAGGTACGGCTTGCCGTCGGCCTTCTTGCCCTGCTCGACGACGTCGCCGCGGGCCTCCTGCGACTTCAGCTCGATCTTCTGCCGCGTCAGGTCGTAGACGATCGGCTCGATCTTGCCGACCGGGATCACCTTGAGCTGCACCTTGGTGCCGCGGGTGCCGCGGATCATCTTGACCACGTCTTGCAGCTTCATGTCCACGGCGTCCACGAACTTGTCGTCGCCCTGGGCCACGGCGATGATCTTGTCATTGGGCTTGAGACGGCCGTCCTTCCCCGCCGCGCCGCCCGGCACCACCTCGACCACGATCGTCGTACCGTTCTCGGAGCGGAGGACCGCGCCGATGCCGTCGAGGTTCAGGCGCATGGCGATCTCGAAATCGTCCAGCGTGTTCGGCGACATGTAGGTGGAATGCGGATCGACGCTCGTGGTCAGGTCGGACAAATACAGTTCCAGGAGGTCGGCGTTGTCCACCTGCTTCCAGCGCTTGAGGACGCCCTGGTAGCGCGACAGCACTTTCTTCTTCGCCTCGTCCTCCGGGAGCGGCTTCTCGGCGACGCGCTGCATGAGGAGGTCGAACTTGACGCGCTTGCGCCAGCGCTCGCGCACCTCGTCCTGGGAGGAGGCGTAATCGAGCTTGTCGTTGTCGGTGTCCAGCGACTCCTTGGCCTCGAAATCGTGCTTGTCGTTGACGAGCTCCTCGATCAGTTTCTGGCGCTCCTCGACCCGCTTGACGAAGCGCGCGTAGACCTGGTAGGGGAAGGTGAGTTCGCCCTTCAGGAGTTGGTCGTCGAGTTCAGTTTCCTGCTTCTTGAACTCATCGACGTCGCTCTTGAGGAAGTAGACCTTGGCGGGGTCGAGGTCCTTGAGGAAGCGGCTGAACAGGCGGCGGGACAGTTCGTCGCCGATCTCGGGCTTGGTCAGGTGGCCGCGCTTCATCAGCTCGCAGACCATCTGGGCGACCAGGCGGTCCTGGTCGGCGAGTTTGGGCTCGGCCGGGGTTGGGGAGGGGATGAGGAACAGGGCGGCCAGGATGGCCAGCAGGGCGACGTAACGTCTGCCTCGAAATGCACGTTCAATCATGGTCCGGAAGCCTCGCGGTCCTGCGGTGGAAATCGCCGCCCGGCGCGCCGGAGAGGCGCGCCGGGTCCAGCGGGGTATTTGTGATCTTACCTCGCAAGGCGTTCCGCCACAACCACAAGGCGCCGGGCCGTTACAGCCGCCACCGTGCTCCCACTCGGCGTGGTTCAAGCGGGCGGGCCCCTGGTTAACCCTCCCATGCCACGGCCGCGGACGTAGCGGCCCCGTGGGGCTACAGTGGCGCGGGATCGGGCGCTGGCCCGGCCGCGGCGGGCGTTCCTTCGCGTCGCCGGGTGTGCCAAGGGCCGATTCGTTTCACGGCCGGTGAAACGAATCGCGTTTCCCGATGTCCTTGTCCCTTTCAAGGAACTGCTTCTCACGCCTCTGCTCCAGGTCCGACAACCCGTTCTTGACCGCGCACCAGTTTGCTGCCTCTGGGCGCGCACTCTCTGCGCCGAGAGCGGTTGCGCTCGTGTGCTGCCGTGCTGACGACCACTGGACTTCCCTGCCACTGATGTGACTGTTGCTGGCCCGCCGACGATTAGCAACGCGCGGCGGCCCCCGCCGCAAGGACGCTTTACACAACTGATTGATTACACAAGTCTTGCGGCGAAATTCACCCCGCAGAACGAATTTCGCCGCAAGACCAATTGGAATTGCAACTTGATGGTGCAAATGGTGCAAATGGTGACACGGTCGGTATCTGATTGGCCCGCTTGACCTTGCGGGATTCTTCGCACTCCGGCCGCCGGCGGCCCTAGACGCGCGGGTGCGATGAGACGATGCGGCGGATGCCCTGGTCTTCGCGGAGGAGAAAAGGGTCACTGCCGTCCCGCCCGGTACAGCTTCCGCGCACAGGCGGCGGCGCCGATGAAGCCGGCGTCGCTGCCGAGCTGGGCGTAGCGCACCTGGGTCCTGGCGGCGGGCACCGGGAAGGCCAACTCGTGGACGTGACGGCGAATGCGCTCCAGGAACGGCTCGCCGGCCGCGATCATGCCGCCGCCGAAGACGATCATGTCCGGGTCGATGACGTGCATCATGTTCATCGCCCCCACACCAAGGTAGAACGCCGTCTCCTCGACGACCTTCTCGGCCACGGCGTCGCCGTTGGCCGCCGCGTCGAAAATGTCCTTCGCGGTGATCTCGCCGTGTACCTGCAGCGCCGCGCGCAGCGGCGACGGGCCGGACTCCTGTCCCAGCGCCTCGCGCGCTCGGGCGACGACGGCGGTCGCGCTGGCGTACGCCTCCAGGCAACCCCAGCGCCCGCAGCCGCAGCGGCGCGGGTTGGTCATCTCAATCTTCATGTGCCCCAGCTCGGCACCGTGGCTGTGTTCCCCTTGCACCACCAGGTCGCCGATGACGATGCCGCCGCCGACGCCGGTGCCCAGGGTGAACAGAACCATGCTGTGGGCGCCCTTGCCGGCGCCGGCCCAGTGCTCGCCGAGGGCGGCCGCGTTGGCGTCGTTCTGGAAGGCGGTCGGCACGCCGAAGGCGTCCTGAACGTGGCGGCGCACCGGGACGTTCTGCCACGGCTTGAGGTTCGGCGGGTCGAGGATGACGCCGGCCGGGATGTCCATCGTGCCGGGGGTCGCGACGCCGATGGCCGCGATTTGATCGGGGCGCAGCTCCGCCGCCTTGATCGCCTCACGGATGGTCTCGCACATCCGTTCCAGGCCGAACTCCTGCCCCCGGTGCGCCTCGGTCGGCAGACTGACGGCGCTGAGCGGCCGGCCGGCGTCATCGACCACGCCGCCCTTCGTGCTCGTGCCGCCGACGTCGAGGCCGACATAGAGCTGTGACTTTTCCATACCGCTGATTTAGGGCCCCGACCCCTGCTTCGCCAGCTTCTCCAGCTTCTCGAAATCGGCGGCGAGGGCGGCGCGACGCGCGAGGGGAGCCTGAGCCTCGCGCACCGCCCGCAGCGCCTCGGCCCGGTTGCCCTCTTTGAGCGCCTGCTCCCCGGCGGTCAGCAGCCAGCGCAGGCGACGGTCGAGGTCGGCGTCGGCGCCGGGCCGGGCCAGCAATTCGCGGAGGTGCGGCAGGGCGGCCGACCATTTCCCCTGGTCGAGCTGGGCCTGCACCAGCCCCTCGCAGGCGGCGTCGGCCAGGGGGCGCGTCTCCTCCTTCTTCCCCCAGCGGGCGTGCAATTCGGCCAGCAGTAACAGTCGCCGCTGTCCCTGCTTGGCGTCGGCGAGCGTGCGGTCCCACTCCTGCATCAGCGAGGCACTGCCGGCGCGGGCGACGATCTCAACCAGCGCCGTCCACGCCTTGTCCTGTACGCGCGTGTCCTCGCCGGCCTGGACCCGCTTCCAGAGTGCCGGCAGCGCCGGGGCGCCGCCGACTTCACCCAGGACGGTCGCCGCCCGGCTGCGCACGCCGGGGTCGGCGTCGCGCAGGAGGGCCGTCTCCAGCCGCCCCAGTAGCTTGTCCTTCTGGGCGTCACTCAGCGACTTGCCGTCGCAGGCCGCGTGGGCCAGGGCGCCGAGCAGACTGAAGCGCACGCTGACGGCCGAGTCGTCGAGGCCGTCCAGGAGGCTGTCGAGGATCCCGGCGTCGGCCCCACGCTCCAGCGCCTGTGCCGCCGTCTGGCGCACCGCCTCGGACGGGTGGCGCAGCAGGGCAGTCAGGACCGGCCCGGCCTCCGGCACGCCCAGGCCGCCCAGGTCTTCGGCCGCCTCGACAACGACCTCGACGGCTGGGTCGTCCAAAGCCTTCTGGAGGGCGGGGACGACCTGTCTTTGGCGGGCCAGCGCCTCGGGGCCGGTCCCCTGCGCCTGCTGCGCCAGGGCCCGCGCTGCCGCGGCTCGCACCGGCGGCGCCCCCCGCCGCAGCAAGCGGCTGAGTCGGTCGAAGGCGCGCGCCTCGCTGACTCGTCCCAGCGCCAGCACCGCCGCCCGCTGGATGTCCAGCGAGCCGTCGCCGCTCAGGCGAAGGAGGACGTCGGCGATCACCTTCTGCCCGAGCACGTCCACCGCCGGCAGCAGGTCGAGGGCCCAGCCCACGGCCAGGGCTCGGACGGCCGAGTCTTCCTGGTCGGGCAACGACTGGACGTAGCCGACCCGGTCGGCGGCCGGCAGGCGATTGTAAAGCTGCTGCTGGAGGCGGACCACCTGGGCCCGGGCCCGCTCCAGGTCGCCCTCCAGCCGCCGGGCCCGCTGCGCCTGGAAGGCGAGGCGAGCTTCCAGCCAGCACTCGTTGGACAGGTCCTTGTTCTGCTTCCACCAGGCGCGCCAGCGAGGCACGTCGGAGCCGTAAGTCTCGCCGGTCAGGTCGGTCAGGGCGTCGGCCGCCGCCCGGCGCACGGTCTCCCTGTCATCGGCGAGGCGGTCGAGGAGGACGACGGCGGCCGACTTGCGCCCGCTGCGGCCGAGCGCCCAGACCGCAGCCTGGCACACGGCGAGGTCAGTTTTGGCGTCCTCGGCGAGCCCTTGCAGGCGGAGGATGACGGCGTCGGTGGCCAGCGCCGCCAGGGTTTCCGCCGCCAACGGACGCACGTTGGCCCGCGGGCCCGCCAGTGCCGCCAGCAACTCGTCGCAGAAGCGACCGTCACGGGCGCCGCGGATCGCGGCGGTAAGGGCGATGAAGACTTCGATCGAGTCGGTCTGGCGCAGCCCCTGCCGGATGACCGCGACGGCGTCCTCGTCTCGCTTCTGGACGAGCCAGTGGGCGGCGGAACACTGCTGCACGAGCGATTGACGGTCGTACAGCATTTCCCGGAGCTGGGGGAGGTCGGGTGGCGGACCGGCGGGTTCGTGTGAGGGCCAGACCGATGCCAGGGCCAATAGCAGCACGCCGGCTTGGCTCATGCGGTGTTCCCCCCCTTGAATGACCGCAGTGCGTCGAGAGGGGCGGACTATAGCCCGCGCCGGCGCGCGGGTCAACCGCGAGTCGGGCCCGTCTTTCCTCCCCTCGCCCCGGTACTCCGGGGAGAGGGGAGTTCCCTCCGCCGTCTCAGGCTACCAGGCGGAACCGGTCCCGTTGTCCCGTCCGGCGCACCTCGGCGAGGCGGCACACCTCGGCGAAGACCTGGTCCACCGTGAGGCGCTGCATGCACACGTTATTGCGGCACGACGAATTCCTGTCGTTGAAGGCGTTGATACACGGACTGCAGGCCAGCCGCGCCCACTGGGGGTGGGTACGGGGGGACCGGGCGGCAAAGAGCTGCGGCGTCTCGGGGCCGAAGAGGACGACGACGTCGATCTCGGTCAGGGTGGCAAAGTGGGCGGGCCCGCTGTCATTGGTAACCAGCACCTCGGCCAGTTGATACAGGACCAGCAGTTGGCGGAGCGTCGTCTTGCCCGCCATGCTGGCGCAGCGCGGCGAGCCGACCCGCCGCACCAACTCCTCGACGGCGGCGGCCTCGGACGGGGCGCCGGTGAAGAGGATGGCCACGTCGCCATGCGTGTCCAGAAGCCGCCGGGCCAGTTCCACGTAGCGCTCGCCGTCCCAGCGCCGCAGCGGCATCAGGTCGCTGGCGTTGGCGTTGAGGAGGATGAGGCGATGACCGGCGGCCCGGCCGAGTTCCTGCCACACCAGCCGGCGCACCGCCGCGACCTCCTGCGGGGGAGGGACGAAGAGCGCCCCGGCATCGGCGGCGGGGGGTGGCACGAGGTCGAACGTGGGGAACAGGCCGGCCGGGTGATCGAGTGCCTCGACTAGGAGCTGGAACGTCTGGCTGGTGTGCAGGTAGGGGTTGAACGACAGCGGATGCGTCATCAGGTTGCCCCGGTAGGACGCCTCCCCGCCGAAGGCGTGGTAGCCGGCGCGCCAGCGGGCCCCGCTCAGGTAGGCCAGCGCGGAGGAGGAGCGGGCGAAGAACTCCAGATCGACCGCCGCCTCGATCCCCACCCGCCACAACCTCCACAGGGCCTGCAGCGCGCCCAGGGCGGTCCGCAATAAGCCCCCCGTGCGAATGGCGATGACGTTCTCGGGCGGGACCAGGTCGAGGAGGTCGAGGATGGGCCGGTTTTCGGCGAACAGGAGGAAGTAGACGTTGTCGCGGCCGACCCGGTGGATGGCGGCTTGCAGGGCCGACTGGGCCAGCACCGTCGAGCCCTGCTCGGCGAGCTTGATGAACAGGACGCTGCGGGGTTTCTCCGACGGGTCGGGGGCGCGGCGGCCGAAGCAGAGGCGCCAGCACGTCAGCAGGAAGCAGACGGGGGTGCCCAGCCAGCGATCGATCCGCCGCATCCGGGAGACGTTCATGCGCTCTCCTTCTTCTTGCGGGCCAGGTCACGCGGCGACGGCGGGCCGCGGTGGTTCCTCGGGGAGGCGGTGCGGCCGGACCGCGGCCCGGAGGCGCCGGCGACCAACAAGGACCCAGGTCAGCAGGGCCGCTCCCACGACCGGCCAGTGCAGCGGCACCAGGTACAGCTCCCACGGCCCCCGCCACCACATGACCGCCGCCAGCACGCCGCCCCAGACGCTCAGGGCCAGGAAACCGGCGATCTGCTCCGTGTACCGCCGAAGGTGGACGGCCAGGAGGTAATAGCCGGGCGCCAGGAAGGGGACAAACCAGCGGACGGAACAGCAGGCCCCGCCGTAGTTGTTCGAGAGGACCGCGTAAAGCAGCCAGGTGGCCGCACACCAGCCGAGCGCGAAGATCAATTCGGGACGGTGCGGCGAGGGCCGGCGCAGCACGGCGAGGGCGGGAAGCCCCAGGAGCAACGGCAGGTTGTGGACGAGGAATCCCTTCTTCCCGAAGAGCAAGGCCAGGGCGTAGACCGGCAGGTCGAGCGGGCCGTGTCGGGAAAACCCGGTCATGTTCTCGGGCGTGAACGGGCAGCCCGGCCAGGTCGAGTATTCCGGGACCATGTTCATCGGCTTCCAGACGCCGCCGATGGCGTGGTTGATGCCCAGGCCGGCGACGACCCAGGGGGAGGCCGCCAGCAGGAAGACCAGGGCCGCCGCCGGCCGCCGGCAGCGATAGACGAGCAGCCCGAGCATGGCCGCCAGCAGCAACGGGCCGCTGCCGAAATCGAGGTTGAACCCCACCCCGGCCAGCGTCCCCAGGAGTGCCACGCGCAACCAGGAGATACGCCCGCGCTCGGTTTCGCGCGCCAGCCGGACGAATTGCAAGCAGATGACAGCCATCACCCCCAGTTGCAAGATGTGATTGTTGACATGGCGCGTATAAGTGAGGGCATAGGTGGACAGGGCAAAGCTGGCGACCCAGGTCAGCCGGGCGCGGCCCGACAGGCCGACCTCTCCGCCGAGGAAATACAGGGCCAGCACGGCGAGGAGGTAGGTCAGCCCTGCCGTCCCCACCGTCATCAGGCGGCAGAAGAGGTCCGGCCGCTCCGCCGCGGGGGGCAAGCCGAGCCAGCGGGCCGCCTTGTAGAGGCCGGCCATCAGGCCCGTGATCACCGCCGGCTTGTCGGAATAGAAATGTCCCTGAATCAGCAACTTGTCCCGGGTCCCATCAAGGAGGTTGCGGTCGTCCGGCGCGTACGGGGGGCGGCCCTGGGCGATGAGGTCCGCCGGCGGCCGGCAGAACAGCGAGTCGTCGATGGCCAGCGTGTGCCGGTCGGCGAGCGACTCGACCGCGGCCAGGCGGCTGCCGTCGTTCCATCCGCCGGCGTAGGGGAGGGCGCCGACGGCCGCCATCGCCAGGGCACAGAAGCCGAGCAGCCACGGCAGGAGCGGATGGGCGGCGTGGGTGGGCGGGGATAAAGGACTCACACGAAATCCCTTCCGTGGGCGAGGAGCACGTTTCCGCCAGCGCGAATCTATAAGCGATGGGGCACCGGGGGAACAAGCGGAGTTTTTCGTGCGGCGCCGGGGGGCGAACTCGCCTCGCCCAAACCGAACACATCCGTATAATCGGCCGGCCCACGCCCGTAGCCGCAAGCTGCCAGCTTGCGCGCTTTCAAATAGTCCGCAAGCTGGCAGCTTGCGGCTACGGGCGTGCCAGGTCGCCCCTCTTGCGAGGAACAATGGAATGTTCCGCCTCTTCCACGGCCGCGCCGGCCACTACCTCCTGCTCGTCCTCGTCTGGGCTGTCCTCTCCCTGCCGAACCTGGGCGGGCCAAGCCTGTGGGACATCGACGAGGGCAACAACAGCGCGTGTTCGGAAGACATGCTCGAGTCGGGCGATTGGGTGGTGCCGAAGTTCAACGGCGCCTGGCGCGTGGACAAGCCGGCCCTGCTCTACTGGCTGCAGGTCGGGGCGTACCGGACGTTCGGCGTCGGCGAGTTTGCCGCCCGCCTGCCGTCGGCGCTGGCCGCACTCGCCGCAATCCTGCTGACCTACGAGCTGGGCCGGCGGCTGTTCGACCCGGCCACGGGCTTGCTCGGTGGTCTCGTCCTGGCCAGCGCGACGATGTTCTGCGCCGCCGCCCACTTCGCCAACCCCGACGCCCTGCTCAATGCCTGTACGGTGCTGACGTTCCTGTGCTGCTGGTTGGCGATCCGCGAGGGCAACACGCGCTGGCTGGTGGCCGCCGGGGCCGCCGCGGGGCTGGGGGTGCTGGCCAAGGGACCGGTGGCGGTGGTGCTGCCGGCCGGCGCCGTCGGACTGTTCCTGCTCTGGTCGCGCCGGCTCGGCCTGCTGTGGGACCGGCGCGTCCTGTGGGCGGGCCTGGCCTGTTGCCTGGTGTTCGCGCCGTGGTTCGCCTGGGTCACCAACGACACCAAGGGGGCGTTCCTGGAAGGGTTCTTCCTGACGCACAACCTCGGGCGCTACCTGCACCCGATGGAAGGTCACAGCGGCGGGCCGGCCGGCACGGCGCCGGGGATCGGTTACGCCGTGCATGCGCTGTACTACCCGTTGGTGCTGCTCGCCGGCCTGGCGCCGTGGTCGGTCTTCCTCGGGTTGGCGGGCTGGTACGGCCTCGGCCGGCGGGCGCGGGCCGACGGCGCTTCGCCGGAGCCGGCCAACGGGCTGCCGGCGGCGTACCGCTTCCTGTGGTGCTGGATTGCGGTCTGTTTCCTCTTCTTCGCCTTCGCCGGGACGAAGCTGCCGAACTACATCCTGCCGCTGTACGCACCGGCGGCGCTGCTGGTCGCCCGCTCTCTCGAACGCTGGCGGCTCGGCGCCGTCGAGCCGAGCCGCTGGTTGCTGCACGGCGCGCTGATCGGCTTCGCCCTGGTCGGCGTCGCCGTGGCGGTCGCCCTGCTCATTGCGGGCGGGGTGCTGCTGCCGTCCTTCAAGGAGCCGCAATTGTCCGGCGTCGCCGCGTGGGCGGCGGCAGGGGCACTTCCGGTCATCGGGGCGGCCGTCGCCTGGCGGCTGGTGCAGCGGCAATGTCGCGGGGCGGCCCTGGCGGCCCTGGGGGCGACGGCCGTCGCCTTCCTGGCCCCGCTGGCGGCGTGGGGGGTGACCGCGGTGGACGCCGACAAGGCGCCGCGGCCGTTGGTGCAGGCCATGCTGCACGACCAGACCGAACGCGAGATCCGCGTCGTTTGCTATCACTATTTCCAGCCGAGCCTGGTCTTCTACTCGCGCCGCCAGGTGCGGCAGCTGGAGAACGACGAGCAGGCGCTGACCTACTTGCGCTACCCGGTGGAGGTCTACCTGTTCCTGCCCGCGGCGGAGTGGGAACGATTGCGGACGGACGTGCGGACGCCGTACCGGCTGCTGGCCCGGCACCGCGACCTGTACCGCAATTGCGACGTGGTGGTGGTGACGAATCGATAGGTTGAGCCGCTTGCGGCTTAGCAGGGCATGCGAAGCCGCAAGCGGCCGAGGCGTTACTTCGTCTGCACGTTCCCGACGATCATCTGCTTATCCATTTCGAGCTTGAACTCGTACTTGACGGCCCGGGCCTTCTCGCCGTTCATGGTCGGATCGACCTTGATGTCCCAGCGCAGCAGGTTGTTCGGCCGCTCTTCGCGCACGTAGAGCGCGTCGGCACTGACTTCCGGCTCGGCCTTGACGAGCGTGATGCCGGCGGTTTCGCTCTCGGCGTGCGGCAGGCGGTCCCAGACCTGCACGCTGACCGGCTCGGACTTGTAGCTGCTGACCAGGATACGGAACTCGAACTTCAGCACCTGGTTGCCGCCCTTGGTTTCGCGCGACTTGTCCATCATCTGCCGCTGCACGCGCAGCGCCGGATCGACGCCGAAGCCGGCCGTGAACTGCTCGTCGATGGCCACCAGCGGCATGTTCATCTGGCCGACGAAGTCGCTGCCCAGGTACGTCGTCGCCTCGCCCGGGAGCAGGACATACTGACTCTTGTTCGTCAGGTTCGCCAGGCGGTAGACGTGCGGCGTCAGGACCGGCACCGCCTTGTAGAAGTAGTCGGGCGCCAGCTCCAGGCGCGCCACCTCGATGACCTGCTCCTCGCTTCGCGACGGGACGGTCAGCTTCGAGTTGAGGTGGTAGGTCACGCTCTGTCCTTCGCGCGGGCCGCCGGGTCCCTTCAACTTGGCCTGGTGGTCTCGCGGGTTGAACAGGTCGAAGCACTGTTCCAGGGCCGCGGCGTCGTTGATGAACTGGCCGCCCGTCGATTCCTTCTTCTGGCTGTACTCCCGGGCCGCCTGCCCGCGCAGGTCCTTCGCCGCCTTGCCGAAGTCGCCGGGCGGCTGCATGCCGGGGAGGTTTGGGATCGGCTGCGCGCCGGGGGGCATGCCGCCACGCGCCAGGACGGTGAATTCCAGCGTCTTGAGGTCCGGCGGAGCGGAGTTGAGCATCGGCTCGGCGGTGGACAGGGTGATCTTCGCGTCCTTCCAGTCCTCGCCGCTCTGCTGCGTGACGGCGGCCAGGTACTCCAGCTGCACCGCGTCCTTGTCCTTGCCGGCGCGGAGCTTGTACTGCGGCCGCCAGTTGGCCGTCCCCACCAGGTAGTTGAGGCGCACCTTGCCGGCACCGCCGTTCTTCTTGTCCACGATGATGACGGCGTCGCGCTCGGTCTTGCTGGAGCCGGCGGCCAGCTCCTGCAGCTGCCGCTGCACGAACGCCGCCTGCTCGGCGTTGGTTTGCATCTTCTGTTCCAGCTCGACCATCTCCTTCGCCTTGGTGGCCCGCTCCTCCATGACGTACTTCGACAGGGCGATGGCCGAGTCGCTGTTGAGGTTCCCCTTCTCGGTCGCGTGCTGCGTGCTGGCCTGGGTGAAGCCCTCCATCTTGGTGAGCAGCCCCATGTTCTGCTTCAGGGCCTCGACGTCTCCCTTGAGCTTTTGCGCCTCGGTTTGGAGCTTGCGGTGCTCGGCTTCGAGCTTGCGCACTTCCTCGCGGGTGTCCTCCTTGATGGCGCGGTTGCGGAAGCGCGTCGTCAGGACGCGGATGCTGTCGCTGCCCTCGGAGTAGAGGGTGCCTTCGACGGTGGCGTCCGGCAGCGGCGTGACAATCAGCTCGACGGTGCCGGCGCCGTCGGGCACGTCTACCTCGCGGGTGACGAGGGCGGTGTTCTGGTAGACGGTGACGGCCGTGATGCGGCTGGGGGCCGTCTTCGGGGCGTCCGCGGCGGCCTTGGGCTCGGCGGCCCCGGTCAGCAGGGTCAGGGCTAGCGCGCCGACGCCGAGGGAAACAACGGCGCCCAGCGAAAGGTAGAGGCGCTTTCTCATCGAACTCTCCTTGGAGGTAGGGGAATGCAAAGCGAAAGCCCGCGGGATGCAACCCGTGAGCTTCATTTCAACTTCCACAAACGCATATTCTTCGCGGAGCTGCCGCCCAGGGCGTGCGTGCCGTCGGGGCTGAAGGCGAGGCACCAAACCTGCTCGCCCTCGCCGGTGCCCCAGGAGCGCAGCTCCTTGCCGGTGGCGGCGTCCCAGGCGCGGATCACCTTGTCCTCCGACTGATACTGACTACTGCCCGAGAGGACCTGCTTGCCGTCGGGGCTGAAGGCGACGCGGATCACGGCGTTGGCGTGCCCTTCGAGCCGCCTCGCTTCCTTGCCCTTTTCCACGTCCCACAAGTACACGACGTGGTCGTTGCCGCCGGAGGCGGCGCGCTTGCCGTCCGCGGCAAAGGCGACGGCATACACCTCCCGCGTATGTCC
>Ga0208696_1000726_pt1 | contig 20962 bp, 10 predicted proteins | sample Sb_taG_9_FD_187711 | JGI IMG/M metagenome (GOLD analysis project Ga0208696, IMG submission 187711) | Peat soil microbial communities from Weissenstadt, Germany - Sb_50d_b_LC metaG (SPAdes) (version 2) | ecosystem: Environmental > Terrestrial > Soil > Wetlands > Peat | place: Germany... | reverse complement strand
CATTTGCCATCTGCCATCTGCCATCCGCCATCCCGGTGACCAAAGGAAAACTGCCTTGAACGAGCCCCATCGCCTCGCCGAGATCGTCCGCAAGACCCGGGAGACCGACATCCGCCTCGTGGCCAACCTCGATGGCCAGGGCCGAGCGGAGATCGCGACCGGCGTCGGCTTCCTGGATCACATGCTAGAACTGTTCGCCCGGCATTCGCTCATCGACCTGACGGTTGCCTGCACGGGCGACTTGCACGTCGATGATCACCACACGACCGAGGATGTGGGCATCTGTCTTGGCCAGGCGATCGACCGCGCCCTGGGCAACCGCGCCGGGATCAGGCGGTACGGTCATGCGGTGCTGCCGATGGACGAGGCACTGGCGACTTGTGCCGTGGACCTTGGGGGCAGGCCATTCTTCGTCTGGAACGCTCCCATGCCGGCACCCAAGGTCGGCACGTTCGACAGCGAGCTGGTCGCCGATTTCTGGCACGCGGTCTGCACCCAGGGTCGCATGAATCTCCACGTGATGCTGCACTACGGGCGCAACACCCACCACATCAGCGAGGCGATCTTCAAGGGCCTGGCGCACGCCATTCGCGAGGCCGTGGAGCTCGACCCTCGATCAGCCGGGATTCCTTCCACCAAGGGCGTGCTTTGAGCCCACCTGAATGAGCAACCCGAACTCGAGACACTGCAATGACTGAAGACCATTCCGGTGGGGCAAGAGCGAAGCGGCACGGGCTCGGCTCGGCCGTCAATCTTGTGCTGGTCGCGCTGGCGTTCGCGCTGCTGGGGCTGGTGCTCTGGCAGAACCGCGACAAGATTCGCGCGGTCTTCGCTCACCCGCTCGACCTCCGCCTGCTTGGACTCGGCGTGTTGATCTTCCAGTGCAGCCTGCTCATCACGTATGTGCGCTGGTATCTTCTGGTCCGGGTGATCGAGCCGCGGTTCACCCTGCGCTCGACGATGCTCCTGGGCTTCATCGGCTATGTGTTCAACCTGGTGATTCCCGGTGCCGTGGGCGGCGATTTCATCAAGGCTGCCTATCTGGTCCGGATGCATATCAAGAAGACACAGGCCATCGCCTCGATGGTGATCGACAGGATCCTCGGTCTGCTCGGACTCTTTGTGCTGGCGGCGCTGGCGGGCGCGGTGGCCTGGAGCGGCGTGGAGTCCTCCGAGGTCCGCAAACTGATCGTGGCCGCCTGGATTGCGACGGGGCTCGCGATCTTTGTGCTGGTGTTGATCTTCACCCAGGCCCTCACCCGCCTTTTCCCCGGGCTGGGCGGCTCTGGCCATGGCCGGCTGGCGGGCATCATGAGCGAGCTGAAAGAGATGTCCACGACCTACCGGCGCCGGCTCGACGTCGTCTTCCTCGGCCTGGTCCTCTCTGTCCTGGGGCATGCGCTCAACGTCACCGCGTTCTACCTGATGAGTAAAATGCTCTTCCCAACCACCTTGACGACCACGCTGGCCCAGCATTTCTTGATGGTGCCCTTGACGCTCTTCACGATGGTCGTGCCGCTTCCTTTCGGAGCGCTCGGGCTGAGCGAGGGGGTCGGCGACCAGGTCGGCAAACTCGTCGGGCACCCTGGGGGTGCGCTGGCGATGCTGGGCTTCCGTGTCTTGATGTACGCCTGCGGGCTGATCAGTGCCTGCGTTTACCTGGCGAATCTTCGCGAGGTCCGCAGCCTGACCTCCGAGGCCCACCATCTCGAGGAGGACCTGGAAGAGGGAGCGCTTGACGATGCGGAAGCCATACCCGGATCGCCAGCTCTCTAAAGTCTCATCACCGTCGCGGAAATGAGCCGGTCATTGCTTGGCCGGCGGCTGCCTGCTCCTCATCGGGTCGCGCGCCGACGCCTTTACCTCGCCTGGAGAAATGTCGTACTGTGGCGTCTTCCGCTTGATGGGCCGCCGCGGGAGACGACGCAGCCCGCATGGCTATCGAGGAGGGGGAGGCGGCAACGCCCGTCCCCGCGACCATCGAGCGCGCGCCGCCTGGGAACCCAACAGGATCAACGGGATGCAATGGTTGTCTTCACCCTGGTTCCAGCGCAAGCCGGTCTCGCAACTGATCGAAGAGATGAACTCGGGAGAGCGGCTGCAGCGCCGGCTGGGGCCGCTTTCCCTCATGTCCCTGGGCATCGGCGCGACAATCGGGACCGGTCTGTACGTGTCCACGGGCATCGTCGCCCGCGACATCGCCGGCCCCTCGATCATGCTTTCTTTCGTGCTCGCGGCGATTGGCTGTGGGTTCGCGGCGCTCTGCTATTCAGAGCTGGCCAGCATGGTCCCGGTGGCCGGCAGTGCCTACACGTACGCTTACGCCACGCTCGGTGAGCTGATCGCCTGGATCATCGGCTGGGACCTGATCCTCGAGTACGCCATCGGCTCATGCTTCGTTGCCAACGGCTGGTCGAGCTACTTCGATTCGATGCTCCAGCACGTGTTCAATATCCACCTGGACCCCCGGCTGCTTTCGCCTCCCTGGTACTACGACTTCAAGCAAGAGGAATTCGTCCTCCAGTTCGTGACCCTGAAGGACGGCACCCAGTCCCTGGCCTGGTTCAACCTGCCCGCCGTTCTGATCACGGTGGCCATCACCATCATCCTGGTCATCGGCATCAAGGAGAGCGCGGGGTTCAATGCCGCGATGGTGCTGGTCAACATCGGCGTGGTGCTCTCCGTCATCGGCGTGGGAGTCGCGTACGTCGATCCAGCCAACTGGCGGCCGTTCCTGCACGAGGACAAGCAGTATCGCGGCATCGCTCTGGGGGCGGCCCGGATCTTCATCGCCTACATCGGGTTCGATTCGATCTCGACCCACGCTGAAGAAGCGCGCAAGCCCCAGCGCGACCTGGCGCTGGGCATCATGGGCGCGCTCGTGGTCTGCACGGTTCTCTACGTCGCGGTGGCGGCCGTGCTCACCGGCATGATCCCTTACCGGCAGATCAACGAGGCCGCGCCTCTGTCCGCGGCCTTGCAGGCCAAAGGGCTGACTTTTGCCGGGGGCATGATCACCCTGGGCATTCTGGCAGGAATGACCAGCTCACTTCTGGTTGGCAACCTCAGCCAGCCGAGGATCTTGCTGGCCATGGCGCGCGACGGCCTGCTGCCGCACTCGTTCTTCGGCGCCGTGCATTCCCGGTTCAAGACCCCCTGGAAAGCGACGATCCTGGTCGGTGTGGTGGTCGCTCTGGGCGGTGCCCTGGCTCCGCTCGGCTTTCTTGCTGACCTGGTCAGTATCGGTACGCTCTTCGCTTTCGTGATCGTCTCCGCGGCCGTCTGGATCCTGCGGATCAGCGACCCCGACGTGCCCCGACCGTTCCGCACGCCCTTGGCGCCTTTCGTCTCGATCATGGGCGTCCTGGTCAACGGCGGCCTGATGTTCTCGCTGGGCCGGGACAACTGGATCCGGCTGGTGATCTGGCTGATCGTCGGCCTGTTCATTTACATTGGCTACAGCAGGCATCACTCGGTTTTGAGCCGGCGGACCGCTCTCGCCGCGGGCGGGAGCGACCCCCGGCTGGCGGTTGCCGGCCCGGCCTCGCAAGATTGAGCCATTCCGCCGGTGATTGCGCAATCAAGCCTCGGAGACAATGCGATGACCCTGCGTCCACTCGATTGGCCAAAGCTGGTCGCGGGGCTGCTCTGTCTGCACGCTTGGGCCTGCGCCGCGGCTGGCGAAGCCGCCGATTCTTCGCCCCGATCCACAAGTCTCACGCTCCAGCCAGGCCAGTCGAAACCGTGCTTGCTGGGTGATTTCAAGGCGGGCCAGACCCTCCGCCTGCTGTTGAGTCTCGAGCAGGCCTCGCCCGGCCCAGGGGACCGTGTCGCGGCCGAGCTCGCCGGACCCGGCATCCAGCCGATCAGCAAGGAAATGAACGCGGGCGATCCCGATTGGTTCCTGACCTGTCGACCGACCTCTGACGGCCCGGTCGCGGTCACGCTGACCAGAGGCAATGATTCGAGTCGCGCCGCGCTCTTGGTTCGCGTTCAGTGGCGGCAACTCCCGCTCGCCGAATCGGAACGCGTGGCCATCGAGGCCGAGCCCAACGACCGATGGCAAGAGGCCAACCCGCTGCAACTCGGCCGCGACGTCCATGGCACGGCCGACGACGTGGATTATCTTGCCAACACCAATGAGGGAAAACGCGGCTGCGACTGGTTCAGGTTCGAGGTGGAGGGTCGGGAACCGGTCCTGGTCTACTTCCAGCTTGACCTCCTTGACCGCGACGTCTCGGCCAACCTCAGGGTCTACACCGTGGATCAGAAGAGCGCCGGGACGACGCTCTATCTCACCGGCAAAGACCCGATGGAGATCGTCCATGACCGGGAGCGCGAGCGTTACTCGAAGCACATCAGCCGGACCTTCACGAAGGGAACGTACTACCTCGAGGTCAACGCGAACCATCCTGACTACATCCTCCGCACGAGGGTCTTGCCAGTACCGCCATACAACGAACCTGCGCAGGCCGTCGAGGCCGGGATGCACTACATCACGAACGCCGGCGACGCCTGGCTCGCCCAGGTCCCCCGTGCGGGCAATATCTTCATCCGGGCCGACAATATCCATGACACCGGAACCCGCTGCACCGCCTGCCACGCCTCCAGCTTCTCGACCGAGGCCAACCTGGCGGCCCACCGCAACGGCTACCCGATCCGCTCGAAATCGAACTTCCAGTACGTGACGGACCGGATCGCCAACTCGATGACACCGCTGTACGGTGACGACGGCCTGTACTGGCAGCGGTTCATCGCGACCCCGCTTCAAGCCCAGGGCGAGCAGGGAGGAATCCTGGCCGACTTCGAGCGCGCGGTGTCAGGCCGGAAGAGCCCGATCGTCGAGCGGTTCGGTCCGTTCCTCAAGACCGCCTGGGAAAGCCGCAGCGACCTGCCTCCGGACGAGCAGAATGCCGTCATCCCCATGGACAGTAAGTTCGGAATCGCCTGGCGGGACTGGCGGGTCTTGACCGAGATCGCGCAGCGAACCGGGGACGCCGGCTACTCCCGGGCCGCGGCCAATATCGCCCGAATTCTGGGCGAACGGGCAGCCGACAAGCGGATCGAGACGCTTCAGGACCGGATCCACCGGCTCCACGCCTGGTGGCTGATCGACCGGAACCAGTTTGCCAACAAGATCAAGCGTGAGACCGGCGCCCTGCTCGCGCTCCAGAACCCCGACGGCGGCTGGCACGAGACCGACTCCCAGCCCGGCCCGAGCGCCGTGTACACGACCGGGCAACTCGTCGACACGCTACTCGAGATCGGCCTGCCTCGCGATGATCCGGCCGTCGCCCGGGCGCTGCGTTACCTGCTGGCTGAGCAGCAAGATTTCGGCGGCTGGTTCCAGACCACGACGCATGAAAACTTCCGCACGCCGATGCGCGAGACGCGATATGCGGTCATGGCACTGGCACGGGCGTACCCTCGAGACGGGGCGCCTCTGAAGTCGTGGGGCAACCGTGATGAGGGCCCGGCCCGGCTTCCCCGCACCGATACCCTCGTGCACACTCTCGACGACCTCGAAGACCTCTGGGACGTGCCCACAGCCGATCAACCGCGATTCGCCGGTGAGATTGTGCGACTGCTCGCCGATCCCGAGCCACTCGTGCGCGCCGCGGCCGCGGCCTGTCTGGGACGGCTGGGACGTCCCGAAGCGGCGTCCCCCCTCGTGCGTTCTCTGGGCGATCCCTCCAAGATCGTCTGGCGCTCCGCGGCCTGGGCCCTCAGGCGCCTGGGCAATCAGGGAATCGGCATGGATGCGATCAAAAAGGCTCTGGACGATCCGGATCCGCGCGTGCGCCGGGGTGCGACCCGGATCTTCGCCTACCAGTTCCCGGGCATGGACACCCGACTTGACTTGGCCGGGCGGCTGGTCGAGCTGACCCGCGACCCCGACCTCTGGACTCGCCTGCAGGCCCTGCGCAGTCTGCGGCAGTGGTTCTACCGCACCGGCGACATTCCCTTCCAGCGGCGGATCATCGACACGTACCTGGCCCGGATGGCCGAGCCAGACGTTGCCGTCGTGCGGAAGAACCTGAGCGAGGGGCTGTGCATCATGCTCGACGAGAACCTGGGCGGCGGTGTCAGCCTTCAGAAGAATATCGCCGAGCTGCCCGAAAAGCTCCGGCCAGGCATCATCGAGGCGCGCAGGGCCGTCGAGCGGGACGTGCTTCTGAACCCGGTTCTGGCCGCTCTGGAGGGTGGCAACCAGACCCAGCGCAGCGCGGTGCTCAAGGCATTTGACGGATCGTTCCTCAAGGGCCGCTTCTACGCCCGCCAGCCCGAGAACATGATCGACGTCGGCAACGACCGCGAGTTCGGCTTCCTGTACGAGCCGCCCCTGGGGCTGCTCGAGCGGACGTTTACCACGCTCTTTGCCGCTAAGCTTCCCGCCGAGCCGAGGCGCCAGGCCATTCAGCTTTGCAGCTTCTTCAAGGTGCCGGAGAGGACGAGCAACGCGGCGATCCAGGCTCACCTGCTCGCCGCGCTTGCCGACTCCGACGCCAGCGTGCGCGCGGCGGCCCGCGGCGTCGTTGGCAGCGAACTGTCGCTCACAGGCGCCGAGGACGACGCGGGACGGTTGAGCGCGCTGAACGACGTTCTGATTGGGTCCGGATCTGGCGACGCTCGCGCGGTCGTGCTTGCCGCGATCGGCCGCAACGGCCGCCTGGGCGAGAGCCCGGTGATCAAGGCCGCGATGCGCAGCCTGTTGCCCCGCGAGGATGCCGCAGCCGACGTGCTTCCCGTCCTGGGACGGCCCGAATTCACGGCTGCCGAGCGATTGAGCGTCATCGACCGGGGCTGGAATCGAATCACCCCGCCGCAACGAATCTCCGCACTTGATCTGCTGTTCGCTCAACCGGCACTGGTGGATCGAGCCGAGCCCACCGACCAGATCCTCGAGCTGCTGCGGCGGGCGGCGACGGACCCGTCGGCCTCCGTCCGCGAGCGGGCGCTCTCCGGCAGCAGCGGTCTGCCGGCGTTCTGGTCAAGCCGCAAAGCACTCCAGTTACTCCTGATCGCGCTGGCGGACGACACTCCCTCGATCCGGAAGCTCGGCCTGGCCCTGGCCGCATCGAAGTCCTCGTTCTGGGAGCGGCCCGACTCCCGGGAGCATCTGGCCCGACTCCTGGTCGACCCCGACGCCTCGGTGCGATCGGGCGCCCTCAACGTGGTCAAGCACCATCGCCTGGTCGCAAAGTTCCCCGCCCTGGCGAAACGAGTGAAAGCCCTGGCCGATGATCCCGCTCTCGCAGATCGTGCCGAGGCCGCCCTTCGGGCCGCCGGCATCGACCCGGCCGCCCTACAAGCCGATCTCTCCCTGTCGAGGCCGCGACTGCTCAGTCTCGCGACCTTCCGGCGCACGGTCAACCCGCTCTTCTACCAGGCGGGGGAAGACAGCTACGCGTGTGCACGCTGTCACGCAAGCCACACAATACTCAGAATCGCCGAGACCGATCCAGCAAAAGGCTTCACGGACGAGCAGCTCTTGATCAACTACAACTCCGTGCTCAAGGTCGTGAACTTGGGCGATCCCGAATCGAGCCTGATCCTCCGCAAGCCTCTGAGTGCCGACGGCCAGGGCGGTCCCGACCCACCCAGCCCGACCGGCCTCACCCACGTCGGCGGCCCGCGTTGGGACAGCACCGAACACCCCGCCTACAAGGCGATCCTCGCCTGGATTCGCGAGGCTTCCCCGGCGCCCGATGGCTCCGAGGCGTCCGTCGCTGCGCCGCGGGTGAAATGAGATGTTTCGGGCTGCCAGTGCCAGTGATGCGAGGATGGCTCAGCGATCGGCGAGGGTCTCCTGACCACGCCGTTCCGCTAACCGGAGGTTCTACACCGGACGCGCAGACGGTCGGGGACTGGAAGACCCGCGGGCGCAGAGGACGACGGTCCTGGAGATCACTCCTGGAACCAGCCTGTACCTGACACACTTTTCACCGGCACTGGACGAACGTCCGGTAGAGAAAAGGAAGAAGCCTGTACACGAAGGGCCTTGCGCAGACGATGGCTTCAGCGCAAGCCGTTGCGGCCTTTCGGGTACAGGCTCTTGAACGAAGCCGGGGGGCGGCGGCACACGGTTTGCTTTAATACGTAGATTGGTCGCGCGGGCAAGAGGGGCGGTCTGGGCAAGCGGCTGCTGACACGAAGCAAGAGCAAAGCAAGGCGGACGCAGGTTCGCCGAGTGGCTGTGATTTTCCCACCGCGGAGCGGTTTCGTTCAAGTAGAGATTCTGGAAGAATTCAACTCCCGAAAGAAGCCTTTGTTTTGGTTCGACTTTCCGCTCTAACACATTGTGGCATTGCAGGTTATCGCGATGGAGACACTTCCAATACCCGGCCTGCCGGCGGAATCAGCGGCTCCCGGCAGGACGCGGTGGATTTCGGCCGCGCAGCTCATTCACTTCCGAGTCGCAGAAGCAGCCACTTGCTACGAAATGGGTTCGTTCGCGCGCCTTTTCTTCGTCCGCTGGCCAGATTGCCCATCGCAACGGCCTTAACGATATTCAGCCGATCCCCGAGTTGCTAAGATCATCAAGAAGAATCTGCTCCGCCTCGGAGATTGATCATGGACTTCACGCTGACCGTTCCAGATGAACTGGCGACTCGGCTGCGCGCCGTGGAGGCCCGGTTGCCGGAGATCCTCGAACTCGGGCTGCGCGAATGGCTCTCGAACTCGCCGGGTTATGCTGGCCTCGGCGGCGTGCTCGAGACGTTGGCTCGTCTGCCATCGTCAGAGGAGGTCCTCGGCCTGAGGCCCGCCACGCAGCTCCAAGACCGCATTGAAGAACTGCTCGCCAAGAACCGTGCCGGGGGCCTGTCAGCCGAGGAACAGCGGGAATGGGAACGCTACCAGTACATCGAGCACCTCGTCCGTCTGGCCAAGGTCCGGGCCATCCAGCGTCAGGCGCAGCGGTGAGCGATCATGAGCGCGACGCACGTCTCCGCCTCCCTGCGCCGCCTCGTTCATGAACGTGCCGGCGAATGCTGCGAGTACTGCCTCATACCCGAGGCAATGACGTGGGCACTGCACACCATCGACCACATCATCGCCGAAAAGCATGGCGGCACTACCGCGGCCGAGAACCTGGCTTTGGCGTGCACGCTGTGCAATTCCCGGAAGGGTAGTGATCTGACATCGATCGACGAGCAAACGGGAGCCATCGAGCCGCTGTTCCACCCGCGACGAGACCGTTGGGTTGATCATTTCCAGCTCGTCGGGGGCCGCATCGAGCCGCGAACCGCCAAGGGCCGCACCACGACCCGCCTGTTGCGGCTTAACGACTCGGACCGCGTCGAGGAGCGCGAACTTCTCATCGCCACCGGCTCGATCCGGGAGCCCACCGCGTAAGGTGACGGAATTCATGTCCTGGCCGGAAATTGGGGTCGTTTTCCTGCGAGAGAACGAAGCCATCGGACGTTAAGCGTTTTGGCGCGATGAGTTACACCGGGATCATTGGGTTCGTTCGCGCGCCTTTTCTTGGTCCGCTGGTCCAAGTCCGTGGCAGTTGGCGTCGCCCGACTTCCGGTGGACCGAACTCATCCACCTGGCCGTTTGTCGCATGGCGCCCTTCCCGGTTGATCAGTTCGAACGACGCGGAATCGGGTTTGTTTCTCGTCGAGATGATCGAACCCGGTGGACGCAATGCTTTGAAAGACAAGAAGTTGAACTCGGTTTCCCGTTGGCTTTGTTTTGCACATTTTCGAAGCTCGCTCGGTCTGGGCTGCATCCTGATAGGCCGATGCGGGATGCTTTCGGCAGCGCTGCGTCCCGTCAAAATCGCAATAGTCATGCTCACCGGCGGATTCCGCAAACGCCGCGCGACCATCACGTCCGAGCGAATGCTCTTCGTGGAGCAATCTGCTCTCGGGCCGCGCGGTTTCACCGCGCGACGCCCTCCACGTTCGCGGCTGACTAACGCGGCCCGAAGTCTCTCAGTAAATTGCCAAAGATCATTCGCAGTTTCCGTACAACATGAGTTTACGATACGTCAGGCGCCCTCTTGCGAGCGCCTCCGGAATCGGCTTCCCTGGGGATGGCAGCAACTCTGTCACCTTCCGTCCTGGCCCAGGCGTGCATCGGGCTGGGCCGGGCTGCTGCAGGCCCTTGTCGGTGGCGATCATGGCTGGGCGAGGAGTTCGTCGAGCCATTTCGATGGAGGGGCCTTGGCTCCTTGCTCGATCGCCGTCTTGAGCTGCCGGCATCGGGTTTTCCATTCCTCGGCCGCCAGGCCTTGGACCGCACCACCCTGGAATTCGGTTCCGGTGTAGGCCTCGACCCAGAGCGGCAAGATTCCGGCATTTGCCTCGATCGGATCCAGCGGCCAGACCCGAGCCGTGTTGTCGGATGAGGCGGTGACGACACGCTTGCCGTCGGGGCTGAACGCGGCGGAGGTGACGGAGGAGGTGTGCCCCTGGAGGGTGGCGAGGGCCTTGCCGGAGTCGGCGTCCCAGACCCGCGCCGTCTTGTCGAATGACGCGGTGACGACCCGCTTGCCGTCAGGGCTGAACGCGGCGGTGTTGACCGGTGCGGTGTGCCCCCAAAGGAAAGCGAAGGTCGTGCCGGAGTCGGCGTCCCAGACCCGCGCCGTGTGGTCCCCAGAGGCGGTGACGACCCGCTTGCCGTCGGGGCTGAACGCGGCGGAGTAGACCTGTGCGGTGTGCCCCTGGATGGAGGCGAGGGTCGTGCCGGATTCGACGTCCCAGATCCGCGCCGTCCACTCGTCTGAGGCGGTGACGATCCGCTTGCCGTCGGGGCTGAACGCCGCGGAGTTGACCACTGCGGTGTGCCCCTGGAGGGAGGCGAGGGGCTGGCCGGAGTCGGCGTCCCAGATCCGCGCCGTCCAGTCGTCTGAGGCGGTGACGATCCGCTTGCCGTCGGGGCTGAACGCCGCGGAGTTGACCACTGCGGTGTGCCCCTGGAGAGAGGCGAGGGGCTGGCCGGAGTCGGCGTTCCAGACCCGCGCCGTCTTGTCCCATGAGACGGTGACGACCCGCTTGCCGTCGGGGCTGAACGCGGCGGAGGTGACCCGGTCGGTGTGCCCCTGGAGGGAGGCGAGGGTCTGGCCGGAGTCGGCGTCCCAGATCCGCGCCGTCCTGTCGAATGAGGCGGTGACGACCCGCCTGCCGTCGGGGCTGAACGCGGCGGAGTTGACCCGTGCGGTGTGCCCCTGGAGGGAGGCGAGGAACTTGCCGGAGTCGGCGTCCCAGACCCGCGCTGTGTCGTCAACTGAGGCGGTGACGACCCGCTTGCCGTCGGGGCTGAACGTGGCGGTGAGCCCAGCAAGAATGGCCCGCAAGCCGGGAGCACCACGCACCAGCATGCCAAGACGCAGACGATTGCTCTCCTGGGCCGGAGTGTCCTCGTCGACGGCTTTGATCGCCTCGGCGAACTGATGCATGGCAAGAGCGGATTGACCTTGCTCCAGCGCGGTCACTCCGGGAGCGGTCAAGACCTCGGCGGTCTGGCGCCTGGCCCGGATTTCCCGGGCCCTTCGCTGCTCCTCTTCACTTCGGCTGGCCTCGACCAGCCGAGCCTCGTCCGCAGTCCAGGCCCGCATGCCTGCGACTCCGACTTCGACGCTGGCCAGGTCAGTGGCGTCCAGAACCGAGCCCGTCTTGCCGTCCTGCCACTCAGTGGCCCGGTTCTCCAGCAATCGCCGGGCGCGCTGACCAGGGGCGATGGAGGTTCGGAACCGGGCGTTTACCAGTGGGGCCAGGGTGTCGTGGGCCAGCCGGGTCGCGGGGACCGGCGGTGCCGAGCGCTCGGAGCGCGCGTCGGCCTCGATCAGCAGGTAGCCATCCTTGAGCTTTTCCAGCAGGCCGGTGAGAACTTCGGCCCGGTGCGGATAGCGGGCCGCCAGCTCGGTACGGGTGCGCTGGGCGGCGGTGTCGAACTCGGTCACGTGGTAGACCAGCAGGTCGAGTGCCAGCCCGGACGACTCGACGTCCTTGTGCCACTGGCGGACCGCCTCCAGCCCCTTTTCGATCACGTCCCGGAGCAGGCAACCCCCGTCGCGCAGGCGCTTGTACAGAGCCTGGTCGAAGTGGCGACCCTTGCCGCCGGCACCTTTCCACATGTTGGTCAGGAGGACCTGGAGTGTGGGGGCCAGGGCCGATCCGGCGTCAATCACCAGGTCATCGGCGATCGTTGCGGCCAGGCCCTCGGCCACCGTGAGCTCGTACCGGCGTTTCAGGGTGGGATCGTGGGCGGGCCCCTCGATGGCCTCGATGATTCCGGAGGGCTCGAGCGGCTTGAGCGGCATCGGCTCCCAGCCCAGCTTGACCGCGTTGAAGGACTGTTCGAACCGGTCGAGCCACTCGTTGCGGAAGCTGACGATCAGCTTGCCCCGGGGCCGCCGCGCGGGGTCCGGGCCGGCGAAGATCGCGCGCAGCGCGGCCAGGAGCTCGGCGAGCTCGGCATCGGGGTTGATCAACGCCTTTTTCAGTGCCTCGTCGTCCCCCGCGGGGGCGGCGACGCGAGGGCGAGTAAAGGCCTCCTCGGCCTGGTCAAGGATCACGACCAGCGGCCGGTCGGGGCGCTCGCGATCGAGCCAGAGCCGGGCGAGGTCGAGGGACGGGCCTGGGTGCGTCCCCTGATCGCCCGGGGCCAGTCCGGAGCAAAGAGTGCCCAGCAGGCCCAGGTCGGGGTCGCGCCGGAGGTAGCGCACCTCGTGGGAAAGTTTCAGCCGTGGCACCAGGCCGGCGTCGAGCACCGACGACTTGCCCACGCCGGTGGGACCATAATAGAGGATCACCGACCGGGTGCCGGGGTCGATGACGAGCTTGTAGATCTCGCGGATGGCCTGGCCCCGGCCGAAGAACACGGCCCACTCGTCGCGGGTGAACCGCTGGAGGCCGCGGTAGGGAGTCTCCGGCAGCCAGTCAACACTTGGCTTGGGCAGACCGAACAAGGGGTCGCCGACCGCCTCGGGCAAGCTCCAGCGCCCGGCCAACTCGGCGCCGTGAGCCAACCGCAGCTCCCAGGGGAAGCCGCGGTCGTCGGCGGGGTCCACGGACGCATGGGCGGTCCCGACCAGAAGGTCGCGGGTCCGGAAATAGGCCTGAGGCGCCGAGCCTCGCCCGGCCAGGACCCGGCCTCGGGCCGCCTCGTAAGCGGCGCCCAGGGTCGCGCCCGAGGCGAGTTCGGAATAGAAGGCGGCTGCGAACTCGAGCGCGATGGCATCCTCGATGGCTCGCGCAGTGGCGATCACCGCCGCGACCCCCGCGTCGAGCAGCCCGGCGGCCTGGGCCCGCGTCGAGCAGCCGTTGAGGAACACCAGTTGCAGGTTGCGCCGCTGGCCCAGGAACGTCGCCAGCCCTTCGGCGTGAGCCACCGCGCCTTCGGTGCCGATGGACTCCAGGAATAACCGGTCGCCCCCCGCGTGTCCGCCGTAATGGAAGATCGCCACGCGATCGCGGTGCTCGGTGAACGCCTCGAAGATCTCGTCGGGTATGGCATTTTGCCGGACGACCAGTTTGCACAGCCCTTTCCCCTCGGCGGCCTCGAGGATCGCCTGAAGTTGCCGTAGCTCCTCCGGCAAATCGCGAAGATATCGATGGCCTTCTTGCTCGTTGGCAAACGCGAGAACAATCACCGGCAATTCTGCCATCGACGGTCCCTTCCACGGGTTGCCTACAGATCAACGTAGCTCTGAGTCAAGTCTCTCAGAATGATACCGAGGCCGGGGGGACTTGGTAAGGAGGTCGAGACTCTTGCAATGCTCTCGGCTGGATCTTCGGGACGAGAGAAGAGGACGGGAATCGTTGATATTCGTCCCCGCGTCGCCGGACTATTGAGACAGTAGAGACGGTCATGGCCGCACCGAGGCTCACGATGCTAGAATCACGTAGTCTACGACCGAGAGCCTGGAATTCCTCGGTGACATCGGTTCCGGAGTTTTCGCATGCTGACCTACAGGGCCATGTTCAAGTTCGTACAGGACGGCGTCCATGCCGAGATTCTCGATTTCCCTGGAGTCATCACGTTCGGGGCAAGTCAAGAAGAAGCGCGTCGGTTGCTCGCAAGTGCCCTTGTCGACATGGCGGAGACGAACTTGCTCCTGGGCGAGCCCTTACCCCGTCCTGATCCCGGCCTGACGGATCCAGAGGCCGACCTGGAAGAGCCGATTCACTTGCTGTTGACTGGGGCACTGGGGGTCAAACCGACTTTTTAGTTAACTAAGAACTCGGTCTCACCACATCGGCTCCCAGCGGCACTGTCAATCGCGTGCGCGTCATGCCAGAATAAGCCTCGAACGACGCCGCGCGCTTTTTCATCCAGTGTGAATATTTCGAATTTGAGAAAATACCGGACAGAATCCAGATGTGCTTGCAAGCCTGACGCAAGTCCCACCAAAATATGAAGAGAGCCTGGCAGCGTGTGCCGGCTGGCCGACCGGAGGAGCCAGCCTCGACGAAAGACGGCTGCGGCCGCGCCTCTCGCCGCCTTTACCTAGCACGTAAGCACCTTCACCCAGGGGGTGGGTCATGGGTACGTTCACGCTTTGGCGGCCTGTCCCTGGCCGGAAGGGGTCGAATGTCATGGCCGGCCGCGCTGAGGCGCGAGGCCGGCCGCCGAGGTCGTCGCCGGCACCTGCCGGTGCTCGAATGGCTCGACGACCGCACGCTTCTCTCCACGTTCACGGTCGCCGACCTGAGCGGCGACCCCACCGACACGAAGAGTCTGCCGTACGCCGTCGGTCAGGCCAACTCCGCTCCCGGCAGCACGATCCTTTTCCAGTCCGGTCTGACTGGAACGATCACACTGGCGGCGACGCTGGAACTCCAGGCCAATGTCACGATCACCGGCCCCGGGGCATCGTCGCTGACGGTGTCCCGCGGCGCTACGTCGCCGGGCTTCAGCGTGTTCACCGTGGACACCGATGTGACCGCGTCAATCTCCGGGCTGACGATCGCGGGAGGCAATGCCGGCAGCGGAAGCGGCGGCGGCATCGACAACTCCGGGACGTTGACGGTCAGCGGCAGCACCTTCACCGGAAACTCCGCCTTCTTCGGCGGCGGCGGCATCTTCAACTCCGGGACGGCGACGGTGAGCGGCAGCACCTTCACCAGCAACTCCGCCATCGACGGCGACGGCGGCGGCATCTACAACGGCGGGACGGCGACGGTGACGGTGAGCGACAGCACCTTCACCGGAAACTCCGCCTTCTTCGGCGGCGGCGGCGGCATCGACAACTACGGGACGGCGACGGTGAGCGACAGCACCTTCACCGGAAACGGCGCCGTCTACGGCGGCGGCATCGACAACTACGGGACGGCGACGGTGAGCGGCAGCACCTTCACCAGCAACTCCGCCATCGACGGCGACGGCGGCGGCATCTACAACGGCGGGACGGCGACGGTGAGCGGCAGCACCTTCACCAGCAACTCCGCCGTCTACAACTCCGGCACCACCCACCCCACCGGCGACGGCGGCGGCATCTACAACTCCGGGACGGCGACGGCGACGGTGAGCGGCAGCACCTTCACCAGAAACTCCGCCCACGAAGCCGGCGGCGGCATCGACAACTCCGGGACGGCGACGGTGAGCGGCAGCACCTTCACCAGCAACTCCGCCCTCTACAGCGGCGGCGGCGGCGTTTACAACAACGGCCCCATGAGGCTGACCAACTGCACGATCAGTAATGACTCAGCGGCGTATGGCGGCGGGGTCTACGGTGCGCAGGATACCGCGAAGCTGTACAATACCATCGTCGCTCATTGCCCGGTGGGAGGTGACCTCGGAGGAGGGAATATTCAAAATGGGATCTTCGAGGGTGGGTACAACCTCATCGACGACTCGGCGACCGCAGGTGGCCTGACCAACGGTGCCAACGGCAACCTGGTCGGAGTCGACCCCCTGCTGGGGCTTCTGGGGAGCTACGGCGGGCCGACCCAGACCCTCCCCCTGCTGCCTGGCAGCCCGGCCATCGATGCCGGGAACGCGGCGCTGGCCGTGGACGCCCAGGGCAAACCCTTGACCACCGACCAGCGCGGCATGCCGCGAGTCGTCGGCGCGGCCGTCGACATCGGCGCCTTCGAGTCGTCCGGCTTCACTCTGGCTGTCTCGTCTGGCAACAACCAGGCGACGGGGATCAACACGGCGTTCCTCAACCCGCTGCAAGTCACCGTCACGCCGAAGAACCCCGGCGACCCGGTCGATGGCGGGGTCGTGACATTCACCGTGCCGGGCAGCGGCGCCTCGGCGACGCTCAGTTCCTCGGGGCCGGTCACAATCACGTCCGGCACGGCGTCGGTCACGGCGACGGCCAACGGCATAGCGGGCGGTCCATACGCCGTCACGGTTGCGACCACAGAGGCCTCGCCGGTGTCATTCTCCCTCACCAATACCGAGTCACTAAGCCTGGTGGTCAGTACGCTGGCCGACTCGCCGACGCCGGGGCTCACAACCCTGCGCCAGGCGCTGGCCAACGCCGCGACGCTGGGGGGGAGCCAGACCGTCAGCTTCGCCGCCGGTCTCACCGGCTCGATCGCGCTCTCCAGCGGCTTGGAGATCAGCTCCAACGTGACCATTGCGGGCCTCGGGGCGGCGTTGCTGACGGTCTCGGGCGGCGGGACATCGTCCGACTTCAGCGTGTTCACCGTGGACAGCGGTGTGACCGCGACCATCTCCGGGCTGACGATCGCGGGAGGGCACAGGTCGGGTTCGAACGTCGGGGGCGGGGTCTCTAACTCCGGCACGCTCACGCTGGCTGGCGATGTTCTGTCCGGGAACTCGGCCGGCTTCGGCGGCGGGCTCCTCAATGCGGGCACCGCGGTTCTGGTGGCCTGCACCCTGTCCAGCAACTCGGCGACGAACTCCGGCGGCGGGGTCTACAGCGGTGACGGCAGCACGCTCACCTTGATCAACGACACCATCACCGGAGACTCGGCGTCCTACGGCGGCGGCGTCTTCGACACGGGGGCCGCGACGCTGACCAACGTGACCGTCGCGGCGGATCCGACCAACTCTGGCGGCGCCCTGGACAATTACGGCGCAGGCACGGTGACGCTGAACAACACCATCGTGGCCAATCGTACCAGCGGAGGTGATATCGCCGGGACGGTCAGCGGCTCCAGCAACCTCATCGACGACTCGGCGACCGCAGGTGGCCTGACCAACGGTGCCAACGGCAACCTGGTCGGAGTCGACCCCCTGCTGGGGCTTCTGGGGAGCTACGGCGGGCCGACCCAGACCCTACCCCTGCTGCCGGGCAGCCCGGCCATCGATGCCGGGAACGCGGCGGTGGCCGTGGATGCCCAGGGCAAACCCTTGACCACCGACCAGCGCGGCATGGCACGGGTCGTCGGCGCGGCCGTTGACATCGGCGCCTTCGAGTCGTCCGGCTTCACTCTGGCCGTCTCCGCCGGCGAGAACCAGTCGACTGGGGTCAACACGGCGTTCCCGAAACCGCCGCAAGTCACCGTCACGCCGAAGAACCCCGGCGACCCGGTCGATGGCGGCGTCGTGACATTCACCGTGCCGGGCAGTGGCGCCTCGGCGACGCTCAGTCCCTCGGGACCGGTCACAATCGCCTCCGGCACGGCGTCGGTCACGGCGACGGCCAACGGCATAGCGGGCGGTCCATACGCCGTCACGGTTGCGACCGCAGGAGCCTCACCGGTATCATTCTTCCTCACTAATACAGAGTCACTAAGCTTGGTGGTCAGCACGCTGGCCGACTCGCCGACGCCGGGGCTCACAACCCTGCGCCAGACGCTGGCCAACGCCGCGACGCTGGGAGGCAGCCAGACCATCAGCTTCGCCGCCGGTCTCACCGGCTCAATCGCGCTCTCCAGCGGCTTGGAGATCAGCTCCAACGTGACCATCGCGGGCCCCGGGGCGGCGTTGCTGACGGTCTCGGGCGGCGGGCCAGCCTCCGACTTCAGCGTGTTCACCGTGGACAGCGGTGTGACCGCGACCATCTCCAGGCTGACGATCGCGGGAGGGAACAGGTAGGCGTCGAACGTCGGGGGCGGGGTCTTTAACGCCGGCACACTCACGCTGGTTGGCGACGTTATCTCTGGAAACTCGGCGGGCTACGGCGGCGGGGTCTTCAACGCGGGCACCGCCGTTTTGACGGGCTGCACTCTTTCCGGCAACTCGGCGACGGCCTCCGGGGGCGGGGTGTACAGCGATGACGGCAGCACGCTCACCCTGATCAACGACACCATCACCGGAGACTCGGCGTACTATGGCGGCGGCCTCTTCGACACGGGGGCCCCGACGCTGACCAACGTGACCGTCGCGGCGGACCCGACGACCTCCGGCGGCGCCCTGGACAATTACGGCGCAGGCACGGTAACGCTGAACAACACCATCGTGGCCAATCGTACCAGCGGAGGTGATATCGCCGGGACGGTCAGCGGCTCCAGCAACTTCATCGACGACTCGGCGACCGCAGGTGGGCTGACTCAGGGTTTCAACGGCAATATCGTGGGCGTCAAGCCCCTGCTCGGCCCTCTGGCGGACAACGGCGGGCCAACCCAGACCATGGACCTGCTGCCCGGCAGCCCCGCGATCGACGCTGGCAGCAACGCCCAGGCCGTCGGTCTCGGTGGCATCCCCCTGACCACAGACCAGCGCGGCACGGGCTTCGCGCGCACGCTCAACGGGATGGTCGACATCGGCGCGTTCGAGGACCAGATCAGTGGCACCGCTCCAGGCTCACAAAACGGCACTCAGGGCGTTCCCGAGTCGTTCACGCTCGGCTCATTTTCCGACCAGGCCACGCCAGCCACGAGCTGGAGCGGCGATGTCGACTGGGGCGATGGGTCCACCGACACGACACTCACGCCGACCTTCCAAGGATCGCTCGGCAATGCCGGCCACACGTACAACACCGCGGGGCCCGAGACCGTCACCGTCACGGTATACGACAGCTATGGCGACGTCGGTCAATACAGCTTCCCCGTGGCCGTGGCCGTCGCCGCCCCGGCGCTGACCTCGATCGCCGTGGCCCCGGCCAGCCCGTCGGTGGCCAAGGGCCTCACGCAGCAGTTCACCGCGACCGGCACCTACACCGACGGCTCGACGGCCAGCCTCACCACCCAGGTGACCTGGGCGTCGGCCACCCCCGCGGTGGCCACGATCAACAGCAGCGGCCTGGCCACGGGTGTGGCGCAGGGCACATCGGTCATCACCGCGACGCTCGGCACCGTGGCCAGCCCCGGCGACGCGCTCACGGTCACCGTGCCGCTGGTTGCGTCCGTTGCCCTCGTCCCCAGCGTGGCCTCTCCGACCTACGGGCAAGCGCTCACCTTCACAGCCACCGTCAGCCCGGCGTCCTCCGGCGGGCCGACTCCAGGAGGGACGGTCCAGTTCCGGGTCGACGGGGTGAACCTCGGGCCAGCGGTCAACCTGGTCAAAGGTGCGGCCACCAGCATCGCCACGAGCACCCTCGGGGCCGGCAACCACACCGTGACCGCCGTTTACTCCGGCGACAACACGTATGCCGCCAACTCCGGGAACCGTGGCCTGACCGTGGCCAAGGCCCATCTGACGGTGTCGGCCGTCGCGAAGTCGAAGGTCTACGGCGCCGCTGTTCCGACCCTGACCGCGACGTTCAGCGGGTTCGTCAACGGCGACACGGCGAAGGTGGTCAGCGGGAAGCCGAAGCTGACCACCAGCGCGACCACGAAGAGCGGCGTGGGGACGTACCCGATCACTGTCGCCGCGGGCACGCTCTCGGCAGCCAACTACAACTTCAGCAACCTCGTCAACGGCAAGCTGACTGTCACCAAGGCGCAACTGACGGTGACGGCGGTCAACAAAACTAAGAAGCAAGGGGCTGCCAACCCAGCCCTGACCTATTCCATCACGGGGTTCGTCAACGGTGACAAGTCGACTGTGGTCCACGGGAAGCCGACACTCAGCACCACGGCGGTGAAGACCAGCAAGGCCGGCAGTTATCCGATCATCGTCGCGCTGGGCACGCTGTCGGCGTCCAACTACCACTTCACCCTGGTGAACGGGAAGCTCACCGTCACGGGCGCGAAGGCCTCCGCGATCGGTGTCGCAGCCGCTCGGGACACCGCGACCCCCGTGCATCAAGACTCCGTGCTCGTGAACGATGGGAACGTCTCGACCGCCGGGACGTCGGCCGCAGGAGAGGTCGTCATTCACACCACGGTTGCCGACCCGACCGTCAGGGCATCCAGGATCGTCGACGGTCTCTTGACGCCGCACCGGCGGAAGACCCTGGCCGCCTGGCTGGCCGCCTTGGACAGCTTCGGGACGGAAAGGGAACACTGAAGCGGGTAAGTTTCGTCGACTATTACAACACGGTGCGCTTGCATAGCCCGATTGCCTACATCACGCCGGCCGACAAGCTGGCTGGTCGCGCGGAGGCCATCTGGGCCGCGCGGAGAGAGAAACTGGTAAGGGCCGATGCCAGGCGACGAGCCAAGTCCAAGGAGAAGGAGTTTGCTCGGTCATAGCCCTCTGGGTTACATTGAGGGAGCCTGGGCGGAGGATAGGGCAACGCGGGGACGCGACCCGAGCGCCGACCCAGGGGCCAAGACCGGCGAGGGCGGCACGATGCCGCCCCACGGCCTACCGGGATTGGCCCGAAAGCGATAAATCCATTTACAGTCTTTGTTCTCAGTCACCAGCTTAGCGAGCAACGCCGTTCGTCCCATTTCCGCTGAACCAACACACCTGGGCGAACCTGGTGGAGATCAGCGAGCACTCTCGAACAGCTCGATGAGTTTCCTGGCTTCTCTGTGAAAGTCGTGCTGTTCCGCCACTCGCTGCGCGCCGGCCTGGCCCATCTTCTCGAGCACCGCGGGTTCGGCCTTCAGGACTTCGGCCATGGCGTCCACCAACGGCTCGACGGCGCCGGCGGGAACGAGCCAGCCGTTGACCCCCACCTCGATCAACTCGGGGTGACCGGCGATGTAGGTGGTGATCACGGGACGGCCCAGGGCCAGCGATTCGAAAAACACGGCGGGCA
>Ga0208696_1000722_pt1 | contig 21018 bp, 20 predicted proteins | sample Sb_taG_9_FD_187711 | JGI IMG/M metagenome (GOLD analysis project Ga0208696, IMG submission 187711) | Peat soil microbial communities from Weissenstadt, Germany - Sb_50d_b_LC metaG (SPAdes) (version 2) | ecosystem: Environmental > Terrestrial > Soil > Wetlands > Peat | place: Germany... | reverse complement strand
GAAGTCGGCGGCGTCCGCGCCGCCCGCCTGCGCGTTGATCGAGATCAGGGCTTCCCTGGCGTCGTATTCGCCGTTCAGCAGGGTACGGACCTCGAGCTGATCGATCTCGGTGCGGAGCGCGGCGAGCTCGCGCGCTGCCTCGATGCGGGTGGGCTCGTCGTTCTCGCTCTCGGCCAGGTCGAACAGCACCTGGGTGTCACCCAGGCGCTGGTGCAGGCTGGCCAGCCTGGCTAGCTCTGCTTCCAGGTAGGAAAGGCGCCTGGTCACCTTCTGCGCACGATCCGGGGCCGCCCACAGCCCAGGATCGGCGGCCTGTTCGCGCAAATCGGCCGCTTCCCTCTGCATTTCGCCAGGATCGAGCACCGCCTCTATGCTGTCGAGCTTCGAGGTCAGTGCCGCGATCTCATCAGCGGGATCGGTACCTGCCATGCCGGTTAGCCTACGCGAGTGGCGCAGGCGGAGCCCCATCCCTACCCGACGCGCGAAACCGGGGGCCCAAACCCGGTATTCTGCCTTAGCGTGACACACCGAAGGCGGCGGACCTGGGCGGGTATCGCGATCGGGTCAGTAGCGCTAGCTGCGGTTACGCTGCTAGGGGTGCAGGGCTGCGCCCCGGCCATGCCCGCGGACGCGGTCACCCACGCCAGCCACAGCGTTTCCCTGGCCGCGGCGGAGGCCATCTACGGCTCGTACCTGACGGCCAGCGACGCGGCCGCAGCCGCGGGCAACACGACGCAAGCACTTTCGATCGTCACGGCCGCGCAGTGGGCTCAGGTGAAGGGCCAGTACACGGCCCTGGCCTCGGCGGGCACGCCGGTCCCGAGGTATCGGTACGGCAAGGCGACGTTCTACGTTCCGTCGCTGGACACCTACCCGGAGTGGTTCCTGGTGGCGGTGCCGAGGAGAACCGACACCGGCGGCCGGCTGGGCCCCGCGGTCAGCACGCTCATGGTATTCGCCAAGGCCAAGAACAGTCTGCCCTGGACGCTGAGCGGCACGGCCGTGCTTGGCCGGCCACTGCCGGCCATCGCCCGCGACAGCGACGGCTACGCCGTAGACGTGACCACCACCGACCCCAGCCTGCTGATACGCCCGGACGTGGTAGGGGCGACCCAGGCGGCCGTGGTGGACGACGGGCCGGCCAGCCCGGCCGCGGCGGTGGTCAGCGACGGGCCGCAGACGACCGGGCTCTACGCGGCGCAGGCCGCCGAGGCAGCCGCGGCGCAGGCCCGGGGCCTGCAGTACCAGTGGCTGCTGCAGGGCGCGGCCTTCCCGCAGTTCGAACTGCGGCTGACCGGCGGCGGAGCCCTCGTGCTCTACGGGATGTACCTGAACACCAGCAACGAGCACCCCAACCTGGCGGCCGGGTCTCCCATCCCGGTGCCCCCCGCCTTCACCCCGCTACTCGCCGCGCCCACCGAGGTCGGCTACCACGCGGTGTACGCCAACTGGACCTACGAGTTCGCCGCGATCGACCCGCCGGCCACCGCCCACAACGCCAAGCTCCAAGTCATAGCCGCCCAAGGCGCCCCCACCTACGGCCACGCCTACTGAGGCACAGGGGGTCGGGCCCACAGGGTCTGAGCGCCGGCCCGCCGGCCCCGCAGGCCCCGCCCGCCGGCCCACCGGCCCCGCAGGGCCGGCACTACCCCCCCGAAGGGGGGCCGAGGGGGTCTGGGGGAAACGGTTTCCCCCCAGAATCGGGGGGGGTTAGGGGGGTCGCCCCCCCTGATTATGGAGTCCCCCTGATTATGGAGTCCCCCTGATTACACGGGCAGCGAACTGGCGGCCACCAGGGTACGGACGGCCCGCAGCGCCACCGACAAGGTGGTGAACGTGAAGCGCTCGCTCTCCCAGATCTCGCCGAGGGTCTGGGCGGCCATCGCCCTCGCGGCCTCGTTGCGCGACACCCACGCGGCGAGCCGCTCCTCGGGGGACCGCGGCACCTCGGGTCCGCTGACCCCGAGCACGTCCTGCGTGAGCGAGGCGTGCGCGGCGTACAGGTCGTCGCGCAGCGCGGACCGGGCCATCGTGGACCAGCGGTCCTCCCGCGGCAGCGCGGTGATGCGGTCCCGCAGCCGGGTGATCTGCAGCCGGTCGGCCAGGTCGAAGTAGACCTCGGCGGTCTCCTCGATCCCCCGCCTGGCGGAGGCGGCGACCTGCACGATGTCGAAGGCGGAGTACGTCGGCACCATGGCCGCGACCCGCTCGGCCAGGTCGAGTGGCACGCCCAGGTCAAGGTAGGAGTTCCGGCGGTCCTCGAAACCGGACAGGTCCCGGCCGGTGAGCAGTTTTGGCAGGCCCGAACGGACCGTCCGCACGCCATCGGCCAGGAAGCCCACGGTCGCCTGGATGTCGAACGGCGGCCGGCGATTGTGCAGCAGCCACCGGACCGCGCGCTCGGTCAGCTTGCGCCCCTCCAGGAGCAACGTGATCTGAGCCTCGATGCCGACCTGGCCTTCCAGGCTTTCCACCTGGCGCCAGAAGGCCGGCATGTCGAATACCTCGCGGGCGACCAGCCAGGCCCGGGTGAGGTCGGGCACTGACGCGCCGGTCTCCTCGATCAGCCGGAACAGGAACGTGGTCCCCGAGGTGTCGATCATCTCGTTGACCGCCGAGGTGGTGACGATCTCCCGGCGGAGCGGATGGGCCTCCATCCGGTCGGTGAACCTGGCCTGCAGCGGGGCGGGGAAGTAGCCGTCGAGCACGCGGCGCAGGTACGGGTCGTCGGGCAGGCTCGAGGTGAGCACGTCCTCGCCCGCCGCGATCTTGGTGTGCGCGAGCAACAGGGCGAGCTCGGGGTTGGTCAGGCCGTGACCCGAGGACCGGCGCTCGGCGATCTCCCGCTCGTCGGGCAGCACGTCCCGTTCGGTGTTGAGCCGCTTGTCCCTGATCAGCTTGCGCAGGTACCGCGCGTGCACGTGCAGCAGGGAAGAAGCCTGGGACCTGGCCACGGCCAGCGCCATGTTCTGCCGGTAGTTGTGCCGGAGCACGAGGGCGGCCACCTCGTCGGTCATCTCGTTCAGCAGCTGATGCCGGCCAGCCGCCGGGATGGCTCCGTCCCGGATCGCGTCGGCGAGCAGGATCTTGATGTTGACCTCGTGGTCGGAGGTGTCGACCCCGGCCGAGTTGTCGATGAAGTCGGTGTTCATCAGCCCGCCGCCGAGTGAGTACTCGACCCGGGCCGCCTGGGTGAAGCCGAGGTTGCCGCCTTCACCGACGACACGGGCGCGCAGCCGGGTGGCGTTGATCCGGACCGCGTCGTTGGACCGGTCCCCGACGTCGGCGTTCGACTCGGAGCCGGCCTTCACGTAGGTGCCGATCCCGCCGTTCCAGAGCAGGTCGACGGGGGCGGCCAGGATGGCGGAGATCAGCTCGTCCGGGGACAGCGCGGTGACCGTGGCGTCGATGCCGAGGGCGGTGCGCGCCTGCGGTGACACCGGCACCGACTTGATGCTGCGCGGCCAGACCCCTCCGCCCGGCGAGATCAGCGCCCGGTCGTAGTCCGCCCACGAGGACCTGGGCAGCGCGAACAGGCGGGCGCGCTCGGCGAAGCTGGCCTCCGGGTAGGGATCCGGATCGATGAACACGTGCCGGTGGTCGAAGGCCGCGATTAGCCGGATGTGCGGGGAAAGCAGCATGCCGTTGCCGAACACGTCGCCGGACATGTCGCCCACGCCGACCACGGTGAAGTCATCGGTGTCCGGGTTCAGCCCGAGCGCCGCGAAGTGCCATTTCACCGACTCCCACGCGCCTCGCGCGGTGATGCCCATCTTCTTGTGGTCGTAGCCTTCGGACCCGCCCGAGGCGAACGCGTCGCCGAGCCAGAAGCCGTACCTGGCGGCGATCTCGTTGGCCGTGTCGGAGAACGTCGCGGTGCCCTTGTCGGCCGCCACCACCAGGTACGGATCGTCGCCGTCCCGGCGGACCACACCAGGCGGCGGCACCACCTTGTCGGCCTCGATGTTGTCGGTCACGTCGAGCATCGCCGCGATGAACGTCTGGTAGCAGGCCAGCACCTCGGCCTGGTAGGCCTCGCGGTCGGAAGGGTCGGGCAGGCGCTTGCACACGAAGCCGCCCTTGGCCCCGGAAGGGACGATGACCGCGTTCTTGACCTCCTGCGCCTTGACCAGGCCGAGCACCTCGGTGCGGAAGTCCTCGAGCCGGTCCGACCAGCGCAGCCCGCCGCGCGCCACCCGGCCGAAGCGCAGGTGCACCGCTTCCAGCCGGGGCGAGTGGACGAAGATCTCGAACTTGGGCCGCGGTGAGGTGAGCCCGGGCACGCTGCCCGGGTCGAGCTTGAGCACGAGATACTCCGGGGGGACGTCTCTGCTCGCCCCCGGGGGGAACCCATCCCCCCGGCCCCCCCTGGCAGACTCCCCCGGCTTGTAGTAGTTGGTCCGCAGGGTCGCGTCGATCACCGCCAGGTAGGACCGGAGGATCCGGTCATGGTCGAGGCTGACCACCTCGTCGAGCTGGCCGCGGAGCTCCTCGGTGATGGCCTCGCAGCGTTCGCCGGCGCCGTTCTGCCTGGCCGGGTCGAACCTGGACTCGAACAGCCGGATCAGCAGCCGGGTGATCGCCCCGTTCGACCGCAGGACCCGCTGCACGTAGTCCTCGCTGAACCGCATCCCGGCCTGGCGCAGGTATTTCGCGCAGGCGCGCAGCAGGGTTACCTCGCGCCAGGTCAGGCCCGCCGTCACCACCAGCGCGTTAAACCCGTCATCCTCGGTCCGGCCGTTCCACAGTGCGGTCAGCGCGTCCTCGAAGATCTGCCGCAGGCCGCCAGAGGCGGCGGCGGCCGGCGGCCGCAGGCCGAACTCGTAGGTCCAGAACGAGCCGACGCTGGAGTTCCCGCGGAAGTGGTACGGATGCTCGTCGACGACTTCGAGCCCCATGTGCTGCAGCTGGGGCAGCACCTCGGACAGCGTGATCGGCGTGCCCGACCGGTACACCACCAGCGTCCACCGCCCCGGGTGCTCCACCAGCCGCACCGCGAATTCCTTCCCCGACTCGCGCAGCTCGAGCATCGTGAGAAGGTCGTCGACGGCGTCCGCGGCGGTGACGTCCGCCTTGTACGTCTCGGGGATGCTCGCGCCCAGCCGGGCGGCCAGCGTGCTGGCCCGCTCCTCGCCGAGCACCCGGATCGCCTCGACGGCGAGGTCCTCGTCCCACGACCTGACCGCCGCCGCCAGCTTCCGCTCCAGGGCGACCGCGTCCACCCGCGGCACGGACTGGCCCCGCTCCGCCCTGACCACCACGTACAGGCGGGCCAGGGCCGAGTCGCCGACGGTGGCGCTGTAGTCCACCGAGGCCCCGTGCAGCGCCTCCCGCAATATGCCCTGCGCGCGCAGCCTGACCCGGGTGGTGTACCGGTCCCGCGGCAGGTACACCAGGCAGGACATGTACCGCCCGTACCGGTCCCGGCGCATGAACAGCCGGGTCTGCTTGCGCTCGCTCAGCCGCAGCACGCCGAGGGCGATCGGGGTGAGCTCGTCCGCCGAGATCTCGAACAGCTCCTCGCGCGGGAAATCCTCGAGTATCTCGACGAGGTCCTTCCCGTCGTGGCTGTCCGGCGGGAGCCCGGCTGTCGCCAGGACGTGGGCCAGCTTGCTCCTGAGCACGGGAATGCCGGTGATGGGCGCGGTGTGCGCCGCGTGCGTGTACAGGCCGACGAACCGGAGTTCCCCGGTGACCGTGCCGTCTGCGCCGTGCTTCTTCACCGAGACGTAGTCCAGGTAGTTGGCCCGGTAGACGGTGGACCTGGAGTTCGCCTTGGCCAGGACCAGCCGTTCGTCCGGGTCCTGCGCCCTCCTGGCCACCTGGCTCGACAGCTTGCGCACCGCATCCCGGCCTGGCCGGTTATGACGGAGGATGCCGAGCCCGGTTCCCGGCACGGCCCGCAGGGCGGCACCGTCCTCGGCAGGTAGCAGGTCGTATTCGCGGTAACCGAGGAAAAGGAAGTTACCGCCGCTCAGCCAGCGCAGCAGGTCGCCGTGCTCGGCCTCTTCGCTGCCTGGTTCCCCGCCGAGGTCGTCGGCCAGGCGACGGGCCACCACGCCCATCCTCAGCTGGTCCTCGGCGGCCACCCGCACGTCGTCCAGCACGTGCCGCAGGTCGGCGGCAAGCGCCTCGGCCGTGACCCGGTCCCGGGGCGGGGCGAGCTCGACGTGGGTCCAGGACTCGGTCTGCTCGTCCGCCGTGGCGGCCGGGTCGTCGTCCGCGCATACCCCGAGGATCCCGCGCAGGCCGCCGGCTACGTCCCGGCGTATCCGGAGCACTGGGTGCACGATCAGCAGGATCTCGGCCTCGTGCCGGTTCAGTTCGGTGGTGACCGAGTCGACGAGGTAGGGCATGTCGTCGGTGACGATGTCCACCACCAGCCCGGACCGGCTTACCGGGTTCAGGTGCGCGTCGTCAGGCTCGCGGACCTGGACCAGGGCCCGGCCCTGCGGCCGGCGCACACCGAGCCGGGCGTGCGCTTCGGCCACGGCCGCCAGCCGCGACGGCGGAGCCAGGTCTTCGGTGGCGAGGCGCTGGTAATAAGCGCGCAGGTAGCAGGAGATGCTGTCGCCGCCGCTCCCGTCGCCCAGAGCCTGCGCGTCTAGGGCAGGATCGTCCTTCCACGCCTCGCGCGCCTTGGCCAGCAGGGCGTCCCTGGCTTCATCCGTGTAACCGTCCGGCATCGCGTCCACTCCTTCGTGTCCACAACCTGATCCGCCGTCTTACCTCAATCCCGGTCTACCTTGGCCCCGGAGAACTCTGCCACCTCATTGTGACGGAGAAGTTTCTTTACGTAACCGGGGTGAATCGGCACCTTCCCCGGAACCCTGGAACCTGCCGAAGTACCTGAGCACATCCGGGTCGGCCAGCGCGTTCAGGTCGGCCGCGCGTTCCGGATCCATGCCGTGCAGGATCTTACGCACCGGAACCTCGAGCTTCTTACCGGACAGCGTCCGCGGTATGCCCGGGACCTGGTGGATCTCGTCGGGCACGTGCCGGGGCGACAGCTGCGCCCGGAGCACCGCGCGGAGCCTGTTCTTCAGGTCATCGTCGAGCTCAGCTCCTTCGGCGGGCACCACGTACAGGATCAGCCGCCCTTCGGCGCCGAGCCGGCCGGTGTCCACGACCAGGCTATCGCTGATCTCATCAAAGCCCTCGACCGCGCGGTAGAACTCGCTCGTGCCCATCCGGACGCCGCCGCGGTTGAGCGTGGCGTCGGAGCGGCCGTAGATGATGCAGCCGCCGTCGGGCAGCACCTCGATCCAGTCGCCGTGCCGCCAGATCCCCGGGTACATGTCGAAATAGCTCTCCCGGTACCGGACATCGCCGGGATCGTTCCAGAAGCCGACCGGCATCGACGGCATCGGCTGGGTGATCACCAGTTCGCCGACCTGGCCGGTGACCGGCTTGCCGTCCTCGTCGTAGGCTTCCACCCTGGCCCCCAGGCAGCGCCCGGAGATCACCCCGGCCCGCACCGGCAGCAGCGGGCACGGCCCGACGAAGCCGGTGCACAGGTCGGTGCCGCCCGAGAAGGACCCGAGCAGCAGGTCCGGCTTGACCTGCTCGTACACCCAGCCGAACGCCTCGGGCGGCAGCGGCGACCCGGTCGAGCCGATGGCGCGCAGGCGCGACAGGTCGGTTTGCTCACCCGGGCGCAGCCCCGCCTTCATGCAGGCCACCAGGTAGGGCGCCCCGACGCCCAGGTAGTTGACGCCGTGCTCGGCGGCCAGCCGCCACAGCCGGTCCGTGGCCGGGTAGGTGGCGCTGCCGTCGTACAGCACGATCGTCAGGCCGGCCAGCAGCCCCCCGGCCAGGTAGTTCCACATCATCCAGCCGGTCGTGGTGTACCAGGTGAAGACGTCGCCCGGCCGCAGGTCCTGATGGAACGAGAGCGCCTTGAGGTGCTCGAGGACGATGCCGCCGTGACCGTGCATGATCGGCTTCGGCAGCCCGGTGGTGCCCGAGGAGTAGACCACCCAGAGCGGGTGCGCGAACGGCACCTCCTCGAACTCCGGCTCGCGCCGGTTTCCCCCCGTGCCCAGGTCCCCCCATTCAAGGGGGGCCGAGGGGGCCTGGGGGGCCGAGGGGGCCTGGGGGGAAAGGTTTCCCCCCAGGAGCGGGGGGGTCTGGGGGGGTCGTCCCCCCGAGGAAGCAGAGATCAGGTTGACGAGCACCACCGCGGACAGGCCGGGCAGGGCCTCCACCACCTCGCGGAGCATCGCGGCGCGGGAGAACTCCTTGCCGCCGTACCGGTAGCCGTCGCAGGCGATGAGCACCTTCGGCTCGATCTGGGCGAACCTGTCGATCACGCTGCGGGCGCCGAAATCCGGCGAGCAGGACGACCAGATCGCGCCCAGGCTCGCGGTGGCGAGCAGGCCGATGACCGCCTCAGGCACGTTGGGCAGCAGCGCCGCCACCCGGTCGCCGCGACCGACCCCCAGCGAGCGCAGGCCACGGGCCACCCGCGCCACCTCGGCGGCGAGTTGAGCGTAGCTGAGGCTCCCAGCCCGGCCTCGTTCGGAATCAAAAATAATCGCCGTACGGCCGGGATCGGTCCACGCGGTCCGCAGCGCGTTACGGGCGTAGTTCAGGGTGGCACCGTCGAACCACCGTACGTCGGGCATGACCTCGCCGGCCAGGGCCGGTCCTTCGCCCCGGTCGCCGAGCACCTCGAAGTAGTCCCAGACCGCCGACCAGAACTCCCCGGGCTGCGACACCGACCACTGCCAGAGGGCCTCGTAGCCGCCCAGGTGCAGCTGGTGACGGGCCTCCAGCCAGCTCATGAAGCGGGTGACCCGGGCCTGGCGGACCGTCTTGTCGTCCGGCTCCCAGAGCACCGCGCCGTAACCGCGGCTCAGCAGATCACCCTCGCTCGCTTCCATGCCTTCAGCATCGTGCCATCCTGGCGCGCCTGGCAACGCCCGGCAGGCCCCAATGAAGCCTGTTGTGGCACAGATCATGATAAATCGGCGCCTGGGGTGCGGTGTTCTACGCCTCGGGTGCGGTGTTTACCGAAGCGGCGGTTCGGTGAGGCGCACGATCAGGGCGGTCAGACCGGCCGTGTCGGTGAGGTCAGGCAGCACCGCGTCGGCCCCAGCGTCGCGCAGCTCGGCCGCGCTGGCCCGGCCGCTGGCCACCGCGAGCGACCGCGCGCCGCCGATCCTGGCCGCGTCCACGTCACGGGGCGAGTCCGCCACGTACACGGTGGCTCCCTCACCAAAGGGAACGCCGTGCTTGGTCGCCGCCCGCTGCCTGGCCACCCGGAGCAGGGTGCCCTTGGGATAGGCCTCGGAGCCGTAGCCGCCGATGTCGAAATCGACGAAACCGTCCAGGCCGAACGCGCGCAGTTTCAGCATGGCGCTCGGCTTGCTGCTGCCGGTGAGCACGGTCTGGACGGTTTCGTCGAGCTTGGCCACGGCCTCGAGCGCCTCGGCCGCGCCGGGCAGCAACTGCCCGTCGCGGTCCAGGTCGTCACGCCTGGCCTCCAGGGCGGCGAAAAGCGCCGCGCTGAACGGCTCGAGCAGGCCTTCGGCCGAACCGCCGGCGCTCACGTCGGCCGCGTTCACCGCGAGCGCGTCGAAGAAGATCTCCGACTCCGACCGGCCCGCTACCTGCGGCAGCTTGATCAGCGGCCGGCCGGTTACCGCCGGGAACGCCTCGGCGTACGCCGCCCTCGTCACCCGGGCGACATCAACCAAGGTCAGGTCGATATTCCACAGAACCAGGCGGTGAATGGCGTCCTCCGTGCGACCGGTCAACCCGGAGTCAGGTCAACTCTGGTACAGGCTAGTGCAGCCCGGCGCGGAAGCGGCGGTTAAGGGGCGCCACAAGCAGCAGCACGCCCCGCCATGGGAGTCATCCAAGGCGGGTTCCCCGTAGGCATGCGGGTTGACCATGATCTCGTCGTCGTAGCGGAACAGCGACGAGTACAGCGTCGTCGAGTGCAGGCGCATCTCGATCCCGTCGACGTCTGGGCGCTGTGTGGCGATGCTGAGATAACACAAATTTGTGTTATCTCAGGATTTTGTGTATGAAGGTGGCATGCCAAGTGACGGTGAGATCACGTTCGCTGACCACGCCGGGCGCTTGTATGCCCGGCGCTTCGGGATGGCCCCGGTGGTGGGCCGGCTGATCGGCTATCTGGCGGTGTGCGACCCGCGCGAGCAGAGCATCAGCGAGCTGGCCGACGCCCTGCTGGCGAGCCGGAGCGCGATCGCCGGCGCCGTGAACGCGTTGGAGAACCTCGGGCTCATCCAGCGCTCCCGGGCTGCCGGCGAGCGGATGGACCGGGTACGCATCGACATGTCGTCGTCCCACGCGATGGGCTTCGACGTCTCCGAGTACCGGGAGATGGCCGAACTCGCCCGAGAGGGTCTGCGCCTGCTGGCCGAGGCGCCACCTGAGCGGAAAGCGATCTTGCTGGAGTGGGCGGCATTCTCCGATTTCCTGGTCGGGCGGCTCCCGCTCCTGGAGCAGGAGTGGATTGCGCAACGGGAGGCGCTGCGTGCCGCGGGCGAGCTTCCCGGCGACCCGACCACACGGCAAGGAGGGAGAACGCCATGACAAGCGTGTCCGCTGCGAGCGGGATCGTGGCCCAGGACATGTGCAAGTCGTTCGACGACCATCTGGTGCTCGACAAGGTGAGCCTGGCCGTGGAGGAGGGGACGATCCTGGCGCTTCTCGGCCCCAACGGGGCCGGCAAGACCACGATGGTCCGCATCCTGTCCACCCTGATCCCGGCCGATTCCGGATCTATGCGCATCGTCGGCCACGACGTGGTCACTGACCCTGACGGGGTGCGGGCCGTCATCGGGGTCACCGGTCAGTTCTCGGCCGTGGACAACCTGCTCACCGGCGCCGAGAACCTGCAGCTGATGGCCGACCTTCGCCACCTCGGCCGCGAGGCTGGGCGGCGGCGGGTGGCCGAGTTGCTGGAGCAGTTCGACCTCACCGACGCCGCTCACAAGCTGCTGTCGACCTATTCAGGCGGGATGCGACGACGGCTCGACCTGGCGATGACCCTCGTCGGCAAGCCCCGGGTGATTTTCCTCGACGAGCCCACGACCGGCTTGGACCCGCGCAGCCGTCGCACCATGTGGCAGATCATCCGTGATTTGGCTATGTCCGGTGTGACCATCCTGCTGACCACCCAGTACCTCGACGAGGCGGACCAGCTGGCCGACCGGATAGCGGTGCTCGACCAGGGCAGGATCGTCGCCGAAGGAACCCCCGCCGAGCTGAAGAGCCGCATTCCCGGCGGCCACGTCCGGCTCCACTTCGCCGATCCCCGCCTGCTGCACTCGGCGAGCGAGCTCCTTCCGGCAGCCGCACCCGACCAGGACCAGCTCGTCCTCCAGGTCCCGGCCGACGGCACCGTCGACTCGCTCCGGGGCCTGCTCGACGAGCTGCACGAAGCCCGTATCTCCGTCGAACGGCTGTCGATCCATACCCCGGACCTCGACGACGTGTTCTTCGCCGTCACCGGCAGCCACGTCACCGCGCAGCTCAACGGAGACCCCGCACCACAAGGAGTACCGCTGTCATGACCACGCTCGCCTACACGCTCAGCGACTCACGGGTCATGCTGCGCCGCAACCTCAAGCACCAGCTCCGCTACCCGTCCATGACCGTGATGCTCATCGGCATACCCATCGTGCTCTTGCTGCTGTTCGTCTATGTCTTCGGCGGCCAGCTCGGCGCTGGGCTCGGCGCCCACGAGGGGCGCAGCGCCTACCTCAACTACGTGGTGCCAGGGCTGTTGCTCATCACCGTGGCCTCAGCCGTCCAGGGCACCTCGATCATGGTCGCCATGGACATGACCGGCGGGATCATCGACCGGTTCCGCACCATGGCCATCGCCCGTGCCTCGGTCCTCACCGGCCACGTACTCGGCAGCCTGATCCAGATCCTCGTAGCCATCGCCGTCCTCATCGGGGTCGCCTTCGGACTCGGATTCCGCTCTGCTGCCGGACCGCTCCACTGGCTGGCCGCGATCGGGATACTGGTCCTGTTCGCCTTCGCGCTGATCTGGCTGGCCGTCGCGCTCGGGCTTGCCGCCAAGAGTGTCGAGACCGCCAGCAACACCCCGATGATCCTGTTCTTGCTGCTGTTCCTCAGCAGCGGTTTCGTGGCCACGGCCACCATGCCAGCGGGCCTGCGCCAGTTCGCTGAGTACCAGCCGTTCACCCCCGTCGCCGACACCGTGCGCGGACTGCTCAGCGGCGCCGCGATGCCGGCTCAGTCATGGCCCTGGCCTTCGCGTCCGCGTCCGCGTCCGCGTCCGCGTCCAGGGTGATGGCTGGTGGTGCGGGGATGGCGGACCATCGGGTACATGAGCGGGCCGCCGGCCAGGATGATCGGGCTGCCGTAGTCGGCGTAGCCGTGGCGCAGGTAGATGCCGCGGGTGCGCTCGTCGGATGCCTCCAGGTAGGCCACGATGCCGTCGGCGTCGAGGATGGCGTGGTGGGCGGCCAGCAGCGCGGTGCCGGTGCCCTGGCCCTGCCGGTCGGGGCGGACGGCGAGGATGGCCAGGTGGTGGTGTTCGGCGCCGGTCAGGTGGTGGGCGTCTAGTTCCCTGTCGAAGGCGGCGAACCGCCCGGCCCACCGGCCGGTGACCTGGGCCAGGTGCTCGTCATAACCGTCAGGCGGGCTCGGCAGTTGGGATCCGGTGGGTATCCACAGCGCGGCGGCGTCCCGGCCGGGGGTGGTGTCAACCAGCCCGCCGGCCATCGCGTGCTCGACGTACATCCGGAAGTAGCCGGGGAGGATCATGCGGCGGGCCGCGAGATCATCGATTAGCCACAGGCACGGGGCCAGGTTCAGGAAGGCGTCGGCGATGACCTGGCTGAGCACGCCGATGTCGGCGTCGTGCGCGCGGACGATGGCGCAGCCTGCGCCGCCGACGGCTGGCTGGTGCCGCGCGGTCATGGCCGCGCCCTCCAGGTCCCCGGGTCGGCCTGCACGCGGGTGGCGTGTGCGCCGAGCCCGATGGCGGCGTAGACGCCCGGGCGGCGGATCTTGATGACCAGCCCCCACGCCAGCCCGGCGGCGGCGAGCGCGGCGTAGCTGGCGGGCAGCGCCCACGCCGCGGCCGCGTCGGGCGAGACGCCCAGCAGCGTGCCGTAGTGCAGGACGGCAAGCACGGCCAGGACGGTGAGGACGACGGCGGCCAGGGCGGGGGCGATCAGGCGGCTCCAGGCGGACTCCCCGCGCGGGTTCCGGGCGAAGAACGCGATCACCGCCACCGAGGTCAGGGCGAGCAGGAGCAGGATGCCGAACCCGCCGGTGGTGCCGCCGCCGAAGAACAACCCGGTCATCGGCGGCCACCCGGCCAGCGCGAACGCCCCGATCACCGTCAGCCCGGTGGCGCTCTGGGCCAGCGAGGCGGCCTTGGGGATGTTGTTGCTGCCGGTCCTGCCGAGCCGGCCGGGCAGCACGCCCTCCCGGCCCAGGGCGAAGCCGTATCGCCAGACCGCGTTATGGAAAGCGAGCGCTGCGGCGAACAAGCTGGTGAGGAACAGCCACTGGGCGGCCTGCGACAGCACGCTGCCGCCCAGTCCGAACATCAGCGCGGGGCCCTGGGCGTTCGCGGCGGCCACGACATGGGCGTCGCCGGCGTGCGCGGCCATCGCCCACGCCGACCCGGCGTACACCACGCCGATCAGGCCCAGCGCGGTGTAGGTGGTGACCGGTATCGTCCGCCGCGGATGCCGGGCTTCCTCGCCCAGGACGGGGGCCTGCTCAAATCCGGAGAAGCCGAGGACCGCGATCACCGCCAGCACCCCGGCCGCGCCGGACCCCGAAGACGTCAGCGCCGACGGCCGCAGCGTGGCGAAGCTGAGGTGCCCGCCGGCCGGGTGCGCCAGCCCGGCGGCGGTCTCGGCCACGATCACGGCGATCTCGATCGCGGTCAGCGTGCCCAGCACCCGCCCGGTGATATCGACCCGCAGCAGGCCCAGCACGGCGATGACCGCCCACGCGCCCAGCGCCCACGCCCACCAGGCCGCGTGCACGCCCAGGTGGGCGGCGGCCTGGCTGGCGGCGGCCGGGCCGAGCATCCCGTACAAGGCGACCTGCAGCAAGCTGTAGGCCAGCAGCGCGATCAGCGCCGCGGCCACCCCGGCGGCCCGGCCGAGCCCCTGGGCGATGAACGCATCTGGGGAACGCCCCCGCGTGCACGATGTTCCGGCTCATCGCCATGTACCCGGTGGCGAACACCGCCAGGACTACCGCGATCACCAGGAAGGCGGCCGGGATGCCGGTCAGCCCGGTCACCGCGTACGCGGTCGGGATCAGCCCCGCCGCCACGGTCAGCGGGGCCACACCGGCCAAGATGAACGCCAGCACGGCAGGCACGCCGAGCCGGTCCCGGGCCAGCGCGCGGGACACCGCGCTGGGCCTGGCCGAAGCCGCTTTCATGGACATCAAGAACCCTCCTGGTAGCTAGGGGTTACATGCGGTGCGACAGCACGGTGCTGTCGACCGCCGTCTGGGTCTGGGTGATCAGCTCCCGCAGCCCGAAGCCGAGCCCGGCGACCGCGTCCTGGACGCCGCGGCCGGCCTGGGCCTGGTACTGGTCCAGCCGGAACCCGAGCCCGCACGCGACCGCCAGCCCGGCCAGGGCTGCCGCGTGGGGGGTCACCGGCCGGGCGGGGTCGAGGGCGGACCGGACCCGCAGCATCGGCGCGAACGCCCAGTCCGGGTTGACCGGGACCCACCGGCCCCGCCGCCCCGGGACCCAGCTGCGGGCACGCTGCAGGTACCCGGCCTGTTCCAGGCGCACGGCCACGTCCCGCGCCGCGCCGCGGGCCAGGAACCGCAGCCACGCCTGCACGGGCTGAGGCCCGGGCTCGTCAGCTACCTGCTTCAGCAGCACATGCCGCTGCATCGCGACCGAGGGCACGTCACTGCCGATCATCACCGCGCTGTCTGGCCGCAGCCCGATCCAGCCTGCCAGCATCAGGTCGGCCAGCAGCGCGCCGGCCAGCCCGATCCCCAGCGCCCGCGGCTGCAGCTGCGGCTTGCCGCTTCGGTCATCGTGCCCCAGCAGCCACAAATCATCAGCCACCAGCCCGGTACCGCCCAGCCCCGCGTCCAGCGGACCCGGGTATCCGCGGCCTGCCGGCCGCGAGGCGTGCCGCTCATGCATGACGCCACCCGCAGCGCGGGACCTCGAACCAGGTGACCAGGCCGCCGTCAGCTTCGACCCGGTAGCCCCACCCCGCGGAAAGATCTCCGACCAGGCGCAGGCCGCGGCCGCTTTCACCGCAGCCACTGGATCCGCCCCGCAGGACCGGCACCGACAGGCCGCCGGCGTCGGCCACCTCGACCCGGACGGTTCCATCCGGGACGCCGGACACGGTGACCGTCATGGTCCCGCCGAGGCGCGACGAGCTGTGCAGGACGCTGTTGGCGGCCAGTTCGCTGGCCAGCAGGACCGGGACCTCCGCACACGGATGGCCGGCGAGCGTCACGCCGACGAATTCACGCACCGCGCGCACCTGCCGGGCCTCGCAGGGCACCGTGAGGCACGCCCGGATCGCGGTGCCCGCGGCCGCGCCGGCCGCGTGGGCTGGTGTAGCGGTGCTGGTCATGGCCTACCGTCCGGTGATCGTGGCATCCGGCCCGCGCGAACCGTGGCGTTAGCGAACCGACAGCCGGTAATGTGACCCGACGTAGGAACCATAACCGTCACAGGAATGTTCTGCTAGATCATTCCAGGAAAATTCCAATATTCCGAACGAGCTGGGTGCGCGCGTCCGGCCAGGCTCACCGCCACGCCGGGTACGCGCCAGGCCTGCTCACACCCGAAGGAGGCGGCCGTGAGCGATGCCGCGCATAACCCCACCGCGGTGCGCCGGGAACTCGGCCAGCGGCTGCGCGCCCTGCGGCAGGGCCGGGAGCTGACCCTGGTCCAGGCGGCCGAGCAGGTCGGCTTCTCCCCGTCCAGGGTCACCAAGATCGAGCTGGCCCAGCTGAAGGTGAGCCAGAAGGACGTGCTGACAATGCTCGAGGTGTACGAGGAGACCGACCCCGAGCAACAGGCGCTGCTGCTGTCGATGGTGCGCGAGGGCAACCACCAGGAGTGGTGGGAGGGCCACCGGGTTCTGCACCCGAAGTTCGGATCCTACCTGGGCCTGGAGTCGGTCGCCACCACCTTGCAGGCCTACGACACCCACCTGGTGCACGGACTGCTCCAGACCCCCGACTACGCCCGCACGCTGATCCGGGCGGTGCGCCCGGACCTGCTGGAGCACGAGGTCGACCAGCTCGTCCAGTTCCGTATCCGCCGCCAGGAGGTCCTCACCCGTACTGACCCGCCGCCGCTGACGCTGTGGTCGGTCATGGACGAGGCCGTGCTGCGCCGCCAGGTCGGCGGCCGGGAGACCATGCACGCCCAGCTCCAGCAGCTCATCCAGGCCAGCGTGCTGCCCAACGTCATCCTGCTGGTAATGCCCGATGACCTGGGCGCCCACGCCGGCCTGAACGGGCCGCTCAGCATTCTCCAGTTCGAGACCGGCACCCGGCCGGTGGTCTACGTCGAAGCCCAGGCGGGTAACCTCTACATGGAGAGAGACGATGATCTTCGCCGCTGCCAGCAGACCATGAACCACCTCCTCGCCGACACCCCCGGCCCTGAGCAATCCCTGGCGCTGATCAGGCAGGTAGCCAGGCAGATGAAGTCATGACTCCCGCACATCCGACTCCGGAAGAACTCGCCGACGCCCTGACTTGTGAGGTGCGTGGCCGTTAGGGGTGCTGCGTTTCCGTAGAGGAGGCCAGAGGGTCAGGACCTGGTTGCAGGCCGATCCAGAGAACGTCGACCATGTCGGGGGAGGTCTGACGCCGTATGATCCACCAGGTTGATCCGTCTGCCATCTCGACCAGGACTATCCAGCCGTCAGGCCGGTACCGCAGGCTCTCGCCGCGGACCTTGCCAGGGTCACTGCGCAGCCGCTCCAGTACGCTCTTGATCCGCTTGCCATTCTCGCCGCCGTCCTCGCGCAGCGCGCGATAGGTCTCCAGGGCGCTTGGGATGAGCGGTCCAGGCTGGTTCTTGTCCAGCCGGAGGCGTAGCCGCGGCGGCTCGGTCACGAGGCGTCCAGGTCGATTTCTTCGCCGTCGAAAGCTCCGGAGGCCAGGTACGCAGCGACTTGCGGGTTATGTCTCCACATAGCCGCCTCAGCTGCCGTCATGACGACTGCGGGTGTCAGGTGGATGCTGCCATCTGGCAGGAGGTCTACGATGTAGCGAGCGCCCGGCTTGGCACCGTACGCCTTGAGCGCGGCACGGCCGCGTTCGTCGAGCTCGATCAAGGTTTCGGGCACACGATCCCCATCTCATCTTCTTGACTCCAGTCAAGTCGAAGACTTCTGGGGCAGTGTTCCACATGTGCCACTTACACACTCCATCCGCGCTCACGGCTGGCCGCAGGTGCAGGATGTCCCGCGTCAAGCTTCTGGCACAGGTTTCTTGGCGGGGCATGCCGGCAACCGCAGTTCGCCGAGAGTGACGCCCGGGGTCAGGCGCGGTCGAATTCGCCTGCTCGCGCGCCGTCGAGGAAGCAGACCCATTCGTGCGGGGTGTAGCAGTGCACCGGGGCGTCGGGGTTCTTCGAGTCGCGCACCACGGTCCAGCGCTCCAGGTGCGCCACCTCGACGCAGCCCTCTGAGCCGTTGCTCGCGGTGGCCTTGAACCAGGACGCCCCGGCGAGCTCGGCCGGGTCCGGGTAGGGCGGAAGGGGGTGTGCGGGATTCATGGCTTCATCTCCTTGGCCACCTGCCGGATCAGCGCCAGGGACTGCTCGGGGCCGGGCGCGGCGGCGAGAATATGGTTCATGGTCTGCTGGCAGCGGCGAAGATCATCGTCTTTCTCCATGTAGAGGTTACCCGCCTGAGCCTCGACGTAGACCACCGGCCGGGCGCCGGTCTCGAACTGGAGGATGGCCAGCGGCCCGTTCAGGCCCGGGTGGGCGCCCAGGCTGTCCGGCATCACCAGCAACGTGACGTTGGGCTGCATGCTGGCCGCGATGAGCCGCTGGAGCTGGGCGTACATGGTCTCCCGGCCGCCGACCTGGCGGCGCAGCACGGCCTCGTCCATGACCGACCACAGCGTCAGCGGCGGATCGGCGCGGGTCAGGACCTCCTGGCGGCGCACCCGGACCTGCACGAGCTGGTCGACCTCGTGCTCCAGCAGGTCGGGGCGCACCGCCCGCACTAGTGTGCGGGTGTAGTCGGGGGTCTGCAGCAGCCCGTGCACCAGGTGGGTGTCGTAGGCCTGCAAGGTGGTGGCGACCGACTCCAGGCCCAGGTAACTGGCGAATTTGGGGTGCAGGACCCGGTAGCCCTCCCACCAGTCCTTGCGGTTGCCCTCCCGCACCATCGACAGCAGCAGCGCCTGCTGCTCGGGGTCGGTCTCCCCGTACACGTCGAGCATCTTCAGCAGGTCGTCGCGGGTGGCGGCGAGCTGGGCCAGCTCGATCTTGGTGACCTTGGACGGGGAGATGCCGACCTGCTCAGCCGCCTGGACCACGGTCAGCTCCCGGCCCTGCCGCAGGGCGCGCAGCCGCTGGCCGAGCTCCCGGCGCACCGCGGTGGGGTTGCGAGCGGCATCGCTCACGGCCGCCTCCTTCCAGTGCGAGCCAGTGTGCCGCATCCCCGGCGCTCTGGTGAGCAAGGCGGGACGCACGCACCCGGATCGTTCGGAATATTGAATGTTCTTGAAATTTTACCGGAACATTCCCAGGGCACAGGTCAGTAGTGTTACGTTGCCTACGCCGGTTCACGTTACCGGCCGCCGGCTTGCTAACGCCACGGTTTTCGCGGGCCGGATGCCACGATCACCGGGCGGCAGGCCATGACCAGCGCCGCTACGCCAGCCCCACGTGACCAGCACGATCAGGTGGCGGCGCGGTGACCGCCTGCATCACCTGGCCGGCCCGCCGACGGGCCGGTGAGCGGCGAGGTCACGATCAGGCGCGGGTGGCTCTGGTTAGCGGCCCAGCGCAGGAGGCAGAAGGTCCGTCCGCAAGTCTGGCTAGTGCCCAAGAGGATGGCGATCAGCAAGGTCAGGGCGACGTGCGCTGCGCCGCCGATGTCCGGGGTTCAAGCATTTCCGCGGTCGGCTTCCGGCCAGCCGGCATACGTTCCGGCGACGTGGTCAGCCGAGTTCGGTGACCGCGGCGCGCAGCTGATCCAAGGCCGTGCGCACCAGTTCGCCCAATTCCTGCTGGTTGCCCGCTGCGACCCATGCGGCGTACGCCTCGCGCTGTACCGGGGAACCGGCTACCGGTACGGCGAGACCTTTACGCTCCACAGCCTCGCCAAGGCCCTGCACGCAGCCGGCCAGCCCGCCGCCGCCCGCACCGAGCTGACGGCCGCGCTCCGGCTAGCAGCCGAAACCGGCAACACCTACCAGCAGGCCAGCACGCACCGCGACCTCGCAGAAAGCCACCACCGCGCCGGCCAGGATGAGCAAGCCCGCCACCACTGGCAGCAGGCACTCACCCTGTACACCCAACTCGGCGCACCCGAGGCAGATCAGATGCGCGGCCAGCTCTCTGCGGCATCGCCTGACTGACCTGAGCTCAAAGCACAGCTCGCGGTTCATCGCCAGCGAGCACGGCGATAGACGCCGGGTCGGGTGACAGGCAGTGCTGATGACCATTGGTGATCGTTGGCGATTAGCAGGCATGGCTGGAACGCCGGCACGGTCTGGTCCAGCCTGCTGGCTCATCGTTGTCGGCGAACCGTGGTAGACACGTGGCATGAGCGCCTCGCCGGTGCCGGACCTTGCTGACGTGCTGGCGGCACGCCAGCGCATCACGCCCTATCTCCAGCCGACCCCGCTGTACCGCTACCCCGCTCTTGATGCAGTGACCGGGGCACACGCCTGGGTCAAGCACGAGAACCATCAGCCCGTGGGCGCCTTCAAGGTCCGCGGCGGAGTCAACCTGGTCAGCCAGCTGACCGCAGATGACAGGCGCCGGGGTGTCATCGCCGCCTCGACCGGTAATCATGGCCAGTCGGTCGCCTACGCGGCGAACCTGTTCGGCGTGCGGGCGATGATCTGCATGCCGGAACAGGCCAACCCGGTGAAGGTCGAATCGATGCGGGCGCTGGGCGCCGAGGTGGTTTTTCACGGCCGTGACTTCGACGAGGCGCGTGAGTACTGCGAGAAGCAGGCCACTGACCACGGATACCGGTACATTCACTCCGGGAACGAGCCGTCGCTCATCGCGGGTGTTGCCACCTGCACTCTGGAGATCCTCCAGACCCGGCCAGATATCGAGATGATCGTGGTCCCGGTCGGAGGCGGCAGCGGGGCGGCGGGGGCCTGCGTGGTGGCCAAGGCCGTCCGCCCGTCGATCGAGGTGATCGGCGTGCAGTCCGAGGCGGCCCCGGCCGCATACCGCTCCTGGCGGGCTGGCTCGCTGCTGGAGGACACCACCAGCACGTTCGCGGAGGGGCTGGCGACCCGGACTGCATTCGAGCTGCCGCAACGGATCTTGCGGGAGTTGCTGGACGACTTCGCCCTGGTCTCCGAGGAGGCGCTGAAGGCTGCAACGCGATTGATGATCGAGAAGACACGTAACCTCGTCGAGCCTGCAGGCGCGGCCGCTCTCGCGGCCGTGCTGGACGCCCCCCGTCGGTTCGCGGACCGGGAAGTGGCCCTGATATGCAGCGGCGGTAACATCAGTCCGGCGCAGCTGGTGGAGCTCTGGCCTCGCGGAACGACTTGACGGCGAGCACACGTGCGCCAGCCGACGGCCGACGAGCCCAGGGACAAGCGGCTGACCGAGGCGAGACGGTGTGTGCGATCACCTCGCTGACTGCCGCCCAGGCGCGGCCCGCCGGACTCGCCCGCATCATGCGCGGCCACTGGGGCATCGAAGTGCGACATGAGGTCGCACTGCGTGAGTGAGATAACCGAATTGGAGGGTCGAATGATCGACGGTTAACTCCGGGCGAGTGCTCAGCGCCCGTTCCCGCTCCTGGCATGCGCTGCTGGCAACGG
>Ga0208696_1000717_pt1 | contig 21090 bp, 21 predicted proteins | sample Sb_taG_9_FD_187711 | JGI IMG/M metagenome (GOLD analysis project Ga0208696, IMG submission 187711) | Peat soil microbial communities from Weissenstadt, Germany - Sb_50d_b_LC metaG (SPAdes) (version 2) | ecosystem: Environmental > Terrestrial > Soil > Wetlands > Peat | place: Germany... | reverse complement strand
AAGGTCCCCGCGAGCGCCGGGCTGCGCGGCAGCTGATCACCTTGGGGTCACGGGCAGGTGAGCGGATCGGCTACCATGCTCAGAGTCTCCCGCCGGTGTAGCTCAGCAGGCAGAGCAGCCGTCTTGTAAACGGCAGGTCAGCGGTTCGATCCCGCTCACCGGCTCCCAGGTCAGAGAGGGTGTGTACCCTCTTTGAGTCCCAGTGCGTGGAACGAATGACGCTGGCCGGATCCATGCATGCTGCCATGCCAAGGGTCACATAAAGCAACTGCCGAGCGGGTCGTTCCGGGTCTCCGTGTATGCCGGGACGGCTGAATTCGGCAGTGCAGCGACCGTGTCCGTGTCCTGTTCGCTAAAGATCCTTGCGTGTCCATTGGCGTTGTTGTTGGCTCCAGGTCGTGCCTGGAAGAGTTTCTGTCGCCAACACGTCAGCAAAGGCGATGACGGCCTCTACCACCTCGCTGAAATTTGCTGGCAGATCCTCGCCCGCGGTGCCGAGATTTGCCCGGTAGGCCGCGTAGGTCTGCTGGCGGAGGTCAGCGATGTTATCAACCGCGGAGGAGAGCGCCGCGAGCGTGGTGCCACGGAATGCGGCGGTGGCGAGCAAGGCCTCACGGGCGATGCCATGGTCGACCGGCCAGTTGCGCGTCAGGGTGTAGATGTCGGCGTAGTCGCGGACTCGCGTGTTGGCTGGGCCGAGGCCGATGGCCGTGGTGATTTTTTCGGCAAGGTCGGCGGGAGCCTGATGGGCGATCTGTATGACACGCTCGACGACCACGGACTGGTCATTACTCACGGCGCGGGCGAGTGCATCTAGATCAGCAGTGGGCCGGCGGGCGTCGTATGCGGCGAGCAACATGCCGCCCTTGATGATGAACTGGTCGGTGTAGGGCGACATGCTGAGCCGTGCAAGCCAGCGCTCGACGACGTAGAGGGTGAGGAGTTCTTGGGTCGCCCGTCCTTCTGCCCGGGCCCGGTTCTGCAGGTCGAGGTAAGCCTGGCCGGCCGCTGTCGCTCGTGTCGGCCGCCTCATCCTGCCCTCGCTATGTCCACTGCGAGCCTGACTGGGCCGTACACATCTAGCGCAGCCGCGATCCGGAGCAGCGCTGCGGGCTGAGCGTCGCGGCGCCTTAGGTACCGGCGCAGGGCGGCAAGAGCGACCGGCTCACCAAACCTGTGCCGCAAGCGCATCAGATCTACCACCGTGCGAGGCGGGTCGTAGATCCGGACCAGCTCGCCTGGCGCGGCCTCGACGCTGGAAAGGCCAAGCTCGAACGTCTCGGCATCGAACCGGAAAACCTTCGTCGGCGGGAACGCGATATGCGGCGGCCTGCTCGGCTTAGGCACGGCGATCTGGACCACAGCCGGGATCTCATCGGTCAGATCGTGTACTGCCGCCGCCGACACCAGGCAGACGATGGCGCGCGGCGCACGGTGCGCAACCGCGAGGAAGTCGGGGTAGGTGGCCAGCGATGCCTCCGCATGGCGGAAGACCCCGCGGGACAATTCGATGATCGCGCCCGAGTCCCGCGCGGCATAGAGATCGCGGGGATGGACTCCGTGCGCTACCGCCTCACCGGTCGTGAAGGTCGCTGGGAGGCTGGCGAGACCAGACATGGATAAAAGCGTCGCACGATGATACGTTCTGTGCAACCTTCTAATCCGCCGCCGCGGCGCATCGAAGTTGATCACGATGTCATAGCCTGACGAAGGCCGGACCGCAAATCCGTGCACCAACCATACGCAAGAGGTCTTTCTCGTGTTCGAGGAGGACCGCTTTGGCGAACTGGCGGATTGACACCGCCGACCTGGCAGGACGCGGGTGCCGTCATCGCTCGTCACCCGAGATCATCCCGCGCATGTTCCGGAACTTGCTGGAGAGGTGTCCCGGCGGCTGGGCTCCGTCCGGACCGCCCTGGGTGTCATACCGGACGCGTGCATCAGGAGGCGAGGAATATCCGGGAATATGCCGCTGACCCTATCCCCGGATGAGCGGAGGGAGCATACTTCGACCAGAACCTGGCCGGTCAGGCCTGGGCAGTTGCGGCTGGTGATCAGCCGCGCAAAGGGGAGGAACAGGATTACTGTGAGCGTTTTCGTCATTGTTCGATGTACGGTTTCTGATCTGGGCAAGGCTCTCGAGTGGGGCAAGGCCAACGGAGATATAGCCGAGGACATCACGGCGTACGGCAAGAGCCTGGGTCAAATAGGACACAGGATGCTCACCGATGGCAAGGACCTGGTCGTGATTGACGAGTGGCCGGACGCAGATACGTTCAATAAGTTCTTCGCAGGTGCCGCGAGGATGGGAGAGTTCCTCAGCGGAGCAGGCGTCGTCGGAGAGCCAGAGGTGACGATGCTCGACGCTGTGGATGTGGCCGGCCAGTTCTAGTCGTTCCTGCGACAGGAGTGATAGCCTTCACCGGCTCGTCCTGGAGGGCTACACATCGAAAGCGGATGAGGCTCCCCATCAGGTGCAGGCGTGTCGAGTCCCGCAGCGGCCGGAAGGACCTGGCGCTATGTGTCGCGGGTAGCGCCCTGATGCGCGGTGAACGAGCTGAGTGGTCAGGTGGGTCCGCTGCGCGTGCTGGCCCGGCGCTGACGCCGGGCCAGCAGCGCCGCCTCGACCAAATGAGGCCCAATTCGGCAGCGCACTGGAAAGACGGCGTTCTGTCAACCCGCGTTCGGGTCCACGCAGGTCCGTAAGGTCCGCGGCCCGCTGACGGAATACGCCGGAACCCTGGGTGTTATCAGCCCATCACATTGTTCGCGCTCTCCGCATGGGGCTGGCGAAGGCGTGAGTAGTGCCCGAGGTTTATTTCGTTCTTGGTAAAGTGTCCGCTAAACAGAACCGGATCCGAGTCGTGATCGTGTCCGCTTTCGCAAGCGTGTACCAGGGCCGCCATAAAGCGGCCGGCGACAGGAGCGTTTTTGAACTGGTTGCCGCTCGTGCCAATGGCCACATAGAACCCAGTCAATGAGGTACGGTCGTAGACCGGGATCCAGTCGTCGGCGACGTCATATAGTGCAGCGAAACCAACGGGACGGGGCGGGATGCCCAGCGACGGGATTCTTCGGGCCAGGCGGAGTACCTGCGAATCCCACGCCTGCGCGGTGGGCTCGGCCTCGAAAGCATCCGGGTCATCTATCCAGTGGAGGGCATCGCATGCTGGCTCCGCGCTTCCGACGATAAGCTGCCCGCCGAAGTGAGATCTGAAGTATGTGCCCAAGTCTCCGTCCGTGACAGCGGGACCCAGCTCGCCTCGCGCATAGCCAGCCGGTGCAGGCACGGAATGGACCTCCTGCCGAAGTGGGCGGGTTCGGATTCGGAATTCTCCGGTGACGCCCGCAAGAGCATTAACCTGACCGGAGTACGGGCCCGCCGCATTGACCACGACGGGAGAGTGAATCACGCTTCCTGAGCGCAGCCTTATGCCCTGGACCCGCCCATTCTTCTGGAGGATCGCCACCACCTGTTCGCGGAGCTGAACTTCGGTCCCCCTCCGCTTCGCCGCGGCCATGAGGTTCCTCGCCGCCATCTGCGGGTCGTCAATAAACCCGCCGTCGGGCGTGTAGTAGGCACCGAGTTCGCCGTCGGCATCCGCCCAGAATGCGGCGTCCGTGACCGACTTGGGCGGACCGTACCGTCCGGGATCCAGACCCGGCACTCGCTGCCGGATGGTCTCAGCGTCCCAGCACTGGTACGGGACACCGGCGCGGTCAAAGAGAGGCAGCACCCGCTCACGCTGGGTACTACCATCAAGGATCAGGCAACCTGTCTTGATAAACCTTGCCAGGGATTCCTCAGGACGACTGCCCAGATATTCGGGCCAGCTCTCCCAGCTGAACTTGGATTCCCAGGAAGCGGCCACGCCCTCGAAGGTCGAGTAGTGAAAGCGGACGATGCTTGAGGACGAGCTGGTAGAGCCCGAACCGACACCGCCCAGCCGGTCGATAGCCACAACCCGCAGTCCGGTCTGTGCGAGCTCGTAGGCGACAGCGGCACCGATGACCCCGGTTCCGATCACGACTGCGTCGGCTGTTTGTGTCACTCAATAGTCCTCTCGGACCAGGTCGACGGTCCCGGTGGTCATTCTGCGAGCACGCTGGTCCCCGTGCCGGGATGGACGGGAGCGCCTCAGATTGTGCCCGCGCGGATTGTATGGCGCACCGAGCTGGGACAGCAACTGCCCGGCGAACGGGAGGCGCGCCGCCGCGCCGGTGAAGCAGCCGAACGTGGTGACCTGGACGGCCGAGGAGTGGCGCAGGGCCAGCTTCTGGCGCACCACCCCGCCCGCGTAGCAGACGGCTGCAACCAGGCACAGCACCACGCCGGTGACAGAGGTACGACCGCCGTCCGATAGCGAGGCCCGAAGATGCCGAGCGCGGCCAGCACCGCCTTGGCCCGGCGCCCGCCGGGCAGGGCCTGCCGGCGGATCAGGGCGATCAGCCTGCACGCGCTACCCTAACGAACGATCCAAGCCGGCCCTACCTCCCACCTCGGATGGCAGCTGACCTGTGGACATCGCCGACTTCAGCCTCGACCTGTTCTCTCTCGCCGGGCGTAACGTCCTGGTCACCGGCGGCAACACCGGCCTGGGCCGGGCCTTCTCGGTGGCCCTGGCCAAGGCCGGCGCTGACGTATTCGCGGTCGGCCTGGCCGAGGACGACGGGACCACCCGGGCTCTGATCGAGGCCGCCGGGCGCCGGATGGAGTTCGTGGTGGCCGACATCACGCAGCCGGGCGTCCCGGCAGCCGTCGTGCGGGGGTGCGTGGAGGCGCTGGGCTCGGTCGACATCCTGGTCAACTCCGCCGGCATCGCGCTGCTGGCTGACGTGGCGGAGTTCGGCCGTGACCTGTGGGACCCGATGGTGTCGGTCAACCTGACCGCCGCTTTCGAGCTTGCCCACGAGGCCAGCAGGTTCATGATCGGGCAGCGGTCCGGCAAGATCATCAATATCGCGTCGCTGTTCTCCTTCCTCGGCGGGCGGCGCTCACCTGCCTACGCCGCGACCAAGGCCGGGATCGCGGGCTTCACCAAGGCCTACTGCGACGAGCTGGCGGCCTGTAACATCCAGGTCAACGCCATCGCGCCGGGATACTTCAAGACCGCCATCACCGAAGCGACCCGTGCCGATCCCGAGGCCGACCGCCGCATCGTCGAGCACATCCCCGCGGCCCGCTGGGGGGAGGCCGCCGACCTGATGGGGGCGGTGGTCTTCCTGGCCAGCCGGGCCTCGGATTATGTCAACGGCCACGTCCTGGTGGTCGACGGCGGCTACCTCGTCCGCTGACACCACAGCTACCCGGAGAGCGACCTTGGCCATGGCCCCATCCCGATCCCCGCTGACCCGCCAGTCGATCGTCGACGCGATGACCGGACTCCTCGGCCCGGCCGCCGTCGACACCCGCGACGAGCAGCTCAGGCAGGCCAGCGTCGACCGGTTCCGGAAGTACACCGCCGTGCACGGCATCTACGACGGGCCGATCCCGGCCGCGATCGTCTACCCTTCTTCCACGGCGGAGGTGGTGGCGGTGCTGCGGTTCGCCGAGCAGAACCTCGTCAACATCGTGCCGCGGACCGGAGGGACCGCCACCGAAGGCGGCCTGGAGACGGTGGTCGAGGACAGCCTCGTGGTGGACGGGTCGCGGATGAACGCGATCCTGTCCGTCGACCCGGCGGACATGATGGCCACCGTGCAGTGCGGCGTCGGCCTGCAGCACCTGGAGGACACCGTCCGGGCCCGGGGCCTGACCACCGGGCACTCGCCCCAGTCCAAGCCGCTGGCCCAGCTGGGCGGCCTGGTCGCCACGCGCTCGATCGGCCAGTTCTCCACCCTGTACGGCGGCATCGAGGACCTGGTCGTGGGCCTGGAGGCGGTCTTCCCCGGCGGGCAGGTGGCCCGGATCAAGAACGTGCCGCGGCGGGCCGCGGGCCCGGACATCCGCCACATCGTCATCGGCAGCGAGGGCGCGCTGTGCTTCATCACCGAGGTGACGGTGAAGCTGTTCCGCTACCAGCCGGAGAACAACCGGTACTTCGGGTTCCTGGTGGAGGAGTTCGCCGATGGCATCGACGCGGTCCGCGAGCTGATCACCGCGGGCTACCGGCCGTCGGTGTGCCGGGTCTACTCACCCGAGGACGCCCGCCAGCACTTCGCCGGCTTCTACCAGGGCCAGAACGTCGTCGTGCTGGTGGCCGAGGGCCCCGAGCCCATCGCCGCGGCCACCGCGGCGGCGATCGGGGACCTGTTCGCCGGCCGCGGCCACGAGCGTGTGGACGACGGCCTGATCCGGCGGTGGTTCGAGAACCTCAACTGGGGCCAGGACAAGATCGACGCCGAGAAGGCCGATATGCTCGCCCACGCCCGCCTCGGCTACACCACCGAGGTCTCCGTCGACTGGTCGCGGGCTGCGGGCCTGTTCGTCGCCGTCATGGGCCGGATCCGCGGCGAGTTCCCGCGGGCCGGTGACCTGACGATGCTCGGCGCCCATTCCTCGCACAGCTACCAGACCGGGACCAACCTGTATTTCGTCTACGACTACGAGATCAGGTGCAGCCCGCGCGAGGAGATCGAGGTCTACCACAAGCCGCTGAACGCGATCATCGTCGAAGAAGCCCTGCGGGCGGGCGGGTCGATGGTGCACCACCACGGGATCGGCAAGTACCGCACCCGGTGGGTGGCCGACGAGCACGGCAGCGCCTACTGGCTGCTGACGACCCTGAAGCAGGCGTTCGACCCCCAGGGCGTGATGAACGCGGGCACGATCTTCCCGCTGCAGTCTTGACTACTCCCCGCCCTGATGGACGGGGATTCCGGCCCTCACGGGCCGGGGTTCCTGTTTCACAGCCGATTGCACCCGGGAGGACCCGGAGTGTCTGACATCAGCTCCGCAGGCATGGCCGGGGGTGTCCCCGGCTACGGCACGACCTGCCGCCAGGATGTTCTTTGCGGCATTGTGGTCCCGGTCATGCCGGGTGCCGCAGGACGGGCACTGCCACGTCCGGGTGTTCAAGCTCAAGCTGGCCAGGAGGTACCCGCACGCCGAGCATGTCTTGGTCGACGGGTACCACCGGTCGATCACGATGAGGTGCCGCCCGGTCCTGGCCGCCTTGTACTCGAGCATGGCCCGGAAGGTTCCCCACCCGCAGTCCGAGATCGCCTTGGCCAGCCTGCGGTTGCGGACCATGTTCTTCACCGCGAGGTCTTCCAGGACGATCACGTCATGGTCCCGGACCAGGCTGGTGGAGGTGCGGTGGAGGAAGTCGGTGCGGGCGGCGCGGACTTTCCGGTGGGCGCGGGCGGCCTTGGCCCTGGTTTTGGCGCGGTTGGCGGACCCGGGCTGGCAGCGGGCCAGGCGCCGCTGGTAGCGGGCCAGGTTCCGGGCCCGCCGTTCCAGGTGCCTGGGGTTGGTGATCCGCTGCCCGTCGCTGGTGACCGCGAAGTCCGTGACACCCAGGTCCACCCCCGCGACCCGGCCAGTGGCGGGCAGCGGATCCGGGTCAGGGACGTCGACGGCGAACGCCACGTACCAGCGTCCGCACGGGTCCCGGGACACCGTTACCGTCGTCGGGTCGACCGTAGCGGGGTCAATGCCGGGCCAGGACCAGGTGAACGCCAGCGGCGCGTCCATCTTCGCGAGGAACAGGCGGCCGTCACGCCACCGGAACCCGGACCGGGTGTATTCCGCGGACTGCCGGCCATTCCGGGACTTGAACCGCGGATACCGGGCGCGCTTCGCGAAGAACGCCGTGTACGCGGCTTGCTGGTGGCGGATCGTCTGCTGCAGCGGGACGGAAGACACCTCGTTCAGCCAGGCCAGTTCTTCCGTGGCTTTCATGGCGGTCAGGTAACCGTTGGCCTGGGCGAAGGTCGTCCCGGTCTTATCTTCCTGGTGCCGTCGGCGCCGCCACGCCAGGGTCCGGTTCCATACGACGCGGACGCAGCCGAACGTGCGGTTCAGCACGCTGGCCTGCACTGGGTCCGGGTATGCCCGGCACTTGTACGCCGTCCTCACGACCAGAAATCTTATTCGACCAAATCCGGATCTGTGAACGTGACACGCCGAGAGGAGGAGCGGCGTTTCCTCCCCGGCCTGAAGACCGGGGTCTCCACGCCGCAAAAACGATGAAGCCGTATCTGCTGGCCATCGACAACGGCTCGCAGAGCACCAAGGTGACGATCTTCGACGTCCGCGGCCGGGCCCTGGCCGCGGCCAGCAGGCGGCTTGAGCCGTATGACATCTCGGTGCCGGGGCATGCCGTCCACCCCGATGACGACATCTGGGAGTCCATCGCCGGCGCCTGCCGTGACGTCATGGCCGCCTTCCCCGGCGACCCCGCCGACATCGCCGCGGTGGGCCTGTGCACCATCCGCTTCTGCCGGGCCCTGCTGAGGGCCGACGGCAGCCTGGCCGAACCGGTACTGAGCTGGATGGACGAGCGGGTCGCCCGGCCCTACCAGGCGGACAACCCCCAATCCCGCTACGTCACCACCTCCTCGGGTTACATCACCCACCGCCTGACCGGTAAGTTCACCGACACCGCGGCCAACTACGAGGGCATGTGGCCCATCGACCATGACACAGCGGCCTGGTCGGACGATCCCGCCGCCTACGCCGCCGCCGGCATGCCGCGCGACATGCTCTTCGACCTGGTCCCCCCGGGCGGTCGGCTCGGCCAGGTGACCCCTGAGGCGGCCGGGGCCACCGGCATCCCGGCTGGTCTGCCGGTGTACGCCACGGCCAACGACAAGGCTGTCGAGGCGCTGGGCAGCGGCCTGGACGACGACGGCACCGTGCTGCTGTCGCTGGGCACCTACATCGCGGCCATGACCATCGGCTCGTCCTCATCCAGCGCGGACGGCAGCTACTGGGCCAACTTCGCGGCCCGGCCCGGGACCTATCTGTACGAGAGCACCGGGATCCGCCGCGGCATGTGGACGATCAGCTGGTACTGGACGCTGCTGGAGGGGCCGGACGGCGGCGAGCCGGCCGCCGGGACGGCGCGCCTGGAGGACGCCCTCAACGCGGCGGCCAGCGAGCTGGCGCCGGGCAGCAACGGGCTGCTGACCATCCCGGACTGGCTGGCACCCGGGCAGGCGCCCTGGCGCCGCGGTGCGCTGCTGGGCTTCGACGGCAGCCAGGGGCGCGCCCACATCTACCGTTCCATCCTCGAGGGCATCGCCCTGACCATGGCTAACAACACCGCGGCCATGGAACACGCGCTGGGCCGCCGGCTCTCGCCCGTGCTGGTGTCTGGGGGCGGGTCCCGTTCCGACCTGATGATGCAGATCGTCGCCGACGTCTACGGCCGCCCCGCCCGCCGTACCACCGTCAACGACGCCGCCGGCCTCGGCGCGGCCATCTGCGCCGCCGTCGGCCACGGCATCTACCCCGGCTGGGACCAGGCCACCGCCGCGATGGTCAGCCCCGGCCAGCAGTTCACCCCGGACCCCCGGGCCGCCCGCGCCTACCAGCAGATCAACCAGGTCTACGCCACCCTGACCAGTCACACCGACCCGCTGTTCCGCTCGATGGCCGACGGCCTGGCCGGCCTGGACCGCACGTGACCGTGCCCGTGGTGCTTGCGCCAGCGCCGGCTGGCTCCGTCAGGAGACCGGTCAGCTTCGAGGCCCTCACGGGGCCGTCTGCCTCAGGTCGTCGAGGCGGCTGAGGGCGCATTCAAGTGCGTCGGTGAGCCGCTTGCGGTGACCGGTGGCCAGCAGGTCAAGCACCAGGCCGGTGAACGTCGCCTTTACCAGCGACGCCTCGCGTTCGGCGTCCTCAGGCCTGATGCCGTCAGCGATCAGGCCGTCGGCGATGTTGTCGCGCCAAAACGAGATCTGCTCCGCACGCACATCACCGGGCAGGCCGCTGACCGTGGCGTCCAGCGTGACGGCTTCGAGACCCAGTCGCACCAGCGCCAAGTGCTCCGGGCTGCGGTTGATCCACCGCCACCAGCGCCGCTGCAGCTCCGCCGTGGAGAGGTGAGGTACCTGCCGCCGCCACCGCCCTTCGACTCCTCGCTGAATCTCAGCGGCCCGCCGCAATGCGGAGACCACCAGTTCGTCCTTGCTGCCGAAGTGATGCACCAGCGCGTTGACCGACACACCCAGTGCGCGGGCAACTGGCCGCAGCGACACTCCGGCGACGCCGTGCCGGCCGAGGTAGCGGACCACCTCGTCCAGCAGCTCAGCCCGTCGTTCGAGGTCAGGATGGCGTCCCATCAGACGCGCATGCGCTGGCCCGCCGGGTCGAGCACCGGTTCTGGCAGCAGTCTCGCCGGACGGCGCTGGCCGATGATCTCCACCTCGAACATCGCGCCGGGCACCGCGAGCTCGCTCGGCACGTAGCCGAAAGCTAGCGAGCGGCGGCTGTAATGCGCATACGCGCCGGACGTCACCCAGCCCACCACCGCCCCGCCGTGCCAGATCGGCTCATCGCCGACGACGTCAGCCGGTTCCGCCGGATCGGGGGTGATGTCGAAGTAGCCGAGCGTTCGAGCCGGGCCGCGCGCCAACTCCGCCTCCACCGCAGCGCGGCCGATGAAGTCGTGATCGAGCTTGAGCGATCGGTGCATTCGCGCCTCTACCGGCGTGTAGATCGGACGGTACTCGCGCGCCCACGTACCGAACATCTTCTCCATGCGCAGCGACATCAACGCCCGGAACCCGAACAGGCCGATGCCGTATGGCTGCCCGGCCTGCCACAGCAGATCGAACAGTGCTCGCTGGTACTCCGGTGCGACCCAGATCTCGTAGCCAAGATCCCCGGTGTAGGTCATCCGGCCGACGTAGGCGGGGATCATCCCCACGTCGATCCGGCGGAAGGTCATGAACGGGTAATTCTCGGTGGCCAAAGATGCGTCGGTGACCGATTGGAGCACGTCGCGTGCGCGCGGACCGGCCAGCGAGAGGCCCACCAGGGACAAGCCCAGCACGTCGAACCGCACACCTTCAGCGAGGTGGCCGACGAACCAGCGCGAGTGATGCGCTTCGGCGATCTGCGAGCCGAACAGGAAGAAATCGTCTGTACCGACCCGCGCCACGGAAAACTCCCCGACGATGTGACCGTTGGGATCCAGGGCGGCGGTGAGGTTGATCCGGCCGGCTCGCGGCAGCCGGTTGGTGAACAGCCCCTGCAGCCAGTCGGCGCTGCCGGCGCCGGTCACGCGGTACTTGGCGAAGTTGGAACACTCGGTGAGCCCGACGCGTTCGCGCACCATCGTGCACTCGTCAGCGACGACCGGGTAGGCGTTGGAGCGACGGAACGTCACGTCCTCCCGCGGCTCCTCCCCCGGCCGCTGGAACCACAGGGGATGCTCGAGCCCGAAGCTCGCGCCCCATACCGCGTTGTGGGCGGTGAGCCGGTCGTAGACCGGTGTGGTGTGCAGTGCCCGGCCGGCCGGGAGCTCCTCGTTGGGAAAGGTGATACGGAACCGGCGGCTGTAGTTCTCCCGCACCTTGGCATTGGTGTAGGCGAGGCTCGCCCAGTTGCCGAAGCGGGCCACGTCCATCGCCCAGATGTCTTCCCCCGGATCGCCGTCGACCATCCAGCGCGCGAGGGTGAGGCCAACACCGCCGCCCTGCGAAAAACCGGCCATCACCGCGCAGGCCACCCAGCAGTTGCGCACGCCGGGCACCGGGCCGACCAGCGGATTGCCGTCCGGCGCGAAGGTGAACGGCCCATTGATCACATTCTTGATCCCCACGCTAGCCAGCGCCGGATAGTGCTTGAACGCGATCTCCAGCGACGGAGCGATCCGGTCGAGATCGGGGGCCAGCAACTGCTGGTCGAAGGTCCACGGCGTCTCGCGGGGCGACCAGGGCACGCACGCCTGCTCGTACGTGCCGAGCAGCATCCCGCCGCCCTCCTGGCGGATGTAGAGCTCGCCGTCGAAGTCCAGGCCCATCGGCAGCTCGTGTCCGGTGGCCGCGTTGTACTCGGCCACCTCATCCATGTCCTGGGTGATCAAGTACATGTGCTCCATCGCGAGCACGGGCAGCTCCAAGCCGATCATCCGGCCCACCTCACGTGCCCACAGCCCGCCGGCGTTAACGATGTGCTCGGCGTGGATCTCGCCGGAGTCGGTGATGACGTCCCACGTGCCGTCGGGGCGCTGACGAAGGTCGCTCACCCAGGTGTGCTGGTAGATCTCGGCACCGGCCTGCCGCGCGCAGCCGGCATAGGCCCGGGTGACCCCGGTCGGGTCGACGTGACCCTCGGCCCGGTCGAAGAGCGCACCGATGAAGTGCTTCTCCTCGAGAAGCGGGAACATCCGCTTTGCCTCGGCCGCCGAGATGATCTCCATATCCATGCCGAGGTAGCGGCCGCGGGCCTGGGCCATCCGCAGCCAGTCCATCCGCTCCCGGTCGCCGGCCAGCATCAGCCCGCCAGGCATGTGGATGGAGCAGTTCTGGCCGGAGCGCTCCTCGATCTCGCGATACAGGCCGACGGTGTACTGCTGCAGCTTCGCGACATTAGGGTCACCGTTGAGCGTGTGCATGCCGCCCGCAGCGTGCCAGGTCGAGCCGGCGGTGAGCTCCTTGCGCTCGACGAGCACGACATCCGTCCAGCCGAGCTCGGTGAGGTGGTACAGGACCGAGGCGCCCACCACACCGCCGCCGATGACGACTACCTGCGCGGAAGATTTCATCGAGGCATCCCTACGTCTAAATTTTCCCGGTACAGTCGTTCCGACTATAAGACCCTGGAGGTGTCGTGCATGGGTAGGCTTCTCGATCGGCTCGCCGCCGGACCGGTGATCTGCGCCGAGGGATATTTGTTCGAGTTCGAGCGCCGCGGCTACCTGCAGGCCGGGGCGTTCGTACCCGAGGTGGTCCTCGAGGAGCCCGATATGGTAGCCGGGCTGCACCGGGAATACGTGCATGCCGGATCGGACGTGGTTGAGGCCTTCACTTACTACGCCCACCGCGAGAAGCTGGCGGTGATCGGCCGCGAGGGTGACCTCGAGCCGATGAACCGGCAGGCGCTGCGTATCGCCAAGGAGGTCGGCGCCGAGCACGACTCCCTGGTGGCCGGCAATATCTGCAACACCAACGTCTATGACCCGGACGATCCCGCGACGCATAAGGTCGTCCGCGACATGTTCGCCGAGCAGGTCGGGTGGGCCGCCGAGGCTGGCGTCGACTTCGTGATCGCCGAGACCATCGACTACCCCGGCGAGGCATTGCTCGCGCTGGAAGCAATCAAGGCGTACGGCCTCGATGCGGTGGTCACACTCACTATTCATCGCCAGCCCATCGTCCGCGGGGGCGACCCGATCGGCGAGGCATGTCGTCGCCTGCAAGACGCCGGGGCCGATGTGGTCGGGCTGAACTGCATCCGCGGGCCCGCCACCATGCTGCCGCTACTCGGTGAAATCCGCGCCGCGTGCGACGGCTACATCGCCGCCTTGCCGGTGCCATACCGCACGACAGAAGCCGAGCCAACGTTCCAATCGCTCACCGACCCACATTGCGACCTGATCCCGGAGGGCCGGCCATTCCCGACCGCGCTAGACCCGTTCCTAGCCAACCGCTACGAGATGGGCGCGTTCACGACGGCAGCGGCTGCGCTCGGAGTCAACTACTTCGGCATCTGTTGCGGCTGCGCACCCCACCACGTCCGCGCGATGGCCGAGGCACTCGGCCGCACGCCGCCGGCGAGTCGGTTCAGCGCGGATATGAGTCGGCACGCCTACTACGGCACCAGCGAACGGATCAGCCGGCATTACCAGAAGTTCGTCAAAGAGCTCTAGAAACCCGGCGGACAACGCGACGCTCCGATATTCGGCGGCCTCTCCGGGGCACCCCGCGGAGTCGCCGACCGCGACCAGCCGGAGCATCCGGGTTTTGATCAGTAGCCGACGTTAGGCAGTGTGCTCCCCGTCAGACGCCACGCGCTGCAGGTTGCGCAGCTCGTCGGCCGAGTAGTGGCAGCGCGCCACCCTGGCGACTCAGTGGGCCAGCTCCTGGCGAGCCTGGACGCAGGTGACGCAGATGGAATTGCCATCGGGTGGTGTTACGTACAGTAATAGGATTATTAGACATCAGGCCCTTGGGCGTGGAACGGTTCGTGGGACGAGTCATCGGATAAACCCAGCGCAGCGAGTGTCGTCAATGCGATTACCCGTACCCGTGCGGCGAGCTCGGCGTCGATGGCGGCCATCTGTGCCCGGATCGGTGCGCGGGCGGGTGAGCTGGCGCCCCGCACCGCCCGGCGATGGATATGCGCGAATTGTTGTTCTGGGCGCTGTCACCGGTTTAATGCGTTTCACGGTTGCCACGCGGGGCGCTCCTCCGCCTGTGCTGCCGGGTGAGGGACGCGGGCATCAGCCAGGGCTGGCGTCCGGGGCGGCAGGCAGTGCGGGGGTGATATCGGTGTGGCCGAAGTCGTTCCCTTTGAACAGCAGTGCTTCTCCGGTGGTCTTGGCCAGGGCGTACGCGAAGCAGTCCCCGAAGTTCAGGCCGGCCTTGTGACCGCTGCCCTTGCCGAAATCGCGGTAGGCATCGCGGGCGATGCGGGCCTGGTCGCGGGTCACTGGTTCGACGTGCAGCTCCGCGGTCTGCACGAGTTCGTCAAAGCGGCGGCTAGCGACCGGGTCCCGGCTGGCGTCGATGACGACCGCGGTCTCCAGCCAGTTCGCGGCGGAGATCCGCCTGCCCTGTGCGCTCTCGATAGCATGGGCCATCTCGCTGGCGTCTGGTTCGGCGCGCAAGATCGCGATGAGGGCGGACGTGTCGATGATCACGCGGGAAGCCCGTGCTGGTCGTAGAGCAGGTCGCCGTGATCGGCGCTGCGGAACGGCTCGCGGAGCCGGGGCGCCGTATCCGCGCCGATAGCCAGGAGCCGGTCAGCCAGGCCAGCCTCGCGCAGGTGCCGTACCCTGTCCAGGCGCTCGCGGACAGCGACAGTCACCGCCGTCGTCTGTGTCTCGCCGGTCAGTGCGGCGAGTTCCTGGACCAGTTGGTGAGTCTCGGCATTCTTAATGTTGAGGCTCATGTTCCGCCTTTCTACCCTGCTCTTGCTACCAGGGTACCTTCCCGGCCGGGCCGCGGCCAGCCAGCCGCTAACACGGGCCGCAGGCCGTGCAGGCGGAAATTGAGAAGAACCGTCCAGTGCCGCCACGGAAACCGCGAGGGCAGAAGCAGCGCATCTGTGCGGGCCTGCCCGTGGACAAGGTCGGCACGCGAGCCGTAAATAGCCGGCGTTCCGCGCGCTCTGCATCGAGGCCTGAAGCCGGGATGCCCGAGCGCTCGCTTTCACATCGAAGGCGGCCAGGTCGCCGTCAAGCGTCGATGGCGCTTACCCCGGGGAGTTCGCCGAAGCGAGCCTTGGCATCGCGACTCAGGATGGTTCGACCGGTCTCAGCCGCGTGGGCGGCGATGATCAGGTCGTGTGCGCCGCGCGGGGAACCGGATCGGCGGACATGGGCGAGCAGGCGTCCGTGGTGAGCCGCGGTCGCCTGCGTGTAGTCAAGGACATCGACGACGGATGTTATCGCCACGAGCGCCCTCGCACGTTCGGCTGCTCGGTTGGCCGTATCCGCCATCTCGATCCCGACGCGGTACTCGGCGACAGATACCGAGGCCATGGCAAGTTCATCGTCGTCCAACGACGAGCGGTCCATGGTTCCGCGTTCGTAGGCGATCAGGATATTGGTGTCGAGGATCAGGCGTCGGCCCACGGATCGCGCACCTCCGAGGTAACCAGGGCGACGGCCTCTGCTATGGCCCGGCCGAATTCATCGTCGGGCGGAGGCACATCCGCGAGCGCCGAGCGCAGGTCGGCGCCGGTGCGGCGATGGGCTGGGCCAATCTCGGCGACCGGATGGTTGCCGCGGACGATGGTGATCGTCTCACCGCGCTCGACGGCATCGAGCAGGTCCGAGAAATGCCGGGATGCCTCGGTTGCGGTCATGGTCTTCATGAGGTCATTTTATCTGATAATCAGATTCGCTACCAGGCCGACCGCGCACGACGGCGTCCACCGGGCACCTTCGCGCCGGACGGGTACTTCCGCGGCCCCTGCGGCCCGCGTTACGCCCACCGCGGCACCGCTGAGCTGCGCTCGTTCTTCACCAGGTGCTTCAGCGCGGGCGGCGGCACCGGCCTGCAGTACTGCGCCGTGACCGATGACGGGGTGCGCTGCGCCCTGGAGTACAACTGCGTCCGCTGGGGCAGCCACGACGCTGCCACATGCGGCGCTGCCAGGGCTGGCCTGGCGCGCAGGCGGCCGCCGCCGGGGCGCTGGCGCAGGGCAATGATCCAGGCCACGTGGCCGGCCAGGAAACTCACCAGCCCCGCGGTAAAGGCGATCTCACTGCTGCCGAGCAGGGCCACATCGCCTGCGCCGCCGAGGGCGAGCGCCCGTTGCGCCGGGCGGTCGCGGCCCGCCATCAGCACCGGCATCAGCAACGGCTTGGTCAGCCAGCGCTGCCGATCGCGCCCTGTCGCCGCGAGAAGCGTGTCAGCAGCCGCAAGAGCCACGAAAACGACGGTCGAGCGACGGGCCACACCGCACCTCCCCGACTTCGCCCCGGTCAGATGGAGGCGAGAGCCGATAGCCCGGCCTGAGCTACCTCCATGTCCTGGCTGTAATGGCCGCCGCTGACGCCGATCCCGCCGACCACCGCGTCCCCGACCTTGATCGGATACCCGCCGCCGAACACCACCAGGCGGTCAATCCCGGGAGCCGCGCCCATGGCCAGCGGCGGATCGTCCTTGACGAAGTCGTGCCACGCGTCGGTGGCCATGCCGAAGCCGACCGCTGTGTAGGCCTTGTCCTGGGCTACCTGGACAGACAGCAGGGCCGCGCCATCCATGCGGCTGAACGCCTTCAGCACCCCGCTGTCGTCCACGATCGCGATCACGAAGGGATGGCCCATCTCTGCCGCCTTCCGCTCCGCCGCCTCGATCATGGCCCTGGCCAGCTCGGTGGTCACGCTGGGCCGCTCAAATGTCGCTGCCATCTGCACCTCCGGTCCCCGGCCCCGGCACAGCCTTGACCGCGTACCGCTGTTCGGCCTCGCGCACCTGGGGCAGCCCGATGAAATCCACGAACTCCGCGAACGTGGGCAACTCGTGCATCGCCGCGGCGGGCGTGCCCGCCCGGGCGATCTCCTGCAGTATCCGCCGCATGGCCCCGGTCGCCGCCAGCAACGTGCCGATCGGGAAGATAACGATCCGGTATCCCAGCTCCTTCAGGCGGTCCAGGCTGATCGGCGGAGTCTTCCCCCCTTCCGCCCAGTTGAACAGCAGCGGCACGCCGGGAAAGGCCCTCACCGCCTCCTCGGCTTCTGCCTCACTGGTCAACGCCTCGATGAACAGCACGTCGGCCCCGGCCTCACGGTATATCCGCCCGCGCTGGAGGGATCGCTCCAGGCCCTCCACGGCCCGCGCGTCAGTCCGGGCGATGATCACGAACTCGGGCTGCGTGCGGGCCTCGACCGCCGCCCGGACCTTCTCCGCCATCTCCTCCGCGGGGATGACCAGCTTGCCCTCCATGTGCCCGCACTTCTTCGGGGCCACCTGATCCTCGATGTGGATCCCGGCGACCCCGGCCGCCTCGTAGGCCCCGACCGTACGGATCACGTTCAGCGGGTTGCCGTAGCCGGTGTCCGCGTCGGCGATGACCGGGATGTCCACGCAGGCCGCGATCCGCCCGGCGTTGCCGGCCATCTCGGTCATGGTCAGCAGGCCCACGTCCGGCCGCCCGATGAGAGCGGCCGAGGTCCCGAACCCGGTCATGTACACCGCCGGGAACCCGGCCTCCTCCACCAGCCGGGCAGACAGCGGATCGAACGCCCCGGGCGCCACGATGGTCTGGCCGGATTCCAGCAGGGCCCGCAGGCGGGCCGGCCCGCCCGGCCGCCGGGTAAGCCGGGTCGTCACCGGACGTCCCTCACTGGCCAGCCCCTCTCCCGGCAGGCACCACACCGCGCACATGCGACCACGGATGCACTCTAGCCCTACAGCGCAGGCACAGCCAGGGTTCTACTGTGCCGCCCGCTGCCGGCCCGCAGCTGGGCCAGCACGACCGCCGCCCGCTCGGCCTGGCCCGATCCGATCAGGCCCTCGGCCAGCAGTGGCCGCCACAGCTGGGCGTACATCCGGCTGCGGCCGTCCAGGGCCGCCTCGTCCTGCCAGGGGCCCAGCGCGTCGGCCATGCCCAGGTAGTCACCGGCTGCCTGGCAGGCCAGGGCCCGGGCCGTCACCGCCGGCAGCTTCCCGGCCGCGACCGATGATTTCACCGAACGGCCCGTAGCGTTGCGCCTCGCCCGCCAGCAACTCCTCCGTCGGCCGGATCCTCCGGAGTACTGGATCGTGCTGGGGTATCTCATGCACGATGGCCGGCCGGTGACCGGTGCTGACGGGCGGCCGGTGCGGATAGCGGAGCCGTTGTGGGATCGCGCGACTCATGACGCGCTGGTCAAGGCGACGGCGCCGAAACGCGACGGAAGCCGCGCGCCGAAGGGCGCGCAACTGCTGTCGGGTGCGGCGTTCTGCGGGAACTGCGGGGCGAGGCTTTATATCGCAGGCCGGGCCAACTCTATGCATGCTTACGGGTGTACTGCGCGGGTACGCGGGATTCGCGCGTCGGCGGAGTGCAAGCCCGCCCCGGGCATGGCGATCACGGCGTTGGATGCGCTGGTGAGCGGATGGTTCCTGGCGTCTCAGACAATCCCGGTGATCACGTTGACCTTGGCGGACCAGCGGTAAGAAGCCGTTTCGGATCCTTGGTGTCTCGCCCGTATCAGTCTGTCCCGCTGCGGGCCGTGCACAAATCCGTGCACAAATCTGGTCCCTGTGCTGCGTCGCTACCGCTGTTCCAGACCTGCGCGATCGCGCAGGTCTGCCAACTCGTGTCCTTGGCAGAGTCCCTGGTGGCGCAGTCCCTTGGCGTTCCCGTAGGCTGGTGTCCTGTGGGCGAAGGGAACGAGCTGGCCGGTCACGTATTCATTTCCTACGTCCGCGAGAATTCGATCAATGTCGACCAGCTGCAGCGAACGCTCGAATCGGCAGGGATCCGGGTGTGGCGAGATACCGCAGACCTATGGCCGGGCGAGGACTGGCGTGCGAAGATCCGACAAGCCATAACCGAAGATGCACTTGTGTTTATTGCTTGCTTTTCTCATGAGAGCAACGCACGCAAACGCAGCTATCAGAATGAAGAACTTGTCCTGGCCATTGAAGAGTTGCGGTTGCGTCGTCCGGGCGAGCCCTGGCTCATACCCATCCGATTCGATGACTGCGATGTCCCCGATCTCGATATCGGCATGGGACGAACACTCGCCTCGATCCAACGTGCTGACTTGTTCGGCGACCGTTCCCCAGAAAATGCCGCCCGGATCGTCGAGACTGTGATTCGGATACTTCAGCGGCGCTCAGCCCGCATAAGCCCGACTACCGCCGAACTCGAGCCTGTCGTCACGATGCTCTCGGGTAGCGAGAATGATTTCGACATCGAAGGAGGCTGGTCCAAGCCGGAGAGTCGGAGCGAGCCACGTGTTGAGATCCGGATGGCTTCTGAGTGGCTGGCCAAGCAGCTACGCATCGACCAGGGCTCCGAGCTCGTGAGCCGCCACCAGCTGCGTCGGATCGATTCGGCGCCGTGGGCATTGCAGACCAGTTTTTACTCAATGGGATTCGTCAGGCAGGGTGCTACCCGATTGCTCGATGCATCGAATATCTCCGAGGGGATGGCGCGCTACCTAGCCGACACGCTTGGCATCAGATTGTCCACCTCACGTGATGAGATCGGGGTCCGGAAGCCGGACAGTAACGAGGCCGCATTCCTCCAGATTCCCGACGACGGCCGGGTACAAGTGCTTGAGGTCAACCGTACTGTCTTCGACGAGCGTGACATCCCAGCCCTGCTAACTGTCATTGTCTACCAAGCCAACAGGAACCGCGTCGCCTATGAGCAGCGGATTCGCCGCCCATAGTTGATCTGGATGCGTCACTGACGAGTTCAACGCAGGCAGCCTTGCTCGCGATGGTCGCATGGATTCCCCGCCTATCGGCCAGACCCTCAATGAGCACGAAGCCGAACCTTGAACAGGGGCCAGATGCGGGCGGACTCGGCGGGCCTGGGCGGACGTCCCTTCTTGGCAAGGCGGGAAGAGCCGTCGTCCCGGCCATGGCGGTGGGCAAGGATGGGAGGGATGGAGGCTCACCGCCACGCTGGTGCCCGGTTCCGGCCCGGTGCGCGACTGGTTCTTCCGGGAGTCATAGCCAAAGATTGCGTTCCTGCAGGGAGATCCCATGAAGAAGTGGCCTCTGGCGTGGGCCGCCGCCGGGCTGACGCTCACCTGGCTCACGCGCAGGTTCTCCTCGCCGGCCCTGCCGGACCCCGGCCCGTTGCCGGCGTCCATCCCCATTCCCGATGCCGAGCCGCCCGAGGACATGGAGCTGATCGCCGTGCCGACCGGGGTCAACAACCGGGTGGCCGCGTACGCCTACCGCGGCGGCTCGGTCTTCGACCGGCGGGACTTCTATATCGGCGCGGCGCTCATCAAGCACCCCCGGGGCGACCTCCTGGTCGACGCCGGCTTCGGCCGTGACATCGCCCGGCAGTTCGCTACCATGCCGCGCTACTTCCAGGCCATCACCAGATACCAGTTGTGGAAGCCGGCCGCCGGCCAGCTGGAAGCGGCCGGCTACGACTTCGGCCGGCTCAAGGCCATCCTGCTGACCCATGCGCACTGGGACCACATGAGCGGCATGCCCGACTTCCCCGGCCTGCCGGTCATGGTCACGGCCCGGGACAAGGCATTCTTCGACAAATCGCAGGCCCTCGGGCACGTCGGTCCCCCGAGCTTCGGCCCCCCGTTCACCGAAACCCCGTTCAACTGGCAGGTCTTCGACTTCGAGGGAGGACCGTACCTCGGCTTCGCCCGCAGCCACGACGTCCACGGCGACGGGTCAGTCGTCTGCGTGCCCGCACCAGGCCACACACCAGGCAGCATCATCATCTTCATCACCCTCCCGCGGAACGTGCGGTACGCCCTGGTCGGTGACCTGGTATGGCAGCGCGAAGGACTGACAAGGCGCGTCGAGCGGCCCTGGCTGATGAAGCTCCTG
>Ga0208696_1000716_pt1 | contig 21096 bp, 19 predicted proteins | sample Sb_taG_9_FD_187711 | JGI IMG/M metagenome (GOLD analysis project Ga0208696, IMG submission 187711) | Peat soil microbial communities from Weissenstadt, Germany - Sb_50d_b_LC metaG (SPAdes) (version 2) | ecosystem: Environmental > Terrestrial > Soil > Wetlands > Peat | place: Germany... | reverse complement strand
GTCTGCTCGGCACGGACGTATTCCACCTCGATGCCGTAGCGCTCCTTGATGCGCTCGCGCAGCTCCAGCGTCTCGGGAAACTGGTAGCCGGTTTCCAGGTTGAAGATCCGCACCCGCGGCTCGATCTCCGCGAGCATGTGAATGATGCAGCAGCCCTCGGCACCGAAGGCCGTCGCCATCGTCAGGCGGGGGAAGAACGAACGAACCGCCCAGCGCAGTATGGCCTGTGGCGACTCGTCGGCGAGCTGAGCGGCGGCGGCCTCAATTTGCCCTGGGGACAACGCGGCGGCGGGCATCAGGCTTCCTCGGACGGTGGGGAAAGCCCCGCGCGCCGTCGGTCTCAACAGCAGCGCGCGAAGTCTGTACCATCTTTATCGGCATGCTAAAGATTTCGTCAAGAGGGGCCCGATGCGATCACTTCTTCTTCTCGGGTGCTTTCGGCTCCTTCTTGTCGAGGACCGGCTCGAGGATGAGGCTGACTTTGGTGTCCTTCGGCGGAATGCGCTCGGTGAAGGCGACAAAGCTGCGCTCGGCGTCGGCCTTGGAACTGTTGAACGGTAGGTCGAGCAGGGCGCTCTCGAAGTTGGCGACGCAGATCACGTCGCCGTCGTTGGCCAGGTAATAGTCGGGCTTGCCCTCGTCGAAGTTCTTGACGAAGCGGCTGCCGGCGAAGACCCAGTCGGAGTTCAGCTCCTTCTTGGTCGTGCCGTTCATGACCCACTTCTGCGCCGGCTCGGTGCGCAACTTCCCCTTCTCCTCCCACTGCACGGACACCTTGACGGTGGGGCCGGTCGGCGCCTTGAACTTCGGCTGGTACTGCACCGGGCTGCCGGGCTCGGCGCCGGTGAGCAGCAGGGCCTTGTGCAAATCGCGGGCGTCGATGTCGGCGGCGAGGATGGCCTCGTGTTCCTTCGCCCCCTTGCGGGTCAGGAGTTGCTCCAGCGCCCCCTCGCGAAGACAAACCACCGTCTCGACTTGTACGCTGCGCTTGTCGCCCTGGATGAGCAGGCTGACGTTCTTGCCGGCGGGGACCTTCTTCACCTCCGCCGCCTTTTTCATCTCCGGGGGGGCCTTCGGCGGCTCGTCGCCCCACGCGGAGCCGTAGAGGAGGACCGCAGCCGTCAGCAGGCCACCCACGACGCCCGGGAGGAGGCAGGTGAAGTATCTCATGCCGTTCAGGATAAGCGACGGCCCGGCGGATTGCAACAACGGGCCCCAAACAAAAACGACCGGGGCCGGCCGAGGGACACTCGGCCGGCCCCGGTCGGGCCTCACCGGTCGGGGGGCTGCGGGGGCGGGTGGGACACCCGCCCCCGCGTCTGGCCCCGATCAGGCGGGGGGTCGTTACTTGCAGGCGCCGTTGGCGCACGGGTCACAGCAGGTGTCGCAGCAGGTGTCACAGCAGGCATTGCCGTGGCAGCGGTGCGACAGCAGCTTCTTGAAGAAGCTCTCGTGCTCGCAGCAGGTGTCCGTGCAGCAGCAACCGCTGGTGCAGCAGCCCTTGCTCTCGCAGCAACTCGTCGTGCAACTGCTGGTGCAGCTGCCCTTGCTCTCGCAGCAACTCGTCGTGCAACCGCTGGTGCAGCTGCCCTTGCTGCTGCAGGAGCCGGTGGTGCAGCCCGTCGAGCACGACTTCGAGTCGCACGTCGAGCAGGGCATCGGGACCATGCGCGCCTTCTTGACGTACACGTCCTCGCAAACCTGCACCGGCACCTTCTTGCAGACGTCCGTAGCGACCATCTCGGTGACCGTGAAGGGCACCTTCTTGCAGACGGTGTACGGAACCTGCTTGCAGACGGTGTAGGGCACCTTCTTGCAGACGGTGTACTGCTCGTTGGTGGTCACGCAGTAGGGCACCTTCTTGACGCACTTCTCATCGACCATGGTGCAGATCGTGACCGGCACGCACTTCTTGACCGTGGTGGAGACCATGCGGGTGACGGTGTAGGGCACCTGCTTGACGCAGTCCTCCTTGACCTCGCGGATGACGGTGTAGGGCACCTGCTGCTTGTGGCAGACTTCCTGCACCATACGGGTGGTCGTCCAGGTCTTGGTCTCGCTGACCTGGGCGCCTTCCTTGAAGGAGCGGCCGGGGCCGTCGCACGGGTAGGTACCGTTGGCGTCAACATACGCGCCCTTGAGGCTGCGGGTCACGGTATAGGGGATCTGCTTGTGGCAGACCTCGGTGACCATGCGTTGCACGGTGCAGGGCACCTTCTTGACCACGGTCTCGTGGACCGTCTTGCAGACCGTGACCGGCACCTTCTTGACGGTGGTGTGCGGCACCTTCTTGCAGACGGTGTAGGGCACCTTCTCCACAACGCACTCGGTGACGTAGGTGGTGCAGGGCACCTGCTCGCAGACCACGTGCTCTTTCCAGACCTTGCGGGTCTTGATCACGTCCGGCTCCTGGCAGCAGACCTTCTCCTTGTGGTGCTTGGGCGTGGCGCAGCAGCCGCAGGGATCGACACAGCAGTCGCAGCAGTCGCAGGTGTCAACCCACTTCCAGGTCTTCTTGCCGGGGCAGCAGTAGGTTTCGCAGCACCACTCGCCGCACTTCTTCTGCACCGTCTTGGTCGTGCAGCAGGGTTTGCAGACCTTGTGGACGCAGTCCTTGTAGCAGGTCTCGTTGACGGTTTCCCAGCAGGTCTCGCACACGTCCTTCATGCAGCACTCCTGGACCTGACGGCAAACGTCGCAGCAGACGTCCTTGTAGATCGTCTCGCACACCGGCTTGCAGACGGTGTAGCAGCAGTCCTTGCAGTGCTGCTCGCAGACTTCCTTGCACACCTGGTAGCAGTTGGTGCAGCTGTGCGGCTCGCACACCGGCTTGCACACGGTGTAGCAGCAGTCCTTCATGCAGCACTCCGGCACCTTCTTGCAGACGGTGTAGTGGCACTCCTTGTAGCAGGTTTCGCAGACCGGCTTGCAGACGGTCTCGCACACTTCCTTCATCCCGTGCTGGTAGCAGGGCTTGTGGACGGTGTAGCACTCGTCCTTGTAGCAGGTGTGCGTGACCGGCCGGCAATGCGTCTCCTGGACTTCCTTGAAGCAGGTTTCCTGCACGTTCTTGAAGCAGGTTTCCTGGACGGTCTTGTAGCAGGTCTTGCAGACCGGCTTCATGCAGGTTTCGTGTACGGTCTGGTAGCTGGTGTGCCAGCGCTTCTCCAGGACCGTGTCGTAGACCAGTTGGTAGTTCGTCTTGCACTGCTGTTGGCAGTCGCTGAAGCAACACTGGGCGTCACAGCAGGGCGTGCTACAGTTGCTGTAGCAGCCAGCGCCACAGTTCGCCGCCTTGGCGGAGCCGCCCAGCCACAGCAGGCCGGCGACCGCGACCAGCAGCGGCGCTCCCAAGCGCGTCCTCATGTTCTCGCCTCCTCGTCGGACCAAGGGCCAGTTGTTGGTGAGACCTCTGTCGTTGGGCTGGCGAGTGACCCCCCGCACGCGTTCCCGGGTCCGCCCCGAGTTCGTCCGAGCGTGGTGGGCTTTGCTCGTCCGGCGTAGCGGAACGCGCCAGCCTTTCCAGGGCTATGTATCGGCTCATCTTTCGCCCGCCGTTCAGCGCGCCGCCCTCTTGCGGCCCTTACCCGGCTTTCGCCCGTTCCGCTTGCGACGGTGGTAACGGAAGTAACGACGATAACGAGCAAGTTAAGCCCGAGGCGCCAGCGAGGGGATGCCGCGGTCCTTCGCTGGCGCCTCGGGCTTGTGGGGCAGGTGAAAAAAGAGGCCGGCGACGTTGCGGCGTCGCCGGCTTGAAGGAAGGGTCGTAGGAATTGTGTCGGGGTAGGAGGCCGCCAAACGGGAAGGCGGCCTGAGATAAGCGTCTTGGGGAATGGCTCCGGTTAAACCGCGGCCTGCGAGGCCGTCCGCCGCTGTAGCGATTCGCACAGCCGGCGGCATCGCTCCAGGTCGCGGAGCATTGTTTCCGTGATGACCTGCACCGCTTCGGGGTTCTCCGCCCACTCCAGTTGTTTGCGGCAGGCCGACAGGTGGTCGATCGTGTCCTTAAGCCAAAGGAGGTTCGCGTCGCGCTGGCTCATGGCCACACCACCTTCCGTTCGTCACCGTCCCTCGCTGGGAACGCTCTAAAAGACGCAAGAGGCGTGCCAACGGCCGGCCAAATGGGGTCAGACAGCCCAAGTGGTTAATGGGGGAGGAGTTAGCTTTTGCGGAGGAACCGGAGCGCGTGCGGACAACGAGGGGGCGAGTTGCAATTCTTTCCCGGGAGTCCGCCGGCCGGGTTGTAAAAACGACAAGTCCTGCAAAGATTGCCCCGCCGCTTGCGGCGGCGTCAAAAGTGTTCCCGCGCGACGCGGCGGCGGCGCCTGCGCGGCCGCGAGGGCTCGTTCTCCCAGTGGCGCGTGCGCTCGCGCTCGGCGACCCAGCGCTGCGCCCAGCGAAGGAAGAGGCGGGCCGTGAACCAGAACAGCGCGACCAAACCGACGCAGGTCGCGATCAGGAAAGCAACGGAAAAGGTCGCGAAGCTGCCGAACAGGCCGCCGGCGTCGAGCCCCAGGTACGCCGCGGCCATCATCAGCCCGGCAAAGACGAGCAAGCTGACGATCGCCACCAGCGGCATTAAGCAGATGTAGACGGCGATGGCGACGGCGTAGGCGACGAGGACGGTGACGAGCAAGCTGCGCCAGGAGCCGCGCGAGCGGGCCGAGGCCCACATCCCCACCGCTCCGAGGTAGTACATGGCGAGCAGGGTTTCCCCCAGGTTGAGGACCACCCAGAAGACGGCGAGCGGCCCGCCCAGCAGCGACAGGAGCAGCGCCGGCACCGCGTAGGCCGCCAGGTAGACGTAGCTGACCAGCATGATGCCCCAGATCTTGCCGCGGATCAATTCCTCCACCGTCAGCGGCGTCAGGAGCAGGGCTTCCCAGGTCTGCCGCTCGCGCTCCCCGGTCACGCAACCGGAGCAGCGGACGGCGACCAGCAGGCCGAAAAGGTTCAGGGCGAGGGTGGCCTGGGCCAGGAACCCGGTGGGGGCGCTCAACCAATCGATGTCGTTGGCCAGGTCGATCAGCTGCAGCCGCAGCGCCTTGCCGAGCATGGCCTCCCCAGTGACGCCCCCCTTGCGGTTGAAATACAGGATGGCGCACGACCCCGCCACGGTCGTGACCACGGTGACGGCGACCCCGAGCCAGCGCGGCACCAGGCGCATCCACGGGACCGGGGCCAGCCCCTCGACGTGGCGCTCCTTCCAGCGGACCGGCTGTTCGCCGACGGGGGGCCGCTCGACCCGCAACAAGCCCCGCCGACCCGGCCGTCCCCCCGCCTGGAGTTGCTGGATGTACGCCGGGCGCAAGCGCCACGCCGCCAGTCCCAGGCACGCCAGCGTTAGCCCGCCCCAGGCCAGCAGCCCCACGAACATCTGACGAAAGAGCAGGCGCAGCGCCTCGAAGCCCCCCGTCTCGAAGAGCGGGTCAAGCAGGGCAATCGGGTTGAACCAGGCGAGCGGCCCGCCGCCGCACCAGATGACGGTCGCGGCGACGAGGCCGACGGCGTACAGTCCCAGGACGGCGTCGCGGGTATGCCGGGTCCAGACGGCGGCGAGGAACGTGGCCGACGCGACGCCGCTGGCAACGAACACGGTCACGATCAGCAGGCCGAGCAGGAGCGCCGGCTCGACTCCGCCCAGGGCGCCGAGGAGGGCGAAGAGCGGCAGGCCGGCGAGGGACAGGGTACAGACCTGGATGACGCGGCCGATCAGCTTGCCGGTGATGATGTGGATCGGGGCCAGGTCGGTCGTCAGGAGGTATTGCAAGGTCCCGCGCGTTTTCTCCTCGGTGACGGCGCTGGCGACGAAGGCCGGGGTGACCAGGGCCAGCAGGATGAAGTGCTGAGGGATGAACACCTCGACGAAGTGCCGGCTGACGAAGAACGTGTACTGCTGGTTGACGGCCCCCCTCGACCAGGGGAACAGGTCGAAGAAGGCGAGCCAGCCGAGCTGCAGGATCAGCCAACCGGCGTAGACCCAGCGGAAGTAGTGGTCGCGGCTGCGGCGGCTGCCGAGGAGCAGTTCGTGGTAGAATAGGGGGCCGACCATGAGGGGAGTTTCCGCCGAGGGGACCGGGCGGCGCGCCTGCGAGAGCGAGCCCGCCGTTACTGTCACGTCGCGTCATCCCGCACCGTAGCATCGTAAGCGCCAGCGGCAGGCGACGCAATCTCGGTGGCTGGAATTGCGGCGTAGCGCCGTAGCGGCAAGCTGCCAGCTTGCCGGGTTTCGGCCATCCCCAGCCGGCAAGCTGGCAGCTTGCTGCTACGGCCTGGTTCCCCTGTCCCCTGCCAGCTCCTCATGCTAGGCTAGCTGCGGAGGCGCCGCAAGCCGCGGCGCCGGCCGTCCCCACCCGCCTCGGAGATTCCCCCCATGACGCTCTCGCGCCTCCTCTGTGGCGCCCTCCTCCTGTCCCTGTTGGCCAATCCCGCTTGCGCCCTTGGCCCCGCCGACGTGTTCGTCATCTTCAACAAGGCCGTCCCCGCCTCGAAGGAGGTCGCCGATTACTACGTCGCCCGGCGCGGGGTGCCGACGACGAACCTCATCGGCCTCGACCTGCCCACCGGTGAGGACATCACCCGGGCCGACTACGACAAGCGACTCGTCGCCCCCCTGCGCGACGCCCTCAAGGAGCGGAAGGACAAGGCCAAGGTCCTCCTGACCGTCTACGGCGTGCCGTTGCGCGTGGGGCGGCCCGAGCTGAGCGCGGACGAGAAAAACGAACTGGACAAGCTCAACCCGCTCATCGCTTATTACCAGGAGAAAGGGAAGGCGCTGGACGAGCAGATCAAGGCGCTGGAAGCGAAGGCCAAGGAAGAGCCACCGCCGGCCCACGCCCTGGCGGAGCGTCGTGCCGAGCGTGAGGTGGTGCAAGGGCTGCTTAGGCCGCTGGAAGGCCGACGGCAGTTCGTCAGCCGCGCCGAGAGCGAGGCGGCCGTCGATAGCGAGTTGTCGCTGTTGTGGTGGGACAACTATGAGCTGCGCAAACAGCAGCTGAACCTGCTGTACTTCCAGGTGCCCGAGAAGCTGCGCGCCGGCAAACCGCCGGTGGTGATGGTGTCGCGGCTGGACGGGCCGAGCGTGGCCCTCGTCAAGGGGCTGGTCGATCAGGCACTCGAGGTGGAACAGAAGGGCTTGCAGGGCAAGGCGTACTTCGACGCGCGCCACATCGCGTACGACCCCAAGAGCGACACTGGCTTCGGTTACGGCGGCTATGACGAATCGCTGCGCGAGGCGGCGAAGTTGCTGCGCGAGGCGGCGAAGATGGACGTGACGCTGGACGACAAGCCGGAGCTGTTCGCCGAGGGGAGCTGCACCGAGTGTGCGCTTTATTGCGGCTGGTACTCCCTGATGAAATACGTCGGCTGCTGCAAGTTTGTGCGGGGAGCGGTGGCCTACCACATCGCCAGCGGCGAGGCGGTGTCGCTGCGCGACCCGAAGACGAGGCAATGGTGCAAGTGCCTGCTGGAGGACGGAGTGGCCGCGACGCTGGGCCCGGTGGCCGAGCCGTACACCATCGGCTTCCCCAAGCCGGCGGAGTTCTTCGGCACCCTGGTGACGGGCAAGTACACCCTGGTCGAGTGCTACTACCGCACGGCCCTGTTCACCAGCTGGATGACGGTGCTGGTCGGCGACCCGCTCTACAATCCCTACGCCAAGACTCCGAAACTCGACCCGGCGGAGGTCAAGCCCTCGCCGAAGGACGGCAAGTTCCTCATCCGCTGACGGGTATCCGCTCACCCCCGACCCCGCTCCGCAAAGGGGGCGAGGGGGGAAAGATGGTGGGGTTCGCGTGAAAGCCGTTAGTTTTCCGAGATTCGGCTTGACAGCGGGCAGGAAACCTGCGACGGATGGATGGGGAGAGAATACCACTCGCGACCGGCTCCGCAGCCGGTTTCAGGACAGACGGCGGCCTCGGGAAGCCTCACTCGCAGTCCCGGAGTGCCGGCAAACGGAGGGTCACCCGTTCATGTTGCACGTTACGTGTGATCTCTGCGGCAAAGTGCTTCGGCCGGGCGACGAGCAGCACTTCGTCGTCAAGGTCGAAGTCTTCGCGGCGCAGGATCCGGCGGAGATCACCGAAGCCGACCTCGACGAGGACCACATGGAGGCGGTCGGCGAGTTGCTGCGCGAGATGGAGGACAACCTCGCCGAGGCCGACGACCTGGAGCGGCCCACGCAGCACTTCCGCTACGACCTGTGCCCGCAGTGTCGCAAGAAATTCGCCCGCGACCCGCTCGGCAAGGAATCGGCCCCGAAGTTCGACTTCAGCGAGAACTGACCGCCGACGGCCTCGAATTGTTTAGCCGCGAGACTCCGTCGAGCGCTTGTTGAAGCGCTCGACGGAGTCTCGCGGTTAAACGGACACAATCCGCGGGGGATGGGGAAGATCCTCCCGGCTGGGATCGAACCAGCGGCAGTGGCGATCACATCAGGAGAATGACCCATGCCTGCCACGACAAACCCCATCACGAAGACGCCCGGGGTGTGCGGCGGCGACGCCTGCGTCCGGGGACACCGCATCCCGGTCTGGATCCTTGTTGGCTACCGCCGGCTGGGTAAGGGCGATGCGGACCTGCTCCGCGATTACCCTTCCCTGACCCCGGCCGACCTGGAAGCCGCCTGGGAATACGCCGCCGCCAATCCGGAAGAAATCGACCGCGCTATCTGGGAGAACGAAGAGGGCGAAGAGGGGCTTGTGGAGTGACCCCGGATGCAACTCTACGCCGATGAGACTTTCCCGCTGCCCGTGGTCGAGGAACTGCGCTGCTTGGGCCATGACGTGCTGACGGCGCAAGAAGACGGCCGGCAATCGACGCCCGATCCCGACATCCTGGCTCGCGCTCGCGCTCTTGGCCGTGCAACTCTGACGCACAATCGCCGGCATTTCGAGCGGCTGCATCGCCAAGGTGCAGACCACAGCGGTATCCTGTCTGCAACGCGAGACGATGACTCTTCTGCCTTGGCCACCCGGATCGATGCCGTGCTGGCCGGCCGGTCGCTGGGCCGCTGGTGCCTCCGCGTCAACCGGCCGCCGTGAGGCTTGGCGTGCGTCGGCTGCGCCCTGGCAGTCCTCCCGGCTGGGATCGAACCAGCGACCGCCGGCTTATAAGGCCGGAGCTACTGCCACTGAGCTACGGGAGGAAACGTGGCGGCGTATGCCGCTCTCGTCGGTCGGACCTGTCATCGCTTCCTCCTTTCTAGCTCTCGAATACCCCCGGCAGGAATCGAACCTGCATAAGCTCGCTTAGAAGGCGAGTGCATTTCCGTTATGCTACGGGGGCGGTTCTGCCAAGGCCGCTATTGCATCAGAGCCTTTCGCGTCCGTCAAGGTTCACCCGTTGACGACCTGGATCAGCTTCACCAGGAAGACGTTCGACACCAGCACCAGGAAGATCGACGTCACCACGCTCCGCGTCGCGGCCCGGCCGACGCCCTCGGTGCCGCCCGTCGCCGCCATGCCGAAGTAGCAGCCGGTGACGCCGATCAGGTAGCCGAAGGCCACCGTCTTGAGCACCGCGGGGATCACGTCGCTGGGGTAAAGGACGCCGAGTGTCGCATTCTTGTACTCCGTCAAGGTCATGTTGCCGCCAATCGCCTCGGCCACGTAGCCCGAGAGGATTGCCAGGTAGGCGATGAACACGGTCAGCGGCGGCAGCGCCAGCATGCACGCCAGGACGCGCGGCCCCACCAGTTCGCGGAGCGGCGACAGGCCGAGGACCTCCAGGGCGTCGATCTGCTCCGTCAGGCGCATCGAGCCCAATTCCGCCCCGAGACTGGCTCCCGACCGGCCGGCGACGATGAGGCCGGCCCCGAGCGGGGCAAACTCCAGCACCACGGCCAGCGCCTGCGCCTGGGGAAGGTAGGTGGCCGCACCGGGGCCGCCGACGGTCACCAGGGCCCCGCGCAGGTGCATCCATACCACGGCCCCGAGCGCCCCGCCGGCGGCGAGGCCCAGCGGCAACGCCCCGATGAGGATGGCGTAAAGCTGCCGGACCAACTCGCGCGGACGGACGAATGAGGTCGGCGCCGCCAGGACGGCCCGGAAGCCGAAATAGGCGAACTGACCCAGTTGTTCGAGCGGACCGAGGAGGGGCATGGGACACCGTTGAGCAGCCGCCCTCAGGGCGGCGCGGATTCATCGTTTCGCGATTCGATAAATCGAGGGCGGCGGCTAAACCATTCTTGCCTTCCGCGCCAGCCATGTCCAGTGCCGGTCGGTCGTCTGCCGCACCGTCGCGGGCTTGAAGCCGAGTGTCTCGACCAGGTCGCGAACTTCATCCAACGTCAGAGCAGCATGCAGCGAGTCGGCGAACATCTGCCGTTGATGGTCGTTGGCGTCGCTGGCGTAGGTTCCCACCAGGCGCAGCAGCGTCATTTCGTCCGGCGGGCGCAGCAGGTCGCGGACGAACAGAACGCCCCCAGGCGCGACGACGCGCACCATCTCGGCGACGACCGCAGACGGCTGGGGGATGTGGTGAACGATGCTGTTCGAGACCAGGGCGCCGAACGTCGCCTCGGGGAAGGGAAGGCCCTTGGCATCGACGAGTTGAAGCGTTACGCGGTCCTCCAGGCCGGCCCGGCGGACGTTCTCGCGGCCGACAAGCAGCATCTGTTCGGCGAGGTCGATGGCCACGAGGCGGGCCGCCGGCGCCTGGCGGCACAGTTCGATGGGGATTTGCGCGGTGCCGGTGCCGACGTCGAGGATGGGGTTGGCGCCGTCCCAGGCCGCGAGAAAGTCCGCGACGAAGACGCGGTTGACCGTGCTGTGGTCCATCGCGTCGTAGTCGCGGGCTTCCTCGGGAGTGTCCATCACTTCCGGTTCGAGGATGCGCGGGAGCATGCGTCACACTTCAACGAGGTCGCCGGTGGCGTGCTCTGAGCGCCCCTCCTGCTGGCGGGCGGCGCGCTCGTCCTTGAAGATTTGGAGAAGCTCGAAGCGGATCTCCAGGCCGTGCGGCCCGGCGGAGTCCCACTCGCGGATGACGCTCGACGTGGCCGGGTTCAACCCGGCGACGAGGTGCAGCCAGTTGATGCCGGCATCAATCGTCAGGTGAGCGGTCCGGGGATGGTGCCAGGCGGCGTGCGTCGCCAGGCAACCCATCGGCAGCGCCCGCGTGAAGCAGCCGTGGACCAGCAACGGACTTCCCTGCTCCAGCAGATGAATGAGCCGATCCAGACCCGAATCGGTGATGTTCGGCAGCCACAGCGCGCGCAGCTCACAAACACTTTCCCGGCTCAGCATGGTCAGACTCCTTGTGATCGAGGCGATCCCACCGCGAGGTGCCCGAAAGCGGCAAACTCATTATATCGGCCGCAGTCGCGGAGGGGCGAAAAAAATCGGCGGCATCGGCGGCGAAAAAACCCCGCCGTTCGCCAACGCGAAGCGGCGGGGCCGGAACAGAGAAGAGGCCGAGATGGGGCAAAGGTAAACCACGACTCGTCTCCTGTCAATCTGATTCTCAAAGATTCACAGAAGTTCTTTCCCGAGTTTGCGGGTCGGGCGAAGATTGCGGCGTCCGGCCGGAGAAAGCCCCGCTCGGCTCGGGGGGGCCGACTCCTGCCAAACGGCCGATCATGCCTTTCCCGTGTCGGTCTTCGAGGCGCGCTCGGGGCGGAGCGCCCGAACGACGCTGCCGGCCTGCCACATCTCGCTGTCGGCGATTTCCTTCAACTCTTTCTCGAGCTGCTGGCGATAGTCCGGGCGGCTGTTCGCCTCCAGCACCCGTTTCGTCTCGTTGCCGTTGGCCACGTTCTGGTAAAGCTGCTCGAACAGCGGCCGGGTGGCGTCGCGGAACTTGCGGAACCAGTCGAGGGCACCGCGCTGGGCCGTCGCCGAGCAGTTGGCGTACATCCAGTCCATGCCGTTCTCGGCAATCAGCGGGTAGAGGCTCTGCGTGGCCTCCTCGACCGTCTCGTTGAACGCCTCCGACGGCGAATGCCCGTGGGCCCGCAGCACCTCGTACTGCGCCAACCACAGGCCGTAAATGGCGCCCATCAGCACGCCGCGCTCGCCGGTCAGGTCGCTGAAAACCTCCTTCTGGAAGGTCGTCTCGAACAGGTAGCCGGAGCCGATGGCGATGCCCAGCGCCAGGCAGCGATCGCGCGCCCGGCCGGTCGCATCCTGGTGAATCGCGAAGCTGGCGTTGATGCCCCGCCCCTCGAGGAAAAGGCGGCGCACGGTCGTGCCGGACCCCTTCGGGGCGACGAGGATCAAGTCGATGTCCTTTGACGGCACCACGCCGGTCAGCTCGCTGTAGGCGATGCTGAAGCCGTGCGAGAAATAGAGCGCCTTCCCTTTCGTCAGGTGCGGCTTGATGACCGGCCACTGCTCCTTCTGTCCGGCGTCGGAAAGGAGGTACTGGACGACGGTGCCGCGCTGGGTGGCCTCCACCATCGGGAAGAGCGTCTTGCCCGGCTCCCAACCGTCCTGCTGCGCCAAATCCCAACTCTTGCCCTTGTCGCGCAGGCCGATGATGACGCGCACGCCGTTGTCCTTCATGTTCAGCGATTGGCCGCGGCCCTGGACGCCGTAACCGAGGACGGCGACCGTCTCGTCGGCCAGGATTTGCTTGATCTTGTCCGGCGGAAAGTCGGCCCGCTCGACGACGGTCTCGGTGATGTTGCCGATGGTGATTTGTCGCATACGCTGCTTCCTTCGCTCGTTGGTGGTCGCGAGTCAGTCGTCAGTGTACAGTGAGAGCATTCGTTCGCCAGGGGTGAAGCGAAGGCCAAGCCGCAAGCGGCTCAATGGGGGGAAACGCCTTGATCGTCTTCGATGCGCATCTCGATTTGGCCTGGAATGCGTTGGACTGGAACCGCGACCTGCGCCTGCCCGTCGCCGACATCCGTCGCCGCGAGCAGGAACAGGGGATGACGGCCAAGGGGCGCGGCTGCAACACCGTTTCCTTCCACGCCCTGCGCGAGGGGAAGGTCGCCGTGTTCATCGCGACCCTGCTGGCACGCCTGCTGCGTCCGGGCCTCATGCCGGCGATCCAGCGCTACGAGACGATGGAGGCCGCCTACGCCGCCGCCCACGGGCAGCTCGCTTACTACAAGGCGCTGGAGGCACAGGGCTACCTGCGCTTCATCAAGGACTGGCCGACGTTGGAGGCTCACGTCAAGGCATGGCAGCGCAACGAAAGCGGACGCGAGCCGCTCGGCTTCATCCTGAGCATGGAGGGGGCCGATCCCGTTCTGGCGCCTGAGCAGGTGCAGGAGTGGTACGACGCCGGGTTGCGCATCATCGGCCCGGCCCACTACGGGCCGAGCCCCTATGCCCGCGGCCACGACATGGTCGGCGGGCTGTTCGAGCGCGGGCCAGGGCTGCTGCGGGCGATGGAGCGCGTCGGTATGATCCTCGACGTGACGCACCTGTCCGACGGCTGCTTTTTCGAGGCGCTCGACATCTACGGGGGCCCGGTGCTGGCGAGTCACCACAACTGCCGGGCCCTGGTCAACGACCCGCGCCAGCTGAGCGACGATCAAATCAAACGGCTGATCGAGCGCGGGGCCGTCATCGGCATGGCCCTCGACACCTGGATGATGGTCCCCGGTTGGGTCCGCGGCAAGACCACGCCGGAAGAGGCGGGGGCGACACTGGCGAAGATGGTCAATCACGTCGATCACGTCTGCCAGCTGGCGGGGAACAGCCGGCCCGTCGCCATCGGCACCGACCTCGACGGCGGTTTTGGACGGGAGCAATCGCCGCTCGACCTGGACACCATTGCCGACTTGCAGAAGGTGCCGGAGCTGCTGTGGAAGCGCGGCTACGATGCGGCAGCGATCGAGGGGATCATGCACGGCAACTGGGTGCGGTTCTTCCGTGAGGGGTGGACGCGGAAATGACGATACCCAAATTCTCAGTCCTCGCCGGCCAGGTAGCCGGTTCCTTCCTCCGGGGTGACGCCGACGATGATTTGCACCTGCCGGCGTTCTTCCGGCTTCAAATGGGTTTCGACCAGTTCGCCGATCAAATTCTGGCGGTCGATAGTGTCCATCCGAGCAAACTCGTCGGACGTGACGACGCCGATGATCCCGTCGTGGTCTTCCAACTGGATTGTGGCCGGCTCGGGAAAGCGCTGGGCCAACACCCTCTCCAATTTCCGCAAGAGCGGGTTCTTTAGACGTGCCATTGGACCACCCCCTTGTCGATGAATTTCTGAGCGGAATTCAGGAATTGCCGCGCCTGCTCTTTCAAATAGTCGCCTTGGATTCTCTGATGGCTGGTGATCTGTTTCAGGTGCGAGCGGAGGCGCTCTTCGGAAGCGAACCGGTAATTGTTGGCCCACAACCTGAAAATCTCGTTCACGGCCACTTTCAGCGTATGCAAGTGTTCGTCGATTTGGGCGTCCGTCCAACCCTTCGCCAAGAGTTTGTCGCGGTCGATTCGCAACATTCCGCTTGCCGCGAAGAGGCGGAGCAAGTGATGCTTCTCGTCGAACGTCGGATCACGTCGGCCCTTGAAGGCTCGGAGCAAGCACTCGACAGCCACGCCGCCGACATAAATCGCGAGGGCGTAGCTGGAACCCTCTCGGTAAAGGTACTGCGCTTGTCGTATCCGCTGCGTCGCGGTTTGAAAGTAGTGTTCCGGGGGAAATTCCATGCTTATGACCCGGAAAGCAATCGGGGCGGCGGGATTTGAACCCGCGACTTCCTGGTCCCAAACCAGGCGCGCTAGCCAGACTGCGCCACGCCCCGCTCACTCACAACATACACGACAGCCGCCGGCTCGCCAAGGATTTCGACACCGTTGGCGTCCTGGCGGTTCGGCGTCTCATCTCCGCAGCGCCTCCAGCAGTCGCTCGAAGTCGTCGTTCGACTCGAAGGCCATGACGATCTGTCCCCTGTCCTTGGCCTTGAGCCGGATCTCCACCTTCACCGCGAGCTTCTGGCGCAACTCGTCCTCGAGTCCCTTGACGTGGGCCGTTTTCTCGACGGGCGACGTCCGCGGCGCGTTTGTCTCTTCCGCGGCCGCCTGTTCGGCCTGCTTCTGTTCCTTGAGCTGCGCGTCGAGCTGGTGGACCGACAGGCCGCGCGCGACGACCTCCTTGCACATTGCCAGCTGGCGCTCGGGCTCCGGAACGCTCTTCAAGACCTTGGCGTGGCCGAGCGTCACCTGCCCGGTGCGGACGCACTCCTGAATTTCCGCGGGCAGCTCCAGGAGGCTGACGAGGTTGGAGATCGTTGGCCGGGCCAGGCCGAGGCGGCGGGCCAGTTCCTCATGCGTGATCTGGAAGCGGTCGAGGTACTCCTTGAACCCGTGGGCCTTTTCGATGGGGTTGAGGTCGGTGCGGTGGATGTTCTCGACCAGGGCCGCTTCCAGCACCTGCTGGTCGTTGAAGTCCACGACGCGAACGGGCACGGCCTCCAGACCAGCCACCTTGGCGGCCCTTAGGCGCCGCTCTCCCGCGATGAGCTGATACCCGTCCGTTGTCAGGCGGACGACGAGCGGCTGCAGGACGCCGTGGGTTTTGATGCTCTCGCTGAGGGAGGCGAGTTCCTCCTCGTCGAAGGTCTTGCGCGGCTGCCAGGGGTTGTGATGGATTTGATCGAGACGCACGTCGGCCTGGGCGACCGCCGGCACAGATTCGGGGTCGGGTGGGCCGCTGAGCAGAGCGTCCAGGCCGCGGCCCAGACGGGATTTCTTTTCCATGAGCGTCGTCCTCTCTCATCCGAGATCAGGCTGAGGTTGGGTCCGTCCAACCGAACGCATTGTAACCGGGAGGTGAACGGGCGAGCAAGGGGGGTTGCTTGCAGAATAAGCTACCGGAGAAGTCTTGTTCCGCGCGGAACCTTGGTCCGTGGGACGGGAATTGTAACCGCACCTCGGCCGCAAGGGGCCGAGGTTGGCACGCTCAATCTTATCCGATCTCGGCGGAAGGTTTCCACCCGAACTTTTCGTGCTCGGCCCCGTAGCCGATTGCTCTTTCCCTGCGCGACGAGCCTGGAGTAAGATTCGCCCGCCGACGAACGGAACACGTCGGTCAGATCCCCGTCTTCGGAGCCCGTGGGCCGGAACCCCGTGGGCTTCCTCGACACTTCTCAAGGAACAGAGAAGATGACTCGCGACCCCATTCTCTTCCGCGTGGACGGTACGTCCCGAACCGGGCACGAACGCCTCTATCGCTGCCTGACCTACGCGGCCGCGCTGCAACGGCGCCGCCGGCAGTGCGTCTTCGTTTCCCAGGTGGAGCCACCGGCGTTGGCCTTCACCCTCCGCCGCGCCGGCAACGACCGCGTCGAGGCCCAACAGACCGCCGGCTCCCCTGGCGACCTCGACCAGACCTTGGACGAGGTGCGCCGCGTCAACCCGGCCGCCATCGTCGTCGATGCGGCCGAGGCCGACGAAAACTACCTGCGTGAGCTGCGGACGGCCTGCCCCGTCGTGGTATCGATCGATCACCTGGCCTCCACCGCCTTCCCGTCGCGTCTGATCGTCAATCCGCTGCTGGGCCCGATGAAGGAAGCCTACTCCTTCGTCCGCGGCGCTCAGCTCCTGCTCGGCGCCCGCTACGCCCTGGTCCGGCCCGAGGTGCGCCGCGCCCGGCCGATCCGCAGCCAGGAGCCGCCGCAACCGTTCCGCATCATGGTGGCCCTTGGCGACGACGACCCGAACAATCGCACCCTTGAACTCGCCCGGATCCTGATGAACTGCCCGCGCGTGGGGCGGGTCGATGTCGTGGTCCGGCACCACCACCCCGGCCTGGAGCAGTTCCAGCAGATGGCCGAAGCCTACACCGGCCGCTTCGAGGTGGCCACCGAACCGGCCGAGCTGACCGCCCGACTGTCGCGCTGTCACCTGGCCATGACTGCCGGCAATAGCTGGTCGGTGGAATTGGCCTGTGTCGGTCTACCGCAGCTCATCATCGTGGAGAATGAGGCCCACTGGCCGACCGCCCGCCGTCTCGAAGAGGAGCGGGCCGCCGTCTGCCTGGGACAGCATCCGAACGTCTCGGTGCAGACGATCCGCCAGGGCGTGCAGGATGTGCTCGCCGACCAGGCGGAGCGACAGGCCATGTCGCGCGCCGGCCGGCGACTGATCGATGGCCGCGGCCCCGACCGTTTGGTCATCGCCCTGGAAGTCCTCCTGCACTCTGCGAAGCAACCGGAACTGCGCCTCGCCGCCTGACACTCGCGCCCGAGGATTCAATCCGTTTAGCGGCCGCCCTCGGGGCGGCGCGCTAAGCGCCGCCCCGAGGGCGGCCGCTAAACGGATCTCCGAGATTGCGGTGGCGTGCGGGGCCGGTTATGCTAGCTGGTGTGTCGTTCTTTTTCGTGTGTTTCGTGTGTTTCGTGGTGATTCTCATGGAAAAAGAACAGGTCGCGGCGGCCCTCGACGAGGTCGGCACTCTCCTCGAATTGCAAGGCGAAAACGCCTTCAAGTGCAACGCCTACCACAGCGCCGCCCGCACCGTCGAGCAACTCGAAACCAACCTCACCGAGGCCGTCCGCTCGGGGCAGCTCGCCCAGATGCGCGGCATCGGCGAACGGATGTACGACCACATCCTCGAACTGCAGCGCAGCGGCAAACTGGCGCACCTCGAAGACCTCCGGCAGAAGACGCCGCCGGGACTCTTTCAGATGCTACGCATCCAGGGACTCGGCCCGAAGAAGGTCAAGGCGATGTACGACCAACTCGGCATCGACGACCTCGACAAGCTCAAGGCCGCCTGCGAGGCCGGACAGGTCGCGGGGCTGCGCGGCTTCGGCGAGAAGACCCAACAGAAGATCCTCGAAGGCATTCAGTTCCTCGATCGGGTGGGGGAGCGCGTCCGCATCGACCAGGCCCTGCCGTTGGCCGAGGTGCTGCTGCAAGGGCTGCGCTCGGCGCCGGGCATCATCCGCATCGAGCTGTGCGGCAGCCTGCGCCGCCGCAAGGAAACCATCAAGGATATTGATATCCTCATCAGCTCCGACCACCCGGGCCCGATCATGGAGCGCTTCGTGACGCTGCCGGGCGTGATGCAGGTGATCGGCCAGGGGGACACGAAATCGAGCGTGATCGTCAGCGACGGTCGCGCTGGTCGCGGCGTGACCATGAACGCCGACCTGCGCATCGTCAAGGACGCACAGTTTCCCTTCGCCCTGCACTACTTCACCGGCAGCAAGGAGCACAACGTCGCCCTGCGGCAGCGGGCCATCGACCTGGGCCTGAAGCTGAACGAGTACGAATTGGCCGCCCCCGACAGGACTGTCAGCTGCAAGGACGAGACCGACCTGTATCGCGCCTTCGGCCTGGACTACATCCCGCCGGAGCTGCGTGAACACACCGGCGAGATTGAGGCGGCCGAAGAGCATCGCCTCCCGAAGTTGGTCGAGGCCGGCGACGTCCGCGGCGTCTTCCACTGTCACACCAACGCCAGCGACGGCGGCAACACGCTGGACGAGATGGCCGAGGCGGCGCGGGCGCTGGGCTTGCAGTACCTTGGCATCGGCGACCACTCGCAATCGCTGACGGTCGCCAACGGACTGACGCCGGAGCGCGTCGCCCGACAGCAGGAGCAAATCGACGCCCTCAACAAGAAGATGAAAGGATTCCACATCTTCAAAGGGACGGAGTGCGACATCCTGGCCGACGGCCGCCTCGACTTCGACGACGACGTGCTGGCCTCGTTCGATTACGTCGTGGCCAGCGTCCACACCAATTACAAGCAGTCGCGCGAGGAGATGACGGCCCGGATCGTCCGCGCCGTCAGTCACCCGCGCGTGACGATGCTCGGCCACGCCACCGGCCGGCTGCTGCTGCGCCGCGAGGGCTACCAGGTCGATCTCGAAGCCGTCCTGCAAGCGGCCGCCGAGCACGGCACCCTGATCGAGATCAACGCTCACCCGCAAAGACTGGATATGGACTGGATCCACTGCAAGCGGGCGAAGGCCCTCGGCGTGAAGCTGGTCATCAACCCCGATGCCCACAGCACCGGCGACCTGGCTTATTACACCTACGGCGTAGACGTGGCCCGGCGCGGTTGGCTGGAAAAGAAGGACGTGTTCAACACGCAGACGCTGGCGCAGGTGACGAAGGCCCTGGCGGCCCGGAAGCACGGATGAAGCCGCTTGCGGCTTCGCAGTTGAGACGTGCGAAGCCGCAAGCGCCAGGTCATCCTTTCGCCGGAGAGGAAAGTTCTCCTCCGCCGACGAAGTGGCCCGCACAACCGGCCCGACGTTCCCCCGCTCTGTGCGTTTTCCCTCTTGGGGGCGACCCTTTTCGCGCCCTATCATAACCATCTCTCCGATGCCGTGCGTGACGCCCGTTCAGGCTCCGGGGCCCCGCTGGGGTGCTCATTATTTTTGATTTACGGAGTCCTCTTATCGTCGCGTCGGCGAGTTTTTTTTCCTAACCGATCTCTTTTTGCGGCATCGGCTTGCGGCGAGCGGCCGGCCGGGGAGACCATTTTCGTGAAAGGTCCGCGCCCTAATACAGGTAGCGACGTGAGCGGTACGTCGCCGAGCTTGCTCGTCCGGGCCCGGGAACAGGATCCCGACGCCTGGGGGCGCCTGGTGTCTCTCTACACCCCGCTGGTCTACGGCTGGTGTCGCCGGGCCGGGCTGACGGAGATGGACGCCGCGGATGTCTGTCAGGAGACGTTCTGCAAACTTGTCCAGTTGATCGGGGAGTTCCGTCATGAGCCGGGAAGGAGCACGTTCCGCCACTGGCTTCGGACCATCACCTGGAACCAGCTCCGCTCCTTCGCCCGGCGCGAGGAACGCTGGCCCCACGGGATCGGGGGAAACGACGCCCTGGAGATTCTGAGGCAGTTGCCGGCGAAAGAAGATGAGGAACAGGAAGCCCTTGTCCGCGAGCACCAGCTCCTTTGCTGGCGGGCCGCCGAGTTGGTCCGCCGCAACGTGGAGGACAAGACCTGGTCCGCCTTCTGGCGGGTGACGGTCGAGGGGGAGGATCCCGTGCGTATCGCCTTCGACCTCGGCCTCACCGTCAACGCAGTGTACATCGCCCGGTGGCGCGTACTCAAACGGCTGCGCGGCGAGTTCGCAGGGTTGATCGATTTCGAGGCGGCGCGCGACGCGACCGGGCCACCTCCACAGCAGGACAGACCGTCCCCACCCGAGGCTTCCGATGCGACCGGCTCATTCCTCTGAACCTGCGAACCTCTGTCCGAGCCGTGAACACCTGGCAACCTTCGCCGAGAATCTTCTCCCACCCGATGCCTCCCAGGCAGTCATCGAACACCTCGCGACCTGTCCGGCCTGCCAGGCCAGTCTGCACACCCTGGACGATGAGACTGCCCCCTTCCTCGCGACCTTGCGCCATCCGGCTCCCGCCGATCCGCACAGTGAGGAGGCTGGGTGCCGACTAGCCGAGGACTGGACCCGGGCCCGGCTGGGCGATCCCACTCTGACACCGCTGCCGTCGCCCCAGCGGCTTGCGGCTCCAGGAAACAGGCCGGCGGGGGAGTCGCCCATCCCCCGCCGGTTGGGGCAGTATCAGATTCTCGAGAAGCTCGGCCAGGGGGGGGATGGGCAGCGTGTACAAGGCGCTGCACACCCACCTGAAGCGCGTCGTGGCGCTGAAAGTGCTGGCTCCCCGCAGGCGGAGTGACCCCGAGATTCTCGCCCGGTTCTCCCGGGAGATGGAAGCGGTCGCGCGCCTCGATCACCCCAACGTCGTCCGCGCCACCGACGCGGCCGAGATCGACGGCGTTCATTTCCTGGTCATGGACTACGTCGAGGGGCTGGACCTCGCCCGACTCGTCAAGGCCGTCGGCCCTCTCCCCCTCGCCGACGGCTGCGAGTTGGCGCGCCAGGCCGCGATCGCCCTGGAGTACATCCACTCCTGCGGCCTGATTCATCGGGACGTTAAACCGTCCAACCTGCTCCTCACGCCGGCCGGACAGCTCAAGGTCCTCGACCTGGGACTGGCGGGCCTTCTGGAGTACGATTCCTCCGACTCGCGGCTGACGCAGTGCGGTCAAGTCCTCGGCACGGCCGACTACACCGCCCCCGAACAGGCGTCCGATGCCAGCCGGGTCGATGTTCGAACCGACCTGTATAGCCTTGGCTGCACGCTCTACCACCTTCTTACCGGCGCCCCTCCGTTTGGCGGTCCCGAATACCGGTCGGCGCTCGACAAGCTG
>Ga0208696_1000715_pt1 | contig 21128 bp, 21 predicted proteins | sample Sb_taG_9_FD_187711 | JGI IMG/M metagenome (GOLD analysis project Ga0208696, IMG submission 187711) | Peat soil microbial communities from Weissenstadt, Germany - Sb_50d_b_LC metaG (SPAdes) (version 2) | ecosystem: Environmental > Terrestrial > Soil > Wetlands > Peat | place: Germany... | reverse complement strand
CAGGGGTATACCGACGCCGAACTGGCCCCGCTGCTGTGCGCGGGCATCATCGGATACCACGCCTTGCAGCGGGCCGAACTCCCGCCCGGCGGCCGCCTGGGCCTCTACGGCTTCGGCGGCAGCGCCCACCTGGCCGCCCAGGTGGCCCTAGCCCGCGGCGCGACCGTGCACGTGCTGACCCGCGGCGAGCAGGCCAGGCAGCTGGCCCGCGAGCTCGGCGCGGCCTCGGTGGGGGACGCGGCGGACATGCCGCCGGAACCCCTGGACGCCGCGATCTTGTTCGCCCCAGTGGGCGACCTGGTGCTCCCGGCCATGGCGGCCCTGGACCGCGGCGGGACGCTGGCCATCGCGGGCATCCACCTGACCGACATCCCGCCGCTGAACTACGAGAAGCACCTGTTCCAGGAGCGTCAGCTGCGCAGCGTCACCTCCAACACCCGGGCGGACGCCCGGGAGTTCCTCGGTTTCGCGGCGGAGCACAAGCTGGCGGTGACCGTCCACCCGTACCCGCTCGACGCCGCCGACCAGGCCTTGCGGGACCTGAAGGCCGGCCGCTTCGACGGCGCCGCCGTGCTGATCCCTTAGCCCTTCCTGACCGTTGGCCGACAGTGTCCTGCCCGTTTGCCGAAGGGGGCTCTCCGCCGATCGCCCCGCTTCGAACACCGGGCATACTGGGCAACACAAGGAGCTGCCATGAGTAAGCAAGCTACGCCGCCGCCGCCTGGCGACAAGCCCAAGCCGTCCGCGCCTCCTCCGCCGCCGACCTGGCGGAACTGGCTCTGGCCGATCATGATCTTCGTCATCTTCGCCCTGTGGCTGTTCCTGCCCACGCGCACGACCTCGACCAGCCTCAGCTACTCCCAGTTCCTGACCGACGTGTCGGCGCACCAGGTGAAGACGATCGACATCTCGAGCACACAGGGCGGTACGAGCAGCGGCACGCTGACCAACGGGAAGACCTATACCGTGGTCATCCCGCCGCAGGCCGGGCCGGAGCTGCTGACCACGCTGCAGAACGACAACGTGCAGATTTCGTCCGCCCCGTCCGGGCAGGGCTTCGGCACCGAGGTGCTGATCTACCTGATCGTCTTCGGGCTGCCGATCGTGCTCTTCGTCTGGCTCTTCCGCCGGATCTCCAAGGGCGCGGCCGGTGGGCTGCAGGGCGTCATGGGCGTGGGCCGGTCCCGGGCCAAGGTGTTCGACGAGGAGCAGCCCTCCACCACGTTCGCCGACGTGGCCGGCTACGAGGGCGCCAAGTCCGAGATCTCCGAGGTGGTGGACTTCCTCAAGAACCCGGACCGGTACGCCCGGGCCGGAGCGATGGTGCCCCGCGGCGTCCTCATGGTCGGGCCGCCCGGCACCGGCAAGACCCTGCTGGCCCGCGCGGTGGCCGGCGAGGCGCACGTGCCGTTCTTCTCCGTAAGCGGGTCCAGCTTCGTGGAACTGTTCGTCGGGGTCGGCGCGGCCCGGGTCCGCGACCTGTTCGCCGAGGCGCGCAAGCGCGCGCCCGCCATCATCTTCATCGACGAGATCGACGCCATCGGCCAGCGCCGCGCGGGAGGCGGGGGCGGGTACGTCGCCAACGACGAACGGGAGCAGACGCTCAACCAGCTGCTGGCCGAGATGGACGGCTTCGAGCCGTCATCGGGCATCGTGGTGCTCGCGGCGACGAACCGGCCGGAGATCCTCGACCCGGCCCTGCTCCGGCCCGGCCGGTTCGACCGGCAGGTGACGATCCCGCTGCCGAACGTCACCGAGCGGGCCGCGATCCTGGCCGTGCACTGCCGTGGCAAGAAGCTGGCTGGCGACGTGGACCTGAACGCCATCGCCCGCGGCACCCCCGGCTTCTCCGGCGCCGACCTGGCCAACCTGGTCAACGAGGCCGCCATCAACGCGGTGCGCGACGGGCGTAACGTGCTGACCGCCGCGGACTTCGACACGGCCAGGGACCGGATCATCCTCGGCCGCCGCGAAGGCTCCAACGTGCTGCTGCCCGAGGAGAAGCACGCCGTGGCGGTGCACGAGTCCGGGCACGCCCTGGTGGCCGCCCTGTCCGAGCACGCCGACCCGGTGGCCAAGGTGACGATCCTGCCCGCGGGCCAGACGCTCGGCGTGACCGAGCAGCTGCCGCTGGTCGAACGGCACATGTACGGCGAGGACTACCTGCTCGACTCGCTGACGGTGCGGCTCGGCGGCCGGGCCGCCGAGCTGGTGGTGATCGGCCAGGGGTCCACCGGGGCCGCCAACGACCTGGCCGGGGCGACCGATCTGGCCATCAAGATGGTCAGGGAGTTCGGCCTGTCCGAGAAGCTGGGCCCGATCGGGTATCCCGAAGGCGGGTCGGTGTTCCTCGGTGGCGGCGGGCCGGCTATGTCCAGCCGCCCGTTCGCCGAGGCCACCCAGGCGGAAATCGACCGCGAGGTCGCCGAGCTGCTGCGCCAGGCCGAGCAACGCGCGACGGAGCTGCTCAAGGAGCATCGTGCCCAGCTCGACTCGCTGGTCAGCCTGCTGCTGGAGATGGAAACCGTGAACGGGTCCGACGTGTACCGGCTGACTGGGCAGCCCGACCGCTCGGCCACCCCACCGCCGGTGCCCCCGCTCACGGTGGGACCCCGGGCGGTGGCGGCCGCCGACGCCGGTGCCGTCCAGCACGCCGTCGGCCCCTCCGACGCCGGTAAGGATTAATCAGGCCGAACGGTCCTGGGTACCAGCCCTCGAGCCGGTGCACGCCACCGGCTCGAGGCGCCCGTCCGTGAGCCGCAGCACCTGGTCCACGTTGGTGTGGACCACGGGCCGGTGGGTGATCAGCAGCACGGTGCGCCCGGCCGTGGCGGCCAGCAGGTCCGCGGTCAGCGCCTCGGCGGTCGGCTCGTCGAGGTGCTCGGCGGGCTCGTCGAGGATCACCACGGGGAAGCCGGCCAGCAGCACCCGCGCCAGCGCGAGCCGCTGGCGCTGACCGCCGGACAGCCGGGCGCCGTGCTCACCGACCTCGGTGTCGAGCCCGGCGGGCAGGCTGGCGACCCAGTCGTCAAGCCGGGCCCGGCGCAGCGCGTCGGCCAGCTCGTCGTCGCCGGCGCCGGGGCGCGCCAGCCGCAGGTTCTCCCGCAGCGTGGAGTCGAAGATGTGTGCGTCCTGGGCGCACAGGCCGATCACCGAGCGCACCTGGTCCGCGTCCAGCGTGGTGATGTCGGCGCCGCCCAGCGTCACCGTGCCGGCCGCCGGGTCCAGGAACCGCAGCAGCGCCATGGCCAGCGTGGTCTTGCCAGAGCCGCTCGGCCCGGTCACGGCGACCCGGCACCCGGCCGGCAGGTCGAGGTCGGCGCCGCGCAGCACGTCGGGCTCGTCGGCCGCCCAGCGGGCGGTCAGGCCTCGCACCGTGATGTCGTAGGGGGGCCCGGGCAGCGGTGCCGGGCGGGCGGGCTCGGTGACCGGATCGGGCCGCTGCAGCACGTCGGCCACCCGCTCCGAGGCGCTGCGCAGCCTCGGTATCTCCTGCGCGGCCGGGGCGAGGCCGCTGAAGACCTCGTGCACGGCCAGCGGCATCAGCGCCAGGACGGCGAGCATGACCCCGGCCATGGTGCCCGCCCGGACACCCGCCACGCCGAGCACCAGGCAGCCCCACAGCGCCGCCCCGGCCGCGAGCGCGCTCACCGCCGCGCCGCTCGCGCGCGCGTACGCGGACCTGGCCTGGACCCGGGCGACCTGCTGGCTCGCCTCGGCCACGGCCCGCAGCGCCTGCTGGCTGGTGCCGAGCACGGACAGCTCGCCGGCGCCGCGGAGCAGGTCGACGGTGGCCGCGGCGAACTCGCCGCGGCGCGGCGCGAGCTGGCGCTCCGCCCGGCGGGCGATGCCGCCGGCCAGCAGCGGCGCGCCCAGCGCGGCCGCGATCAGGCTCAGGGCCAGGACCAGGCCGGCCGCGGGCAGCAGCGCCGCGGCGACGGCGACCGCGGCCGCCCCGGCCAGCGCCGCGACCGCGTACGGCAGCCGCACGCGTAGCCACCGGTCGGTCAGCGAGTCCACGTCGGTAACGAGCCTGCTGATGAGGTCGCCGGAGCGGAACGCCGAGGTCCCGGCCGGGGCGAGCCGTTCCAGCTTGTCGTAGGCGGATATCCGGAGCCGGGCCAGGATGCGCAGCGCGGCGTCGTGGCCGGCCAGCCGCTCGGCGTACCTGAACACGCCCCGGCCGATGCCGAACGCCTGCACCGCCGCCACCGGGACCATCAGGTAGAGCACCGGCGGGTGCTGCGCCGAGCGCGAGATCAGCCAGGCCGACGTGGCCATCAGCCCGATCGAGCACACCGCCGCCAGCGTGCCCGCGGCGCCGGCCAGCGCCAGCCGCCCGCCATCGTGCCCCGAAGCCGCTGAGCGATCCGAGCCTGCCGGACGTTCGGCCGAAATCGCGGTCATGCCGGCACCTCCTCGCGGGCCGGCTCGCCGGTGCGGCCCGGCTCGGCTGCGGCCCGCCCGCCGGAGCCGAGCCGGACGATCTTGTCGGCGGCCGCGATGACCGCGCGGTGATGCGCGGCGACCAGGACCACCCGCCCGGCCGCGGCCTGCGCGCGCAGCGTGCCGAGCACGCGCTCCTCGTTCTCGCCGTCGAGCCCGGCGGTCGGCTCGTCGAGCAGCAGCACGGGCCGGCCGGGCAGGAGCGCGCGGGCCAGCGCCACCCGGCGGCGCTGGCCGGCCGACAGGCCGCCGCCCCGCTCGGTCACCGGCCGGTCCAGCGGGACCTCGTCCAGCGCGGCGGCGTGCGCGGCCGCGCGGACCGCATCGTCGGGTGCGTCGGGCCAGCCGAGCCGGATGTTGGACGCCACCGTGCCCGGGAACATGTAGGGCTCCTGCGGCACCCAGCCGATCAGGGCGCGCCAGGCATCCCGGTCGAGGGCGGTCAGGTCGGCCCGGTGCGCGCCGGCGCCCGGTTCGGCCCGGTCGGTGATCGTCACCCGCCCGGCGGACGGCCGGGCGAAGCCGAGCAGCACGTCGATCAGCGTGGACTTGCCCGATCCGCTCGGGCCTGCGATCGCCGTGATCTCGCCCGCCCGGGCGATGAACGAAACCTGGTCCGGAGCGGGCTCGGGCCGTCCGGGATGCCGGACGCTGACACCCTCGACCCGGATGATCTGCGGCGCCGTGAGTGTCTCGGCGGCCCCGGCGGTCCCGGCTTCGGCCGCGGTCTCGATGACGGCGATGGCCTGGTCGGCGGCGGCCAGGCCGCCGGCGCTCGCGTGGAACTGGGCGGCGGCCTGGCGCAGCGGCAGGTAGGCCTCCGGGGCGAGGATCAGCGCGATCAGCCCGGTGCGCAGGTCCAGGTGGCCGAAGACCAGGCTGAGGCCGACCCCGACTGCCACCATCGCGACCGACAGGGTAGCGACGAGCTCGAGCACCAGGGAGGAAAGGAACGCGATGCGCAGCGTGCTCATGGTGGCGCGCCGGTAGTCGCCGGTGACCGCGCCGATGACCTCTCGCTGCGCCTTGGCCCGGCCGAACACCTTGAGCGTCGGCAGCCCGGACACCACGTCGAGGAAGTGGTGCGAGAGCACCGCCAGCGCGCGCCAGCGCTGCTGCGCGTACGCGCTGGTGGCCTTCCCGACCAGCGCGCCGAACAGCGGGATGAGCGGCAGGGTCGCGGCGATCGTCAGCCCGGCGAGCGGGTCGGCCCAGCCGACCCGGACCAGGACCGCGACCGGCACCACGGTGGCCAGCACGAGCTGCGGCAGGTACTTGGCGAAGTAGCCGTCGAGCGCCTCGATCCCGTCGGTGGCCAGCGCGGTCAGCTCGGCCGTGCGGGGGGCCGGGCTAGCAGAGTGCTGCCCGGCCAGCCAGCGCGGCCCGAGCTGGGTGGCCCGGGTGAGCAGGCGGCGGCGCAGTTCGGCCTTGACCGCCGCGCTCGCGTGATAGGACGCGGCCTCGGTGACCCAGGCCACGACGACCCGGCCGGCCACCACCGCGGCCAGCGCGACCAGCACCGGCCGCAGCGCCCGGATCGTGTCGCCGCGGGTGAAGGTCCCCACGATCCCCGTGGCCAGCAGCTGAGCCTGGACGATGATCAGGGCGGCGGTCAGCAGGCCGAGCCCGCTGACCGCGGCGATGTACACCCTGGCCTGCCGGGCTTGCCGGAGCAGCCGTGGGTCGAGCGGCCTCATCGGCTGGCTGGCTCTGGCTGCTGAGGCTGCGGTGCCTGCGGGGCCGCGCTGATCCGCTTGCGGAAGACCCAGTAGGTCCAGCCCTGGTAGAGCAGCACGAACGGCAGGAAGATGCAGGCGATGACGGTCATCAGCGCCAGCGTCTTGGCCGTCGAGGAGGCGTTGGCCACCGTCAGGTTGTACGCCGCGTTGATGCTGGAGGGCAGCACGTTCGGGTAGAGCGCGGTGAACAGCGCCCCGGTGGCCGCGCCGATGCCCGCCGCGGCGGCGCCGAACGCGGCCCCCTCCCGGCCCCTGAGGTTGGCCGCGCAGGCCACCAGCAGCGCGACCGCGGCCACCGCGGCCAGCACCACCGAGGCGATGCCTGTGCCGGTGTGGCCGGGGGCCTGGTAACTGAACTCGGTCCAGGCCAGGAACCCGCCGCCGGCCAGCACGGCGAGCACCCCGGTCCCGCGGGCGACGCGGTTGGCGTCCCGGCGGAGATCGCCAGTGGTCTTCAGCGCCAGGAACAGCGCGCCGTCCAGCGTGAACAGCACCAGCGTGGCCACGCCGCCGAGCAGCGAGTACGGGTTGAGGAAGTCCCAGAAGTTGCCCACGTAGTTGTGCGCGGCGTCCAGCTTGATGCCGTGCAGCACGTTGCCGAAGGCCACCCCCCACAAGATCGCGGGCAGCAGGGACCCGCCGAAGATGGCCGCGTCCCAGCGGCGCCGCCAGGTCGCGCTGTCCCGCTTGCCGCGGTACTCGAACGCCACCCCGCGCAGGATCAGCGCGACCAGGATGAACAGCAGCGGCAGGTAGAAGGCGCTGAACATGGACGCGTACCAGCCGGGGAACGCGGCGAAGGTGGCGCCGCCCGCGGTCAGCAGCCAGACCTCGTTGCCGTCCCAGACCGGGCCGATCGCGTTGATCATGACCCGGCGCCGGGTCTCGGCGCTGGCCCAGGGGGACGACCCCCCCTGTCCCCCCCGCGAGGGCCGGCCCAGCACCGGCAGCAGGACGCCGACGCCGAAGTCGAATCCCTCGAGGATGAAGTAGCCAGCCCACAGTAGGGCGATGGCCATGAACCAGACGTCGTGGAAATGCACGTCACCCCTCCCTTCAGTAGACCAGCGCGAGTGGCGCTTCTTCGCCCTCGCCCGCCGGTGGCGCCGTCTTGTCCTCGGGCAGCCCGGCCCGCGCGTAGGAGTACATCAGCCCGCCCTCGACCACGGCGAGCCCGCCGTACAGCAGGGTGAGCACGATCACCGAGGCGAGCACCTCGCCCGCCGAGTTGGCCGACACGCCCGCGCTGGTCTTCATCTGCCCGAAGACCAGCCAGGGCTGGCGGGCCATCTCGGTGAACAGCCAGCCGAAGGTGTTCGCGGCCAGCGGCAGGAACGGCAGCACGAGCACCGCCCACAGCAGCAGCCGGGACCGGGACCGCTGAATCCCGGTGCCCTGCGCCCGCACCTGGGCGATGGCCGTGGGGACGCGTCCCCGGCGCAGCGTGATCAGCGAGATCAGCGAGATCAGCGCGGCCAGCATGCCGATGCCGATCATCAGCCGGAAGCTCCAGTAAGCGATCGGGATGATGGGCGTGTAGGAGCCCGGCCCGTAGATCTGGGCGTACAGCGACTGCAGGTTGTCGATGCCCTTGACCTGGGCGTGGAAGTTCCCGGTGGCCAGGAAGGACAGCAGGTCGGGCAGGGTGACCGCCAAGGTGGGCTTGGAGCCGTTCAACGTGCCGATGGTGAACAGCGAGAACGGGGCCGGCTGGGAGGTGTGGTAGAGCGCCTCGGCGGCGGCCATCTTCATCGGCTGGTACTTGGTCATCAGCTTGCCCTGGATGTCGCCGGTGACGATGACGGCGACCGCGGCGGCCAGCGCGGTGATCGCGCCCGCCCTCGCCGCGCTCCGCCACGCCGCGGTCGTCGCCGCGGCGCCTTCCCCGGTGACGGGCCGCCTGATCAGGTGCCACATGGCGACCCCGGCCACCAGCCCGCCCGCGGTCAGGAAGCAGCCGGCGACCGTGTGCGGGAACGTCCCCAGCTGTACCGGGTTGGTCAGCACGGCCAGGAAGCTGGTCAGTTCCTCCCGGTGAGTGACCGGGTTGTAGTGGGAGCCGACCGGGTGCTGCATCCAGGAGTTGGCGGCCAGGATGAAGTAGGCCGAAAGCAGCGTGCCGGTCGCGGCGATCCACATGCAGGCGGCGTGCACCTTGCGGGGCAGTCGGTCCCAGCCGAAGATCCACAGGCCGAGGAACGTGGACTCGAGGAAGAACGCCAGCAGGGCCTCGACGGCGAGCGGGGCGCCGAAGACGTCGCCCACGAACCGCGAGTAGGCCGACCAGTTCATGCCGAACTGGAACTCCTGCACGATCCCGGTGACCACTCCCATCGCGAAGTTGATCAGGAACAGGCGGCCGTAGAACTTGGTCAGCCTGAGCCATTTGTCGTTGCCGGTGCGGATCCACGCGGTCTCGAAGCCGGCCACCAGGAAGCCCAGGCCGATGGTGATCGGCACGAATAGGAAGTGGTACACGGTCGTGATCCCGAACTGCCACCGGGAGAGCTCCAGGACGCTCACCTACTGCCTCCTTACCATTTACTACGCAATGTAGTACTACGTTCTGTCGTCATATCCCGGCGGGTGCCCGCATCGGCCCCAGGCAGGCGAGGGTGTTCCCCACGTTGGCAGTGTGGCTGCCGTTCAGGCAGGTGCTGAAGAGACCTTGTTCACGGGAGCGGGGGGTCTAAAGTCCCGGCCTTCCGGTCCCGGTCATGGTCGGGGCCCGGTGTACTCTCGGCCGTATGGCGATGGCGATGCCTGCGTACCTTCCCAGCCCGTCGATCAACAGCTTTCACATCGGCCCGCTGGTCATTCACTTCTACGCCCTGATGTACCTGGTCGGCATCACGGCCGCGGTCATCATCACCAGGCGGCGGTGGCGCGCGGTCGGCGGCGACCCCGACCTGGTCGGCGACATCGCCCTGTGGAGCGTCCCGGCCGGGATCATCGGCGGCCGGATCTACTTCGACATCACCACGCCGATGGACATCCCGCACGTGTGGTACGGCGTGTTCGCGGTGTGGGACGGCGGGCTCGGCATCTGGGGCGGGATCTTCCTCGCCGCCCTGGTCGGCCTGTGGCGGTTGCGCAAGCACGGCGTGGACGGCGCCCTGTTCATGGACGCGGTGGCCCCCGCCCTGCTGGTGGCGCAGGGCATCGGCCGGATCGGGAACTACTTCAACAAGGAGCTTTTCGGCCGTCCCACGTCACTGCCCTGGGGTCTTGAGATCCCCTTCCAGTACCGGGTTTCCGGCGGGATCCCCGCCGCCGACCTGCACTTCAGTACCTTCCAGCCGACGTTCCTCTACGAGCTGATCTTCGACTTCGCCTGGGCGGCCGTGCTCGTCTGGCTCGGCCACCACCGCACCATCAAGCCGCCCGGCCTGTTCGCGCTGTACGTCTTCGGCTATTCCGCGTACCGGATCTTCGAGGAATCGCTGCGCATCGACTCCTCGGTGTACATCTTCGGCCTGCGCCTGAACATGTACATCGCCTCCGTGCTGGCGGTGGTCGGCGCGGTCTGGTTCTACCGCAGCCAGCGCCGGCCCGCCCCCGTCGCTCCCGCTGGTGCCGACGTCGGTGCCGGGCCGCCGGGTGATGCCGGTCCGGCCGGCGACGCCGACCCGGACGGTCCGGCCGGCCACGCCCGGCCCGCCGATCCCGGGGACGACTCCTCGCCGGAGCGCGAAGCGGAGGCATCCCGGGACTCCGAACAGGCCACGTCGGAGCCGTGACCGGCGCCGGCGACCCGGCCGACGCGCAGTGGCGCTGGTGGCGGGAGCGGCGGCTGCCCGCGGAGCGGATCCACCTGGACACCGCGGCGGCGGGCCGGTCCTCCCGGGCCACGCTCGCGGCGGCGGCCGCGCATGCCGAGCGTGAGGCCACGGTAGGCGCCTACGTCGCGATGGCGGAGGCCGAGCCGCTCATCTACGAGGGCCAGGCCGAGCTTGGCCGGCTGCTGGGCGTCCCGGCCGCCGGCGTGACGTTCCTGCCGAGCGCGGAGGCCGCGCTTGGTGCCTTGCTCGCGGCCTGGCCGCTGGGCGCCGGAAATGAGCCCGGAAATAAACAGAGCGACGCCGTCGCGGTGGTGCCGTGCGAGTGGGGTCCCAACCTGCACGCGTTCGCGGCCCGCGGCCTGCGCATCACCGAGATCGCGACGCACGGCGACGGCGCCGTCGACCTGGCGGCGCTCGAGCGGATGCTGGCCGGGGCCCGGCCTGCCTTCGTCCACCTGACCCAGGTCACCTCGCACCGCGGCCTGGTGCAGCCGGTCGCCGAAGCGGCGGCGCTGTGCCGCGCGGCGGGCGTGCCGCTGTGGGTGGACGCCGCCCAGGCTCTCGGGCACGTGGACACCGCGTGCGGCGCCGACGCCATCTACGCCACCAGCAGGAAGTGGCTGACCGGTCCGCGCGGCGTGGGCGTGATCGGGGTGGCCGAGCCCTGGTGGGACCGGCTGAAGATCAGCGCCTCCGACCTGGTCGCAGCCGCCCGGCCCGCGGACAGCAGCCCGCTGTGGCTGATCGGGGCGGGCGAGGCCAACGTGGCCGCCTGGGTCGGGCTGTGCACGGCCGTCCGGGAGCACCTCGAGGCCGGCCCGGCCCGCATCTGGGGCCGGCTCGCCGAGGTCGGCAGGCAGACCAGGGGAACCCTGGCCGGCTTGCCCGGCTGGGAGGTGGCCGACGCCCCGGATGCCCGGTCCGCCATCGTCGCGCTGCGCGCGTCGAACGGGCAGGACGTCGCCGGCACCCGGGCCCGGCTACTTGCCGAGCACGGGATCGTCACCACCGCGGGCGCCGTCACCCGCGCCCCGCGCGAGATGACCGGGCCGCTGCTGCGGATCAGCCCGCACGTCGACTGCACGCCCGCGGACCTGGCCCGGCTGCGCCAGGCCCTGCTCGCCCTGGGCTAGTCCTCAGACCAACGGCCCCCGCCACCGAGCGATGCCGTGGCCGCCAGGAGGGAGTTAGATCGGGTAGCTGCCGGTGCCGTCCCTGGTGGTGATCCACTGGATTTCGGTGAAGTCGGCCATCGACTGCGGGCCGGATCGTCCCCATCCGCTGTCCTTGATCCCGCCGAGCGGGAGCCACCAGCAGTCCCGCTGACACCGGCGCCTCTTCCGACGGCTTGAGCACCACCGTGTTCCCGAACGCCACCGGGTTCACGGCCCGCCGGCCTGGACCGCGGCTGGTTCGTCGAGCCGACCGTGTTCGCCGACGTCGACAACTCCGCCACCATCGCGCAGGAAGAGATCTTCGGGCCGGTGCTTTCCGTCATCGCCTACGGCGACGTGGACGACGCGATCCGGATCGCCAACGACTCCGACTACGGGCTCGGCGGCTCGGTATGGACCACGGACGCCGAGCGCGGCAAGGACGTCGCGCGGCGCGTCAGGACCGGCACAATCGGGATCAACAAGTACCTGCCCGATCCCGGAGCGCCGTTCGGCGGGGTCAAGGCGAGCGGCATCGGCCGCGAGCTCGGACCCGGCGCGATTAGCGCCTACCAGCAGCTCAAATCGATCTACACCTGAGTCAGGCGGCGACCGCCCAAGGCTGTCATAGACCTGCCTAGGCCGGTCTACTCGTCTAGGTAGATAGGTGGCTGGTCCCATCCTTGCGCCTGGACCTCGGCCAGCGGGGCGTTGACCCGGACGCACTTGTCGCCCTCGATGGTGAGCACTGCGCTGGCCGGGACGTAGACGGGCGCTCCTGTTTCTTGCCGTCGCCCGGAGACAACTGCTTCCTGCTCGCTGTCGGCGGGCGGCCGGAGGACCGCGTCGACGTCACCCCACTTCTTGTAGTCACTGGAGCACAGGTCCATGCCGGGCCTGATCTGGGCCAGCAGTTCTTCGCTCATGGCGCTCTCCTTTGCCGTGGTTGCGGGGGTTTCATTCGCGGTCGATTCCGTGAGCGGGGCAGGCGCAGCCTCACGCTCCGAAGTTCACTGTCGAGCCGCCGATGCCGTAGAGGATCTCGTTCAGGTCGGCCTTGGTGAGTTGCTGTCCGTAGAAGCGCGAGTAGAAGGTCTTTGCCTCGGAGACCATGTTGATGTCGGTGAATTGCTCCGGGTAGAGGTACTTCGCCGTCCACAGCAGTGCCAGCGGGGCCGCCACGTCGAAGTCGCCCCATTCATTGAGGTCTTGCGGGATGGGTACGACGTGCCCGTCCTTCGTGGCCGTCAAGTTCTTGAGGACGCTGTTCTGGGTGATGACGGGCACGTCGGTGGGATCGTGGGCGATGATGAAGTCGGGATTCCATTTAAGGATCTGCTCGGTGGTGAATGCGCTCAGCGGCGGGGCGGTGCCTGCGACGTCGGTTGCGCCGAGGAACCGCAGGTACCACTCCATCGCCGGGCCGTTGCGGCGGAAGGGTCTCGTGGCCAGGTATAGCGCGGTCGGGCGCTGGGCGGCAGGCACCGCCGCTATCCGCTGGCTGACCAGGTTCAGCATGCCGTCGAAGTACGAGACGTAGGCGGCGGCTTCCTGCTGCTTGCCGAGGATCTTGCCGACCAGGGTGGCGGCGTCGCGCTCCTGCATCGTTCCGGAGTTTTCCTCGGTGATGACGACCGTCGGCACGCCGAGCTTCTGGATCACGCCGGCCATGGTCGGGTCCATGGTGAGGACGATGTCGGGTTTGAGCGCCAGCAGCTCCTCAGGGTTGACCGGGGCCTCGATGTTGGACTCGACGTTGGGCAGGCTGGTGAGCCTGGGTTCGAGGATCTTCCACCCGAAGTGCGCGGCGGAGAACACGGTGGGGACCCCGTTCACGATGAGATTGGCGTCGCCCATGGCGATCACGAACCCGTCGATGTCGGGCGGGGCACCGACCATGACGATGCGGTGGATCTGGCTGGGCACCGGGATTGTCACCTTGCGGCCCGCGGCATCTGTAATGGTCTGGGTGGCGGCGGAGGCGCCGGAACCGGACGTGGATGCAGAGGTCGAGGTAGATGCCGAGGTCGAGGCGGAGCTGCACGCTGCGAGGCTGAGCAGCAGGACCGGGCAGAGGAGCGCGGCCAGGCTGGCGCGTCGTCGCCCCGCGGATTGTGGTGACATTATCTCTCCTTGGCTAGGGAATGCGCGGTGGCTGATCTGCCGCACCACGACGTCGCCGGGGCGGGGTCACTTCCGGAAGGCAGAAGAACTGCTGCTCCTGGTCGCCCTGCTCGTCTGCGGGGGGCGCCAGGCTGGTCACGCGTACGGGCACGTTGTAGAGGCGGCTCAGCCGGTCGCCGGTGATGACCTCGCTGGGACCGCCGCTCGCGGCGACGGATCCCGCGCTCATGAGGACGGCCCTGTCGGCCCACATCAGGGCGTGGTTGGGCTGGTGGGTGGTCATCAGCACGGTGGAGCCGGCCGCAACGAGGCTGGTTACCAGCTGGAAGATCCGGATTTCGTTTCCGTAGTCGAGAGCGGCCGTCGGCTCGTCGAGGACGAGCACGGGCGCTTCCTGGACCAGCGCCCGGGCCAGCATGGTGAGCTGACGTTCACCGCCGGACAACTGCGAGAACGGGCGGGACGCGAGATGACCGGCGCCGAGTCGTTCCAGTGTGGCCATACAGAGGCGGCAGTCGGCTCGGGACGGGGACGCGGTCATTCCCAGATAAGGCGTGCGCCCCATGAGCACCATCTCCAGGGTGGTGAAGGGAAAGACCGCCGTGATGCTCTGCGGCACGTACGCGACGAGCCGGGCGAGCTGCCGCGCCGAAAGGGCGGCGGTGTCATGGCCTGCGACGCTCATCGAGCCGGCGTGGGGTTTCAGGAGCCCGAGGATGCACCGGATGAGGGTGGTCTTCCCGGCGCCGTTCGGGCCGAGCAGACAGCACAGCTCCGACTCGCTCACCTCGAGCGATACGCCCTGGAGGCAGTTTTCGCCGCGCTGCCCGAAGGAGAACGACAGGCCGTCAACGCGGATGCTCAGCGCCATTCTTTCCTCGCCTTAGCGAGGAGTGCGACGAAGAACGGGCCCCCGATGAGCGCGGTGAGTACGCCAAGCGGGAATTCCACCGACGACACGCTGCGGCCCACATCGTCGACCGCGAGCAGGAAGATCGCTCCTATCAGCAGGGAGGCCGGCAGGAGCTTATGGAAGGAGGGGCCGACAAAGCGGCGGGCAAGGTGCGGGACGACCAGTCCCACCCATCCGACGATCCCGGCGATGCTCACCACCGATGCGGTCATGAGGGTTGTGGTGACGATCACCAATGCCCAGATCAGGTACCGGTTGACGCCCAAGGTCCTCGCCTCGTCCTCCCCGGCGGCCAGGACCGTGATCGGCCAGCGGATCAGGTAGAGGACCAGCACCGACGCCCCGGCCAGCAGCGCGGGCAGCCAGAGGTTGCTCATGGTGACGCTGTCGAGCGAGCCGAGCAAGAAGAAGACGATCCTCGGCAGGGTCGTCGTCGGGTTGGCGAAATACTGGGTCAGGGAGATGAGCGCCTGCGCCATGGCGCCGACGACTATCCCCGCGAGCACCAGGACCACCGTGGAACCGCGGCCGATCAGCTGGGAGATCGCCACGGTCACCAGTACCGCTGCGACCCCGCCAGCGAATGCCAGCACCTGGACATCCCCGAACGGCAGGCCGAAGAGCAGCCCGATGGACGCTCCGAAACCGGCGCCCGCCGAGACGCCGAGGATATCGGGAGAGACGAGGGGGTTCTGGAACATGCTCTGGTACGCCGCGCCCGACCCGGACAGCGCCGCTCCGACCGTGATCGCGGCGAGCACCCTGGGCAGCCGGATCTGGACCAGCACGATCCGGTCGATGCTGGACAAGCGGGTTCCCGCTCCGGGGATGACCGCCGCGACGAACCCGCTGACCAGCTTGACCGGGCCTAGCGGGTAACGGCCAAGGCCCAGCGAGATCACCGCCAGGACCACCAGGGTGATAACCGCGGCGAGCCACCAGAGCCAACGTCGTGACGATCTGGTGCCTGCGGCTGCCTGCCCGGCGTGGTCAGCCAATGCGTGGCCGTCCGCAGCCGAAACCTCGGCGTGTCCTGGAACCGGGACGGTGTCTTCGGCCATAAACGCTTGTCAGCGGTCATGCCCAGGGGAACACCCCGATCCCGGGCCGCCCCTTCGGCATCGGCGGCGTCCGGATCGGGTACGCCGGCCGCCGCGTCGCTCCAGGTCCACACCCGGTGCAGCAGCCGCTCGTCACCCTCGTAGGCGTCTCTCCCGTGCGCGACCCGGTAGTTGTCCAGGCAGAGCAGGTCGCCGCTGCGCAACATGAACCGGGGGGCAGCGTCCGCCGCCTCGACGGCCAGCCGCTGCCACGCCGCGAGCAGCCGGTCCTGGTCGGGCGTGGCGCCGGTCAGGTGCTGCTTGTCGTTGCACAGGACCGTCCTGCGTCCGCCCGCGAGGCGCCTGGCTACCGGCGCCCGCCAGAGCACCCCCTCCGGGGAGCACTGCTCGACGGGCTGCCGCCAGAGGAACTCGGCCAGTTCCCGGCTGTCCGGGTCAGCCCGGAGGTCATCGACGAGCCGCACGCAGTCGACCGCAAAGGACGCGCCGCCACGCTCGGCTGGACGTTCGCACAGCAGGAACACGTAGTCGGGGTAGGACGCACCGTAGCGCCCGTAGCCGTCCATGTGCAGATACTGCGACCGGGTGCTGTCGATGTGGACCGACCTGGTCTCCCAGTCGAGGTGCGGACCGGATCCCCGGGCACCAGCCCGGACCTTGATCGGCTGGCGCACGGCCCGCAGCGCCGGACCAAGCACCGCACGGACGTAGCCGAGAATGCCGTCGGCTAAGAAATCCCCATCCGTCTCCAGGACTGCGGCCCCGTCCATGGCCAGGAGAAGCGGGACCTCGCTGACGTCGGCGGTTCGCGCGGGGATCACACCGACCGTATCGGCAATCACCTCAGCAGAACCCCTCGCCCTTATATGGTGCGACGGCCTCGTTTACAGCCGCCTGGAATACCTCCCGATGGGCCGGGATCGCACTGGTCACCACGGTGTCTCCTGTTCCGGGAGCGACTCCAGCGATTCCCCCTCGACGCTGCTCAGGATTCGCCTGCGTCATCGGCGGCAACCGCGCATGCCCTCGATCCCTTCGCCGGACCGGCACCTGCACATGAGTCCTCCTGGGGCCAGTAGTCACATTGTGACTACTGGCATGAGGAAAATACCATGCGAGGACGCCTGCGGGCCATAGCCGGCTTACCGTTTGCTTACCCCGGCGCTGAGCCGCACCCGGAGGTGCTATCAACAGCCCCATGGACATGCGGCGGCGAGGTGTGCTCGGGATAATCGCGGGACGGCGCCCGACGGCGCTCGCGGCGCTGCTAGCGGCGGGCGCGCTGGCGGGCTGCGCCAGCACGAGCACTAACCCGGGTGCCGCCTACCAGGCAGCGCAGCCAATGGCCACCCGTTCGTCGGCCGCCCAGGCGATGCCTGCCGCCTCCCCGCTGGCCGGCCTGCCCGCATCGGGTGTCCTGGGCACGGCGCTCAGCACGATGAAGGCGGCTGTGTCAGTCCACGTGAACATCCGGCAGGTGCAGCAGTCGCGGACAGCCGTCTACTCCGATGACTCGGCAGACGGCGCTGGCCGACAGGAGATCACGATCAGCGGCGGCGAGCACGCGATCGTGCTTGTGGTAGGCAAGGTCACCTACATCAAGGGAAACGAGGCGGCATTGACCGGGTACTTTGGCTTCCCGGCGGCAGCGGCCGGGCGGCTGGTCAACCGCTGGATTTCCTTCCGCCCTGGCGACACCGGCTACCAGCAGGTGACGTCCGGCGTGACACTCGCCGGGCTGGCCGGTCAGCTGGAGCTCACCGGCCCGCTCACGATCAAGGCGCCGGGCATGGTGGCTGGCCAGTCCGCCGAAGGCGTACACGGCACCGTACCTGCCAGCGTCGGTGCGCCTGCGGGCTCCAAGGCAACGCTTTACGTGGCGGTCGGCGGACGCGCGCTGCCGGTGAGCTACCGGCTCGACCGCACGGGCAGCCTCCAGTTCGCGGCCACGTTCAGCCGCTGGGGCGAGCGGTTGCACCTCACTGCGCCGTCGCAGGCGATCCCGGTCACCTCGATCTCGCTCTGACCGCGCTCGTTCGGCACGGCCCTTGTTTTGTCTGCAGTTCCGGGGGTGATGACCTGTTCACGTTCGCGGGAAGGATCCGGCGCGGTGCGCGGCAAGCCGGCCGCGCCGCACCGTACCCATGCGATCTGCTCACGGCGCGCGTCGCGGGTCGTGATGCAGCCCTGCCCGGTGCGGTGGACCCGGCACGGGCGCAGGCGTTCTGGCTGGAAATGGCCATGCTGCTTCTCGCGCTGTTGCATTGCTAGCGGCGAGTGCTAGCATTGCAAGCAGGAGGTGGTTCCAATGGCAGCCCTGAGCATCCGAGATCTCGACGAGACCGTCAAGCGGCGTCTGCAGTCTCGCGCGGCAAGTCACGGCCGGTCGATGGAGGCCGAAGTACGGGCGATTCTTACCGATGCCGTACGGGAGCCCGCTGATTCTGCCGGGCTGTTCACGGCTGTACTGGATCGGTTCGGTGTGCTGGGCGGGGTTGAGCTGGAACTGCCTGAGCGCACGGAGCCGGCCCGTGCCGTGGATTTCTCGGCATGATCATCCTTGACACCAACGTTGTTTCCGAACTGATGCGCCCGGAACCAGCGTCGCAAGTGGCTGACTGGGTGCGCCGACGGGACCGTCGTGAACTGCGGATGACCTCGATCACGCTCGCCGAGATCCGCTTCGGCATCGCCAGGCTTCCAGAGGGCCGCCGGAAGCAAGTCCTGCTAGACACCGCGAACGACACCTTCAGGGCCTTCGATGAGCAGATCCTGCCGGTCGATGCCGCAGCCGCTGAGCAGTACGCGATCATCGCAAGTGCCCGCGAGCGGGCTGGGAAGCCGCTCGCTGGTTTCGACGCTCTCATCGCCGCCGTTTGCCGCTCCCGCGGCGCGGCACTTGCCACTCGCAACCTGCCTGACTTCGATGGCACCGGCGTCGAGATCATCAACCCGTGGACGCCGCAAGCGGCTGAGAGCTGACGAAGGCACACAAGTACTTCATCGGCGACAGGCAGCAGGTCGCCTGATCGTCGCCTTGGCCGGTGACGCCGAACTGCTCATGCTCGATGAGGCTGACCCGCTGATGGAGGCGATGCCCCCGGGCCCGGACGGTCGCGACGGCGCCGACGATGCTGCTAAGCGGCGAAGGTGCGGGCTAGGAAATCGCGGGTGGCGGCGAACGAGCGGGTGTCGGACTGCTCGTGAAAGGCGACGCCGGGGATCGCTCCAGGGCCTCACGTAGGTCAGCGATCGCGGCTTCCTGCGTCGGCCCGTCGCCGACCGCGCCGACGCCGGGACGGAGCAGGGCAGAGGCGCACCAGACGCCGTCTTCGTCTTGCTCGACGGCGTAGGGCACGTGAACAACGCGGGTCACGGCATCACGGGGGACTATCGGAGCGAGAGGGCCAAGCGGCGGCTTGTACCAGCGCAGCAGGTTGGGTGAGCCGTCGGCGCGGGGTGTCCCGGCGAAGGCGATGACCAGGTCGCGGGCGGGTGAGACGTTAGCTCACCGATGACGGCGTCCGCGGACTGAGTGAGATCAAGCTCGCCCCGTAGTTCCAGGATCCCGGCGATCGCCGAGGTAAATGCCTTCGTGACCGACAGCAGCAAGTGGCGGTCGCCCGGCCGCATCCGGGGGTACCGCTCGAAGACGATCGTGCCGCCCTAGACGACGACGATGCCGCTGACCGGGCCGGCGGCAACGTACTGGTCCAGGCTCACTCCCGGCTCGACCGGGAACCGTGCTATCTCGGCCATCTCGGCGCTGGCGAGCGCGGCCGGCCGCCGGGCGATGGGAATCTCGACGGACGGGAGAAGTTTGCCCGCATGCAGGTACGCCCACGCCGATGGTTCGCCGCCGAGGTCCCAGTTCGCCAGCGTGACACCTGGCGGTCTGCCGTGATGGTTCATCTGCCGGTACCTTCCGGGTCCGGTCCTGCCGTTCCGCAAGTACTGGCGATCAAGGCACGGAAGCCGTGATTATCGCCAACCCCGCGCCTAATTGCCGCCGTCCCTGACCGACGCGGCCGTCGATCCGTTCCCGCAGCAGGTCGGCGTGTCCGCAGTGGCGGGCGTACTCCTCGATCATGTGAACCAGCACCTCGCGCTGCGCGATGCTGGTGCCGTCCCGCATGATGCCCTTGATGCCGAGATCGGGGGAGTCGGCGACGAACTTCTCCGCGAAGGCGACCTCCTCGCGCCAGGCCTGCCAGGCGTCGTCCACGACCGCCGGGTCGGCAACCGCGCCGAGCCAGTCAGCGTCCGGTACGTCCTCGGACCAGTACAGCGGGGGCGCGTCGGCCTGCGCCATCACCCGGCGGAACCAGTTGCGTTCCACGTCGGCCATGTGGCGGACGAGGCCGAGCAGGGACATCGTGGAGGGCGGCACCGACCGGCGGGCGAGCTGGGCCGCGTCGAGGTCGGCGCACTTCATCTCCATCGTCAGCCGATAGGCGCGCAGGTAGTCAAGGAGCGTCGCCCGCTCGCCCTCCAGTTCCACGCCCGCCGCGAACCTCGGGTCCTGCGCCATGTCCATCCAAATGTCGGAGCCAGCCCCAACAGCATTCCACCGTTCCGGCACAGCCTCGCGAGCGTTGTCCTCAGCCACAGCCACCACCCTGTCACACCGGGTTGGAACGGCCAACGCCATTTTGGGTCGTGAGACGAAGCCGTGCGTGAACCCGACGAAGTACTCCCGACCCGAGGCGCTGCTGACCGCGCTGCTGCTGCCCGTCATGCTGATGGCGGGGCTGTGGACATCGGCACCCGCTACGTCGACTACGTGGTGCCGGGCGTCTTGCTGCTGTGCGCGGTGACCGGGGCGGCGACCACGGCGGTGACCGTCTGCCAGGACATGACAGGCGGGATCATCGACCGGTTCCGGTCCCTGGACGTACCCGGCACGGCGGTGCTGGCCGGGCACGTGACCGCGAGCCTGCTGCGGAACATCGCCTCGACCGTGCTCGTCACCGCGGTCGCGTTCGGCATCGGGTTCCGGCCGCATTCCTCGGTGGCCCGTTTCGCCGCCGCGTTCGGCGTCCTGCTGCTGTTCGTGGCCGCGGTCTCCTGGCTGGCCGCCGCGTTCGGGCTGCTGGTGTCCGCGCCGGAGGCGGCCAACTCGGCGATGTTCTTCCTGATGTTCTTCAGCTACGCCAGCAGCGCGTTCGTCCCGGTCAGGACCATGCCATCGTGGTTGCGCGGGTTCTCGCTGCACCAGCCGGCCACGCCCGTCACCGAGACCATCCGCGGCCTGCTGCTCCGCCAGCCCGGCGGGGTGCCGCTAGGACGGCGCTGGCCTGGTGCGGCGGCATCCTGGCCGTCTCGGTCGCGGTCTCGGCGTGGCTATTCCGCCGCCGCGCGGTCTGAGACCTCAAAGTCCCGGCCGGCCGATGCTGGCGACCTTCGCGTCCGCGGCCCGGACCAGGTCGGCGGGGGCAAGCTCGATCTCCAGGCCGCGCCGCCCGCCACTGCAGAACACGGTGGCGAAGCTCATGGCGGACGCGTCGAGCACCACAGGGAGCCGCTTGCGCTGGCCGACCGGGGAGATGCCGCCGGCCACGTACCCGGTGGCCCGTTCGGCCGCCGCCACCTGGGCCATGGCGGCCTTCTTGCCGCCGCAAGTCCCGGCGAGCGCCTTGAGGTCGAGCTGGCCTTCCACCGGGACGACCCCCGCCACCAGGTTTCCGTCCACCTCGGCGATCAGCGTCTTGAACACGCGGTCCGGCGAGACGCCCAGGGCCCCGCTCGCCTCGCGGCCGTAGGACTCGTGCCGGGGGTCGTGGGCGTACTCGTGCACCGTGAACGGGATCCCGGCCCGCTCGAGCGCCATCGTCGCCGTCGTCCCGCGTCCTGCCACAATCGGTCACCCTAAGGCACGACGCACGCTCGGCGAAAACCATTAGCCGCGC